>OGPU01001944.1_pt1 | contig 15977 bp, 14 predicted proteins | sample 1552991 | NCBI WGS metagenome assembly OGPU01 (sample SAMEA2580296, study PRJEB22360) | human gut metagenome | biome: human gut; feature: human-associated habitat; material: faeces | place: Denmark | collected 2008/2010 | reverse complement strand
CTAGAGCACGCGGTTCATACCCGCGGTGTCGCTGGTTCAAATCCAGTTCCCGCTATTTTTTATTGCAATTTTTTGTTTGTAATGGCAGACAGACGCAAACGAGAAAAGGTTACTATGTGAAAATGCTTCGTATTACTGCACTTAAACTGCTCGACCGCAATTTGAGTTTGATTTAAGGCTCATTTTTCACATAGTAACCTTTTCTCGTTTTCTGTCTTTCATAAATTCAAAAGAAAAACTTTTCTCCCCTTCCCCAATGTGGTACACTGATAGAAGACAAAATAGAAATCCGTATGTGCGGAGTTTGGAGGCGAGACATTGTGAGAATTGGAAATGGTTATGACGTACATCGTCTGGTAGAAAATAGAAAGTTGATCCTTGGCGGAGTGGAGATTCCTTATGAAAAGGGACTTCTTGGACACTCTGATGCGGATGTTCTGCTTCATGCAGTGATGGATGCACTTCTTGGAGCGGCGGCACTTGGAGATATCGGAAAGCATTTTCCAGATAATGACCCTGCATATGAGGGAGCGGACAGTATGAAACTTCTTGAAGAGGTTGGAAAGCTGTTACAGGAAAAGGCTTATTTTATTGAAAATATTGATGTGACAGTGATTGCACAAAGACCGAAGCTTGCTCCATACATTCCAGAGATGAAAAAAAATATTGCAAGAGTTCTTGGCATTCAGGAAGGGCAGGTTAATGTAAAGGCAACGACAGAAGAGGGACTTGGATTTACCGGGGAAGGTCTTGGTATTTCAGCTTCAGCTGTTTGTCTGCTTTCAGAGATTCAGAATTATGTTGGTGCAGATGTTTTGATGGAAGACAGAGGCTGTGCAGGCTGTGGCGGCTGTGCAAGATTTGGAGGCATTCAGAAATGATAGTCTGGGATAATGGAACGAAAAAGCAGAGAGTTTATGAGATATGGGAAGATAATTTTCATGACCCAGTATCTTATGCGAACTTTTATTTTAATGAAGTATATGGAAAAAATGAAGTTTTGCTGAATGAGGAAATGTCAGCGGATGAGAACCTTGTGAAGGGGATGCTGCATTTAAATCCATATACACTTCATGTAAAAGGACAGCCAGCAGAGGCGAAGTATATCGTTGGTGTGGCAACGGATGAAGAGTACAGAAGACAGGGCGTGATGCGGGAACTCCTTGTAAAGACTTTTCAGGAGCTTCGTAGCAGAGGTGAGTTGTTTACTTATCTGATGCCAGCAGACGAAAACTATTATCTGCCATTTGATTTTCGTTTTGGAATGGCTCAGGTAGAGCAGGAATTGGAATATTTGCCAGAACTGCGTAAGGAGACTGAAAAACAAGCGAAAGATATAATAGAAAAAGATTCGAAAGATAGTATTGATGCAAAACAGGAAAGTGTTGCAAAAAATAAAGAAGTCTTATTAAAGAAAGAAGAAGTAGAACAGGAAAGCCAGCCAGAAGAATGTCCGATAAAAGAGGATATATTAGGAGATAATAAAAACAAAAGAGAATCTTCATTTGAAAAATATACCTTTAAAACAGAACTTTCCGATGCAGAACTTGAAACACTTGTTGCACAGGAAAATGTGATTAAAGATACCCTGTTTGACATTTTCACAGAAATTTCTGTCCCTTATATCCGAAGAATGGAAAAAGAGGTGGAGAGTGATTACGGACAGGTGCTCTATGTTTTTGATAGGGAATCTTATGTCGGCAGAGCTGCAGTAGGAGCAGAGGACAGCTATTTTGTTCTTTCGCAGGTGTTTTGTGCAGATGCTTCTAAGAGGGAAAACTTTTTAGAGCAGGTTATTTTATATTGTGAAGAGAAATATCACTATAACCGATATCAGCTTATACTTGACCCGTCCTGGAAAGATATCACAACAAAAATAGGTTTATATAGAAATTTTCGTTTTATGCCAGCAAAAAGGGTGAAGAAGATTATGTTCCGTCTGCTAAATATAGAAAAACTTTCTAAGTTTTTAGAATGTAAAATAGAAACTCTAAAGGAAACCAGTGAAACAGAAAAGGAGAAAGTGGAAGCAAAGATTTGTGAAGCCGACAGCTGTGGAACGAATAGTGAGGAAAACGATGTTTGTAAATCTGATAATTGTGAAAATACCATCTGTGAAATAGATAATTGTGAAGCATATACCTATAGAGAAGATATCTATATAGAAGATAAGTATTTAGAAGAACAGAGCGGAGTGTATCATTTCTCGCTAAAAGATGGAAAGGTTTCTATCACAAAAACAGAGACTATAAAAACAGATGGTATGCAGAGCGTTTCTATTGCGGCTCTTACAGACTATCTTTTTGGCAAGAAAGAAGAAAGTATTGATAGCTGTGAAACTTTAACAGAAGAAGGAAAAATGCTTTTGAAAAACATTTGCCCGCTTTCTGAGAATTGTATTATGGAAATTGTCTGATGAATGCATTTTTAATGAAAAGGATTATTCCTGTAAAATGAGTTCACTTACGGTTAAAAGATGCAAATAATAATATTAGATAGCTAACATTTTTTGATTTATTATTGACAAAAGCAGGAAAATTGAATAGACTAAAAAGTATGTGAATAAAGACGGCGGAAGGCTTCGTCTCTCCGGGGAGACGGAGCTTTTTCATTGATAAAGGAGGAATAACATGAAGCTGTATAATACACTTACCAAACAGAAGGAAGAATTTGTTCCAGTACATGAGGGAAAGGTTGGAATGTATGTTTGTGGACCTACAGTATATAACTATATTCATATCGGTAATGCCAGGCCAATGATCGTGTTTGATACGGTAAGAAGATATTTTGAATATAAGGGATACGATGTAAATTACGTTTCTAACTTTACAGATGTTGATGATAAAATTATTAAAAAAGCAAACGAAGAGGGCGTTCCTGCATCTGAGATTTCAGAACGTTTTATTGCAGAGTGTAAAAAGGATATGGAGGGGCTTAATATCGAGCCTGCCACACATAATCCAAAAGCAACCGAAGAAATTGACGGAATGATTGCCATGATTTCTACATTAATTGAAAAAGGTTATGCTTATGAGAAGAACGGCACTGTATATTTCCGTACTCGTAAGTTTAAAAATTACGGACAGCTTTCTAAGAAGAATCTTGATGATATGAGAGCAGGAATCCGTATCGCAGTAAGTGATGAGAAAGAAGATGCGATGGATTTCGTATTATGGAAGCCAAAGAAAGAGGGCGAACCTGCATGGGTATCTCCATGGGGTGAAGGACGTCCAGGCTGGCATATCGAATGTTCTGAAATGTCTAAGAAGTACATTGGTGATACAATCGACATTCATGCAGGCGGAGAGGACTTAGTATTCCCTCATCATGAGAATGAAATCGCACAGAGCGAAGCATGCAACGATGAAAAGTTTGCAAATTACTGGATGCATAATGCATTCTTAAATATTGATAATAAGAAAATGTCCAAATCTGCCGGAAACTTCTTTACTGTAAGAGAAATCAGTGAAAAGTATCCATTACAGGTTATCCGTTTCTTCATGTTAAGTGCACACTATAGAAGTCCATTAAACTTCAGCGATACGTTAGTAGAAGCTTCTAAGAATGGTCTTGAGAGAATCCTCACAGCAATTGACCATTTAAGGGAAGTAATCGCAGCAGCTCCAGAAGGAGAACTTAACGTAGAAGATCAGAAGAACTTAGAAGAGGCAAATGCATTAAAAGCGAAATATGAAGCAGCTATGGAAGATGACTTCAACACAGCCGATGCAATCGCTGCAATCTTTGAACTTGTAAAACTTGCTAACGTTACAGCAGAAAGCGGAAGCAAAGCATATGCACAGCAGCTTCTTGACATAATCGTACAGCTTTGCGATATTCTTGGTATTATCACAGAGAAAAAAGAAGAACTTCTTGATGATGATATTGAAGCATTGATTGAGGAAAGACAGGCAGCAAGAAAGGCAAAGAACTTTGCCCGCGCCGATGAAATCCGTGATTTATTAGCAGATAAAGGAATCATTCTTGAAGATACAAGAGCAGGTGTCAAATGGAAACGTGCTTAAAAGGAATTGCAGAACATTTTCCATTAACAGAAAAAGAGCTTCGGGGATACTCATCCCTGGGGCTTGCCTATATCGGGGACTGTATTTATGAACTGTTTGTCCGCACAATGGTTGTGACAAAGGGAAACGATAAGGCAAACCATTATCACCAGAAAACGATCAGCTACGTTAATGCGGCGGCACAGACAGCGATGATGGAGAAAATCAAGCCTTTACTTACCGATGAGGAAAAGGCAGTTTTTCGCCGCGGAAAGAATGCGAAATCTCCATCACCTGCAAAGAATCAGTCCAGCCACGATTATCATATCGCCACTGGATTTGAAGCATTAATGGGATATTTATACCTTTCCGGACAGATGGAGCGGTTAGAGGAATTAATCCGAATTTGTTTGTCGGATGCAGATAATTTATAATTAAAAGATAGAAATGAGGAAAAATATGGCATACGAAGAGTGTACTGTTGTCGGACGTAATGCGGTAATGGAAGCATACCGCTCCGGCAAAACAATTGATAAATTATTTATTTTAGATGGCTGCCAGGATGGTCCGATTAAGTCAATCCTTCGCGAAGCCAGAAAGAGAGATACATTAATCAAGTTTGTCTCCAAAGAAAAATTAGACTCTTTATCTTCCCACGAAAAGCATCAGGGTGTTGTTGCGATCGCAGCCGCTTACGAATATGCAACCGTAGAAGATTTGTTCAAAAAAGCAGAAGAAAAAGGAGAAGCTCCATTCTTCATTCTCTGCGATGAAATCGAAGATCCACATAACTTAGGAGCAATTATCCGTACCGCAAACCTCGCAGGCGCACACGGCGTGATTATTCCAAAAAGACGTGCAGTAGGACTTACCAGTACCGTTGCAAAAGTATCTGCCGGTGCATTAAACTACACACCAGTAGCCCGCGTAACAAACCTTTCCAGAACAATTGATGAACTCAAGGACAAAGGTATGTGGTTTGTCTGCGGTGACATGGGTGGAGAACTCATGTATGATCTAAACCTTACTGGTTCTATCGGTCTTATCATCGGAAACGAAGGAAATGGTGTAAGCCGCCTTGTCAAAGAAAAGTGCGACTACATTGCTTCTATCCCGATGAAGGGAGATATTGATTCCCTGAATGCTTCTGTAGCAACGGGAGTACTTGCCTTTGAAATCGTGAGACAGAGAATGGGGAAATAGTTCTGAGTAGTTCTGGTTTAATTCGGTGACAGACACCCTCGAAGAAAAAAGATACCCTATATTTGTGACTTTAGTCGCGACGGTTTGAATGTTCGCTTTATGCGCTCGCATCTAAACCTTGCTCCGAGGCCACAAATATAGGGTATCTTTTTTCTTCGAGGGCTGTGTGTGGCTGGATGGGGGAATTAAAGCAGAAGCTGGGATGATTTGGGGATGAAAGTTGAAGTTTTTGTTTATTATGAAATGGTTGTGAGTGAATAAGAGTTTTTTAGAATTCTATTGTCTGTTTAATGGATTAATAGGAGTTGGGATTCGTGCTGGTATATTAATTTTTTTGAGATTATGATATACTTGTGTTATAAAAGTATAAAAACAGAGATAAAAACGCAACGTATATAGAAATATATACCAGAGCCGGTAGGTAGCCCGGCCGTCACAAAAAATTGTGGTAAGTAACCTGCCCCTCCGGGTTGTCCATTCTTTGTTCATTTATTAATTTTCATTTCAGGAGGGAAGATTTATGAACAAAGTAAGTGACAAATTGACAGTGTATTTTGAGGAACCATTCTGGGTAGGTGTTTTCGAGAAAGTTCAAGGAAAGAAACTATCTGTATCAAAAGTAACATTTGGTACTGAACCAAAGGATTATGAAGTGTACGAGTTCTTATTAAAACACTACTATGATTTGCAATTTAGCCCGTCGGTAACAACCGTTATTAAGGAGGTAAAACAGAATCCAAAGAGGAGACAGAGAGAAGTAAAAAAACAATTACGTAATACCGGGATTGGAACAAAGTCACAGCAGGCACTTAAACTACAGCAAGAGCAGAATAAGCAGGAACGCAAAATAAAAAGCAGGAAGCAAAAACAGGCGGAAGCGGAATATCAGTTTCAGTTAAGACAGGAAAAGAAAAAGGAAAAACATAGGGGAAGATGAGTAATATGGATAATATTCTTTCTAATGAAATTATTTTGGTAGGGGATATTGCGTCATATTATATTGAGAAAAATGAAGAGTATGATTTTTCAACGAAGATGGATTGAAAAAATATATAAACGATATCCCTCAATAGATGAATTGAATATATTACGAAGATTGTAAGACCTCACTGCAGGAGTAGTCCTGTGGTGAGGTTTTCTATATATCAATTTTTTTTTGAATATGGTATACTTTTACTGTAAATCATCGTAAGTATTTAGAATCATTGCGTAAAATATATCGAAAACTGTATGGGTCTAAATAGTTACAAATCATCAGGCCAATGGTGATGAAAGGAAAAAGAGCGGAGGATAAAGAAAAATGGCTGAGATAGAAAACAGCAAAGATTTGATTAGTGTATTATGGAGTGGAGCGGATATTCTTCGTTCGAAGATGGATGCAAATGAATATAAGGATTATTTGTTAGGAATCGTTTTTTATAAATATTTATCAGATTCTTTTCTGATTAAAGTATACGATATGATTTGTGATGGCAAACCGGGAACTTTAAAGGAAGCTCTGGAAGCTTATGAAGAAGTATTACAGAGCGAAGATGGGGAAGAGTTAAAGGCAGAAATGAAACAGGAATGTCATTATGTGATCGAACCGGAACTTACCTATACTTGTTTTGCAGATGCGGCAAGAAATAATTCCTTTAACCGAGAGCAGTTACAAAAAGCTTTTAATAATATTGAACAAAGTGATCCTATATTTGCAGATTTGTTTACGGATATTGATTTGTATTCGAATCGTTTGGGAACAGGAGACCAGAAACAGAGTGATACAGTTGCCAATTTGATCAAGGAAATTGATAAAGCAGATTTATTAAATTCAGATGCAGAGATTCTTGGAAATGCTTACGAATACTTGATTGGTCAGTTTGCATCAGAAACGGGTAAAAAGGCAGGAGAGTTCTATACTCCACAGGCAGTATCTAAAATTTTAACGAAGATTGCAATTGATGGACAAGAAGAAAAGAAAGGGTTATCTGTGTATGATCCATGTATGGGATCGGGTTCCCTTCTTCTGAATGCTAAAAAATATGTAAAATATCCTGAATATATTAGATATTATGGACAGGAATTAAATACATCAACTTATAATCTGGCAAGAATGAATATGTTTTTGCATGGAATCGTTGCAGAAAATCAGAAGCTTCGAAATGGTGATACCTTAGATGGAGACTGGCCTACAGGAGAAGAAACAGACTTTAATATGGTACTTATGAATCCTCCATATTCTGCAAAATGGAGCGCAGCAGCCGGGTTTTTACAGGATGAAAGATTCAGTGATTATGGTGTGCTGGCACCAAAATCAAAGGCAGATTATGCGTTCTTGCTTCATGGACTTTATCATTTAAAAAATAATGGAACAATGGCAATCGTTCTCCCTCATGGAGTACTATTCAGAGGAGCGGCAGAGGGAAAAATCAGAGAAAAATTACTGCGTTCCGGCAACATCTATGCAGTAATTGGTCTTCCGGCAAACCTTTTCTACAACACCTCTATTCCGACTTGTATTATTGTATTGAAAAAACATAGAGATGGAAGAGATGTATTATTTATTGATGCATCTAAAAAGTTCAATAAAGGCAAAAAACAGAACGAAATGACAGACGAGCATATTAAAGCTGTGATGGATTTATATAGTAAGAGAGAAACAGTAGAAAAAGAATCCTTCCTTGCAAGCTTTGAAGATATCGAAAAGAACGACTTTAACCTTAACATTCCTCGCTATGTAGATACATTTGAAAAAGAACCAGAAATTGACCTGAATGAAGTTTTAAAAGAAATGGAACAGACGAACAAAGAAATCGAACAGGCAGAAGGAGAGTTTTTATCTCTTTTAAAAGAGCTGACATCATCAGATGAGAAGATAATGGCATCGTTAAATGAACTGGTTAAAAAGATGGAGAGGTGAGAAAATGGGAAAGCCGAAGATAAGATTTAAGGGGTATACGGAAGATTGGGAACAGCGTAAGTTGGGGGAATTATATCAACGCAATACTGAAAGAAACGAAAATCTGATTGGATACGATAAAACCATATCTGTTGCAACGATGAGTTACAAAGATGATGGCAATGGTGCATCAGAAAGCTCCTTGTCCACATACAAAGTGCTTAGAGTAGGGGATATTGCTTTTGAAGGTCATACAAATAAACAATTTCGTTTTGGAAGATTCGTTGTGAATGATATTGGAACAGGCATAATGTCGCCAAGATTCAGTACTTTAAGACCGCTGAATGAAATGCCGGTTAATTTTTGGAAGCAATATATACATTCTGAATCTGTCATGAGGAGGATACTTGTCAATTCTACAAAAGCTGGAACTATGATGAATGAACTGGTTATTCCAGAATTTTTGAATCAGACAATAATGGTTCCTAGCGAAAATGAGCAAGCGGTAATAGGACAATACTTTACCAACCTCGACCACATCATCACTCTTCACCAGCGCAAGTGTGATGAGGCCAAAAAGTTAAAGAAATGTATGCTTCAGAAGATGTTTCCGAAGGATGGAGAAAAAGTTCCAGAAATTAGATTTTCTGGTTTTACTAGCGATTGGAAACAGCGTAAGTTGGAGGAAATAGTCAATCGAATTACTAGAAAAAATTCAAAGCTAATATCAGAATTACCATTAACAATTTCTGCGCAACAGGGACTTATAGATCAGAATGAATTTTTTGATAAAAGAGTTGCTAGTAAAGATGTCAGCGGATATTACTTGATAAAGAATGGGGAATTTGCCTATAACAAAAGTACATCGAATGATGCACCTTGGGGAGCAATTAAAAGGCTGGATCGTTATGAAAATGGTGTATTATCAACATTGTATATAGTATTTGAAATAAAAGATGAAACTCTTGTTAATTCAGATTTTTTGGTTGCTTATTATAGTACAAATCTTTGGCATAAGGGGATTCATGAGATAGCAGCAGAGGGAGCAAGAAATCATGGACTTTTGAATATTGCACCAACGGATTTCTTTAAAACAAAGTTGAAGTTACCTGCTGATATAGAAGAGCAGAAAGAAATCGGAGAATATTTTAAAAAAATTGATTTGCTCATCACTTTTCATCAGCAAAAGTGTGACGAATTGAAAAATATAAAGAGATTTATGTTACAAAATATATTTGTGTCAGAAAAATAAGCAAAATATATAAAAAGAAATCAAAAATTAAAGCTGTTTATCACAGAACTTTTTTATTGGAAAATAAAGGATACTTACGCTGAGTTGAACGATAGTTTTTTTGAGTAAAATAAAATTTTGAAAGATGTCAAATATAAATAATATGAAGAAAGGGGATGGAGAAATGGATAATAAAAAGATAGAGTTATACCATGGAAGTGGACAAATAGTTGAATTCCCTGAAATTAGAAAAACAAGGTATACAAAAGATTTTTCCTGGGGATTTTATTGTACAAATAGTTATGAACAGGCATATCGCTGGGCAGATCGTAAACATGCTCAAGGAATAGTTAATGTATACTCCTATGTAGAAAATCCGCACTTAAATATTAAGAAATTTGATAAGATGTGTGATGAATGGTTGGGTTTTATCGCAGAATGTCGTGCTGGAAAGATACATGAATATGATATTGTAGAAGGTCCAATGGCAGACGATACTATCTGGAATTTTGTAAATGATTATTTGGCTAATAATATTAGTAAAGCAGTTTTTTGGGAATATGCAAAATTTAAACATCCAACCCATCAAATCAGTTTTCACAGTATCCGAGCATTGGGATGTTTACGGTATGAAAGGAGTGAAATAGTCAATGATGAGGAAATGGAATAACGATGATTTGTTTTATGTATGTTCAATGATTGAGTTTGTAGCACGCGAGACACATAATAAAACGAAAGACATCGTAGCTAAATTATCAGATAAAGAGTTAGCTCATCAGTTAAAAGCAGCAGGAGTAAACCATTGTCTTTCATTTGAGCAGGTGTGTGATGAGTGGATTGAGGAATATGGAATAGAAGAAGGCACATTTGATAATATTTCAACCTGTAAATATAATGTTCCAACCGTACTTTCTATAGGACGGGTGTATCAAACATTGATATTAAGTGTTATGGAATTATATGAGGATGTGATTGAGGCAATAAAAAAAGTATATAGTTCATTTATTAGTGAAGAAATTTCAAATTTTAATTCAAATGTTTACTATAGTAATCCGGATTATATTAAGTGTTCTTATGAGGCAGGAATGTTGTTGGATTAGAGACGTTTTTTATCGTAGTTTTGGGGCATCACTTTTTATTGTCGTAAGTCTTGAGATTTGGATAAAATATGGATAGACGTTTGGAAACAGCGTAAGTTAAATGAAGTTTGTAAAATAAATGGTCGGATAGGTTTTAGAGGATATACTCAAAAAGATATTGTTTCTCAAGAGCAAGGTGGTGTGTTGACATTTAGCCCAACTAATATTGTAGATAATACACTGACAATGAAGTGTCGTAATACATATATTACAAAGGAAAAATATGAGGAATCACCGGAAATTAAGATTAAAAATGGGGATATTCTATTTGTGAAAACAGGTTCAACTCTAGGAAAAAGTGCTTTAGTTATGGGCCTGCATGAAAATGCGACAATAAATCCTCAGATAGTCGTTCTAAGAACTCAAGAAGAAGAAGCTAAATTTTTATCAGTAATTCTGATAAGTGATTCTTTGCTAAAAAAAGTTGCCGCAGTAAAAATTGGTGGGGCTGTCCCTACTATAACAGAGGCAGAATTAAAAAATTTTACTTTTTATGAGCCTGAAGATTTTGCAGAAAGAGTCAAAATAGGTAATTGTTTTACTTATTTTGATTCAATCATCACTTTTCATCATCGTAAGTTAAATATTATTAATAAAATATGTAGATACGCTTGGGAACAGCGTAAGTTAAGTGATATATATGGTTCGATTGGAAATGCATTCGTAGGAACAGCTACTCCATACTATGCAGAACAAGGACATTTTTATCTGGAATCTAACAATGTAAAAGATGGACAGATAAACCATAATTCTGAGGTTTTCATAAATGACGAATTCTATGAAAAGCAAAAAGACAAATGGTTACATACCGGAGATATGGTTATGGTTCAGTCTGGACATGTTGGACATGCAGCTGTAATCTCTGAAGAATTGGACAATACAGCGGCTCATGCCTTAATCATGTTCAGAAATCCAAAAGAAGAAATCGAGCCTTACTTTTTAAATTATGAATATCAGACTGATAAAGCCAAGAAGAAAATAGAAAACATTACTACTGGTAATACCATAAAACATATCCTTGCGTCAGATATGCAGGAATTTGTAGTTGATGTTCCAAAATATGAAGAACAGAAAGTGATTGCGGACTATTTCCGCAACCTCGACCACTTCATCACTCTTCACCAGCAGAAGTGCAAACAACTGCAAATTATAAGAAAATTCATGTTACAAAACATATTTTTATAGAATGATTTGCATAATAAAGAAAAATAATCCTGAATTACAAAAAACAAGATGGATAATGAAAGTATTTTAGAATTCGGTAAAGACAAGCTTTGTAATACACAAGGCAAACAAAATATTATAAAACACGAAAGTAGTAAGGGGGATTACCAAATGCCAGAATTAGAATCAACAATAGAAAGAAAACTGATAGAGCAATTAGTTTACGGAGAATCTCAGTGGACCTATAGAGAAGATTTGAAAACGGAAGCGGATTTATGGGCAAATTTTAAATATATTCTTGAGCAGAATAATAAAGACAGATTGAACGGAGAACTGCTCTCGGATTCAGAATTTGAACAGGTTAAAAACCAATTACAGTTTTCTTCCTTTTATAAGGCTGGAGAATGGCTGGTTGGTGAAAATGGAAAAGTACAGGTTCATGTGCAAAGAGATACGGAAAGATTGCATCTTGTAGTCATGAATCATGAACATATAGCCGGTGGAAGTAGTGTTTATGAGGTGATAAATCAGTACAGCGCATTAAAAACAGAGGAAGATAGTATGGCATCAATCAGAGACAGGCGTTTTGATGTGACATTGATGATTAATGGACTTCCATTGATACATATAGAATTAAAGAATAAGCAACATTCTTATAAGGATGGATTTTGGCAGATTAAAAAGTATATCGGAGAAGGTAAGTTTACTGGTATTTTTTCTACAGTGCAGATGTTTGTTGTCAGCAATGGCGTAGATACCAGATATTTTGCGGCGGCCGGGGATACAGAATTGAATCCCAAATTTATGAGTGGATGGGTGGATAAGGAGAATAATTCAGTATCTGATTATCTTGATTTTGCAAAAAGTGTACTTAGAATACCGAAAGCACATGAAATGATTGCAAGATATACGGTTTTAGATGAAGATGCGAAACGGTTGATTTTACTTCGTCCATATCAGATTCATGCAATTGAATCTATAAGGGAGGCTTCAAAAACGGGAAGATCTGGTTATGTATGGCATACGACTGGATCGGGGAAGACATTAACTTCTTATAAAGCAACCAGAAATTTATTGATGGATATTCCGGCAATTGATAAAGCAATTTTTTTGATTGACCGAAAAGATTTAGATACACAGACAACAATGGCTTTTCAGGCATATGCAAATAATGATTTGGTGGATGTTGATGAGACCGATAATGTGAATGATTTAAAGAAAAAGCTAAAATCTGAAGATAGGCAGGTTATTGTTACAACGATTCAGAAAATGCAGATTTTAATTAGTAAAAGGCTAAAGGAAGATACACCGGAATATCAGAAAATTAAAAATTTAAAAATTGCATTTGTTGTAGATGAATGTCATAGAGCTGTTACACCAAAGACGAAAAGAGAATTAGAAAGATTTTTTGGACGTTCTTTGTGGTATGGTTTTACCGGAACGCCTCGGTTTGCAGAAAATCCATATCCGCAGTTGGGAGATTTGCCGAGAACAACAGAAAAATTGTATGGAGAACGTCTTCACAAATATACAATACAAAATGCGATTCATGATAAAGCAGTGTTAGGTTTTCAAGTGGAACATAATGGTCCGAAAAATGTAGCAGATGAAACAGATAGCAGTGTATATAATAATGAAACGCATATGTTACGGGTGCTTGATATTATTCTTAATAAATCCTATCATAAATTGGGATTTCAAAATGGAAAAGGTAAGACTTATGAGGGACTTCTTACAACAAGTTCCATTCAATTAGCACAGAAATATTATGATTTACTGACAAAAATAAAAAATGGGGAATCTTCATTAAAAATTGATGAAAAGATAAAGCAGGTATTGCCGGATTTTCCTAAGTTTGCGATTACATATTCTGTAACAGAAAATGAAGAAGGTTCCTGCGTGAACCAACAGAAAATGCAAAAGTCTTTAGATGATTATAATGGAATGTTTGGCACCAAATATGAATTATCACAGATACAGGGCTATAATGGAAACCTTAACAAAAGATTGGCGAGAAAGGATGCAAAGTTTAAGAGTAGAAATGAACAGCTAGATTTGGTAATCGTTGTAGACCGCTTATTAACAGGTTTTGATGCACCTTGTCTGTCCACCATTTTTATTGACAGACAGCCAATGGGACCACATGATTTGATACAGGCATTTTCAAGAACGAATCGTATTTTTGATAAAAATAAAAGCAATGGGCAGATTGTAACCTTTCAAGCTCCGAAGTTATTTAAAGAAAGTGTTGATAATGCAGTAAAATTATACTCAGCAGGTAGTACGGGAATTGCAATTTTAGCACAATGGGAAGAGGTAGAACCGGCATTTCGCAAAGCCCTTTCCGCGCTCAGAGTTTGTGCCGAGAGTCCTTCGGAAATCCCTGAAATGTCTATGAAAGAAAAGAAGATTTTTGCGAAGATGTTCCAATCTTTCGACAGTCTGTTTGCCCAGTTAAAATCCTTTACAAACTATGACGACAGTATGCTTGAACAATATGGAATTACCGAGCAGGAATATGATGATTATGTAGGACATTATAAAAATGTAATGGAGGAAATTCGAGAAGAAAAAACGAATGATTCAGAAACTGCCATAGAGGAGACGGAGGTAGATCAGGATTATGAACTGATGGCATATAGTAACACAAAAATTGATTATGAGTACATCATCAATCTTATTCAAAATATTGTTACACCAACAGAAGAGGAAGAAGATATAACACCAGAAGAAAGACGGAAGAAGATAGATGAAGCAAAACAGTATGTAGAGGAATTACGTAAGGATAATGAAAAAGTAGCAGATATTATGTCTGATTTGATAGAAGAAATCGAAAAAGATGAAACAAAATATAAGGGGCAGTCTATTCTTAATATTGTAGAAAATATGAAGCAGGATTGCATAGAAAAAGTTGTTTCTGAATTTTGTGAAAGCTGGTATGCAATGAAAGGTGATGTAATGTATGCGGCAATGCATTACAGGAACGGTGAAATTCCTAATGAAAGTGTAATTAAAAAGAATGTTGATTATACTAGTTATAAGGCAGAGCAGAAGAAAGCTTTACCTAAGTTCAAGTATTATTCCCGGATGATAGCGGAACTGAAGGAGACACTGGAGAAAGAAATTAAGCCGTTAGTAGCAAGTGTATAAAAAGGTTCATTGTTAAATGTTTGTATCAGCGTAAGTAATTTCAGGGGATGGAGGGAACTTATGCTTAATAACACAAATAATTCACCTCTCTTTTATGAATACTACGCCCAGTGGGTTGATGTGTATAAGAAAGGTGCGATAAGAGAAGCTACAATGGCGAAGTATTTAATGACTCAGAAGTGGATACAGAAACTGGCACCAGAATTAAAAGTTTCTGAGTTGACAAGAACAGCATATCAGCAGATTTTAAATGATTATGCGAAAGAGCATGAGAGACAGACTACATTAGATTTTCATCATCAGCTCAAAGGAGCAATTTTAGATGCATTAGATGAAGGTATGATTGAAAGAGACCCTACCAGAAAGGCAATTATTAAAGGGAAAACACCGAGAGCAAAAAAGATAAAATATTTAAACCAGTTTGAATTACATACGTTAATTGCCAGCTTAGAACTTTCAGAAGAACCAAACTGGGATTGGTTTATACTTTTAGTTGCAAAAACAGGAATGCGCTTTTCAGAGGCTCTTGCGATTACACCATCTGACTTTGATTTTGCCAGACAGGCTTTGTCGATAAGTAAAACTTGGGATTACAAAGGAGAAGGAGGGTTTTTGCCGACTAAGAACAGGTCATCGGTAAGAAAGATTCAGATTGACTGGCAAATAGTAGTCAAGTTTTCGGAGTTGATAAAAGGTTTACCGGAAGATGAACCTATTTTTATAGGTAAATCAAAAATTTATAATTCTACAGTTAATGATGTCCTTACAAGACATTGTAAACAGTGTGGCATTTCCGAAATTTCTATTCATGGTCTTCGCCATACGCATGCATCGTTATTGTTATTTGCTGGAGTATCTATTGCAAGTGTAGCACGAAGACTGGGACATGCAAGTATGACAACTACACAGAAAACATATCTACATATCATCCAAGAACTTGAAAATAAGGATGTAGATTTGATAATGAGAACTTTATCTGGATTATAATATTAAAAAGTAAAAGAAATACTTACGCTGAATAATTTTACTATTTAATTCATTAGAAAATAGACAGCCCGGGAAGAGAACCGATACCCTATATTTGTGGCCTCGGAGCAAAGGTTGGATGCAAGTGTGTAAGCGAACATTCAACCTGCAGCGACTAAAGTCACAAATATAGGGTTCGTTGGTGTGCATCCCGTCAAGTAGACAATTAAAAAAATATAAAA
>OGPU01001926.1_pt1 | contig 16058 bp, 15 predicted proteins | sample 1552991 | NCBI WGS metagenome assembly OGPU01 (sample SAMEA2580296, study PRJEB22360) | human gut metagenome | biome: human gut; feature: human-associated habitat; material: faeces | place: Denmark | collected 2008/2010 | reverse complement strand
GGTGCTGGCCCGGGACGGGAATGTATTTCTCAGTGCGTTGGTGGCCTCCATGGGGGTCTGCCTGTGGTCTGAGGGAATGGCCCGGGTGCGAAAAGCCCCAGCCAACATTTTTATGATTCCCGGTATCATCCCCCTGCTCCCCGGCGGGGCGCTGTATTATACCATGAGTGCCCTCATCGGAGGGGACATGGATACGGTCATGCTGAAGGGGAAAGAGACTGGACTGATGGCCTTGGGAATTGTGGTGGGCATCCTGGTTGCCTCTGAGTTGGTCCGCATGATCCTTTGGGCGGAGATTCGCCGGAAAAAAATGCTCCGTAGCCGCCGGACGCCGCCGGGGCCCCGGTGAGGAAGAATCTGGACTTATAAAATATTCCCTTTTTGGCTCTGTTAAAAAGACCAATTCCCGTTATAATAAGAAAGAACGGCAAATACGCCCGGAGGAACCCAAGGAAAAAGGAAACGCATCGAGGTGTTTGATATGTTAGAGCAAGTCCGAAAAGAAGCCCATGCCGCCGCCCAGCAGATCTGTGAGGCAGCCAAACTCCGCCAGGGCCAGGCTCATGGGATCATCGGTTTCGATGTGGCTGGTGGTGGGCTGTTCCACCAGTGAGGTGACCGGTCATAAAGTGGGGAGTTATTCCAGCCCGGAACTGGGGCAGGCCATCTATGAAGGGATGCAGGAGGTTCTCATTCCCCGGGGAATTTATTTGGCGGCCCAGTGCTGTGAGCATCTGAACCGCGCGGTTGTTCTGGAGCGTGCGGCGGCAGAAAAATACGGTTACGAGCCGGTCTGCGCGGTACCGTGGCTGCATGGCGGCGGATCGTTTGCGATGGCGGCATACTATGGATTGGAGGACGCTGTCACCGTAGAGCATGTGCAGGCGCATGCAGGTATTGATATCGGTGATGTGCTGATCGGCATGCAGCTGAAGGCAGTAGCCGTTCCGGTCCGGGTATCGCAGAAAACGATCGGAGATGCGCACGTTGTCTGCGCGCGGACAAGACCGAAATACATCGGCGGCGAGCGGACGCATTACGCGGAAGATCCGGAGATGAGAAAGTAAGAAACTGTGATTGGTAAATCAAAAAATGCCGTACAGGCGGAGGAAAAATTTCCAACGCTGTACGGCATTTCTGATGTTTGGTTTTACGTTTTATTTTGCTTTTCTCGCTTCCCGTTTTCGCAGGAAGAAAATTTTCTGCTTCCGGTAAAAAGAGGAAATGGAATCCACGAGGATGCTCAAATATCGCAGAACCGGCTCTGTTGCGACAGAGAATACGACCAGCAGCATGATACATTTTCTGGACATATCAGAAATGGCGAACAGCTGGTTCAGATAGGTACTGCAGAAAATGAAGGCAATAATCGAGCCGATCAGGATCGTCCAGCGCATCCAGTTGAGCGGCTTGCTGATCCGGTAGAGAATCATAAAACCGACAATGGCGAGCAGTACGGTGGCAGCGGTCGAAATATCTTCCGAGCCGACCGCAAATTCCTGGCCGAAGACGACGAGTGTTGCGACCATCAAAAAGTCGGTCAGCGCCGCAGGCAGGGCCCGTGTCAGAATGTTCGTGATAAAGTGGCCCTCGATCCGGTTTTTGTTCGGCATTAGCGAGAGCAGGAAGCCTGGAATACCGATCGTAAACATACTGATCAGCGAGATCTGGGACGGCTCCAGCGGATACGTCACCATCGAGATCAGTGAGAAGATGGACAGCAGGAACGAGAAAATGTTCTTTACCAGGAACAGCGTTCCCGAGCGCTGCAGGTTGTTGACAACGCGGCGGCCTTCCAGTACGACAGAAGGCATCTTCGAAAAGTCGTTGTCCAGCAGAACGAGCTGTGCAGCCTGTGCGGCAGCGTCACTTCCGGATGCCATCGCAACGGAGCAGTCGGCATCCTTTAATGCGAGCACATCGTTGACACCATCGCCGGTCATCGCAACGGTCTTGCCGTTTTTCTTTAAAGCCTGGACAAACTGGCGTTTTTGGTCTGGTGTGACACGGCCGAACACGGTGTATTTCAGGATTGCTTCTTCGAGCTCTTCTGGTGTCTTTAGAGTGGAAGCATCAATATAATCCTCTGCGTGCGCAATCCCTGCCTGGCGGGCAACCTCAGATACCGTTACCGGAGTATCACCGGAGATGACCTTGACATGGACACCCTGATCTTCGAAGTAGCGGAACGTTTCCGGTGCTTCTTTTCGGATCGGATTGGAGAGAAGCACGTAGCCAAGCGGCGTGACACGGCCGGAGAGTGCTTTTCCATCCGGTACAGTTTCGGATGTGCCGAAGACGAGGAGACGGAATCCCTTTGAGGTATACGCTTCAATTTCACTCTGATAGCGTGCAAAATCATCGCGGAGAACGAACTCCGGGGCACCGAGCACGTAGGAGACATCCGAAAATGTCACACTGGAATACTTGAATTCCGAGGAGAACGAAGTCATCGAAACGGCAGTTTTGCCGTTGTTGTCTTTAAAATATTCTTTCAGTGCCGCCATAGTAATGTTGTCGTTTGACATGGCAGATGCGAAATCACCGACCGCGAGGGAAAGCTCTTCTTTCTGCGGTGCGGGAGCATTTTCGCCGGATTCTGTATCAGGGACTGAACTGGAGCCGACCAGAATCAGATCATGTACTTTCATAGTTGTCTCGGTGATGGTTCCCGTCTTATCGACACAGAGCACGTTGACGCGAGCCAGCGTCTCGATACATTTCATATCATGCACGAGAACCTTCTGCGAAGCCAGCCGCATAACGCTGACGGCAAGGGCAACGCTTGCAAGCAGGTAAAGACCTTCTGGGATCATGCCGAGCACGGCGGCCACCATCGAGGTAATGCTCTCACGGAACGTTTCGTGGGAGACGAAAAACTGCTGGCCGAAGAGCAGAAGACCGATCGGAATGATCAGAATGCCGACAACCTTTACCAGCTTGTTGAGGGAGCGGATCATCTCGGACTGTTCGCCCTCTTTCATGGCCTTTGCCTCGAGGGTCAGACGGGAAATGTAGGAATCTTCACCGACCTGGGTCAGACGGCTCTTGCAGCTTCCGGAGACGATAAAACTTCCGGACATCAGCTCGTCGCCCGGGCGCTTGGTAATCTCATCGGATTCACCGGTAAGCAGCGATTCGTTGACCTGTACCTCACCTTCAAGCACGACGGCATCAGCGCAGATCTGTTTTCCTGCGGTAAATACAACAATATCATCGAGTACGAGATCCTCCGCGGCGAGTGTTATCTCAGCCCCGTCACGGATTGCAGTAGCCTTCGGCGCGTTTAAAACAGACAGCTTTTCCAGCGTCTTTTTCGCCTTGATCTCCTGTACAATACCGATCAGCGTGTTCGCGATGATGACCGGCAGAAACGTAAGATCCCGGAACGAACCGGCAAGGATCAGAAAGATGGCAATAATCAGAAAAATCAGGTTGAAATACGTACAGACATTGCTCTTTACGATCTCGGCCGTTGTCTTGGACGGAGGCTCCACCGCGCGGTTGGTCCAGCCGTTCTCGCGGTACTCGGCAACCTGCTCGGCGGAAAGGCCTTCGGAAGGGTCTGCCTCATAACGCGTCGTTGGAACACGGCGGTGAATGATTTCGGGAATTGTTTTGTTCATAACAGTTATATTCCTCTCCGGCTGTTCTGATAAAGAAGAGACAGCCTCACTGTGGTTTGTTTGAAAAAGATCACGTCTGGAATCTTTTTCCATATTAAGAAGTATACCATAGAGCATCGAAAAAGAAATGAAGGAAGTATTAAATTTTACGAAAAAAAGACTTTTCGCAAAGAGGAACAGATAGGAATGTGCGAAAAGTCTTTTGTATTCTGAATTTAGTCCTGTACTTCCTGAAGATTGCGGATGTTCGGCTCCGCCATCATGGAGTAATTGGTGTAATAAACAACGAAGCCCGGTTTGCTTCCGTTTGGTTTGCGCAGGTTTTTCTTTAAGGTGTAGTCGATTTCCACCTTCGGTGCCTGTCTGCCTTTCGAGTAATAGGCGGCGAGAGCAGCGGCCTCTTCGTAGACGGAATCCGGCAGCTCTTTACCGTTCGTCTTTACGATGACATGGCTGCCCGGCTGGCCTTTCGCGTGGAACCACCAGTCGTTGCCGGAGGCGAATTTAAACGAAAGTTCCTCGTTCTGGAAGTTGTTCTTGCCGACATAAATGTCAAAGCCCTCGGAAGAGCGGTAGTGGAACGGATGGGAGGTGATTTTCTGCTTTTTCCCTGTCGGTCCCTTGCGGCGGATGTAGCCGTACTCGATCAGCTCTTCTTTTAACTGCACCAGATCCGCCTCATCGAGCGCAATATCAAGCGCCGTGCTGATGGATTCGAGATGGTCGATTTCCTCTTTCGTCTCGACAAGAAGTTCCTCGAGTGCCTCACGGGTCCGCTTCAGCTTTCCGTAGCGGTCGAAGTATTTTTTCGCATTTTCGCCGGCAGAGAGCGTTCCGTCGAGCGGAATCGTGATTTCCTCGCCGTTATAGTAATTGACGGCTTTCAGCGAAGTATCGCCCGGCTGGCAGCTGTAGCCGTACGTATTTAAAAGCTCACCGTAAATCCGGTATTTTTCCCTCTTGTCGGTGTCTTTTAACTGTTTCTGCTGCAGGTCGTATTTTTTGACATTCCGTTCGAGTGCGGTATTGACGACACGGCGCAGATCGGAAGATTTCTGACGGATGCGGGTGATGCGGTTTTTCATGGCATAGTACGTTTCAAGCACACCGGAGATCGAATCGTATGTTTCCTCACGCAAATCCTGATACTGCGTCAGTTTCAGTGCGGAAAATTCTTTCGGCTCATCGCCCTGGTATACGATGTTCGGCGTAAATGCGCCGTTTTTGATATCCTCAATCAGATAAGAGAAGGTGCGGAACAGATGAAGCTTCGCATTTTCTTCGAGTGCATTGACCGCAAATCCGCCGTCGATGCCGGCGCGGCAGCAGACTTCCTCCGCCATCAGCGGGCTGAAGCCGGTAAGGGAAGTGTAGATTGCCTTTGCGGCAGCCATCGGTTTCGTGCAGACGAAATCGAAAAATTCTTCTTCTGTGATCGTGAGCGGATCTTTCTTATCCTGCGTGTGCGGAATGAACCAGGTGCGGCCCGGAAGAACCTCACGGACAGAACTCATGTTGGCGGAAATATGTTTGATACTGTCAAGGATCGTATTGTCCTCCTGACAGAAGATCAGGTTGCTGTGTTTTCCCATGATCTCCACAATCAGCTTCTTGCGGCAGATATCGCCGAGTTCATTCAAATGCTCGAGCTCAAAAATAAGAATACGCTCGAGTCCCGGCTGGGTAACGGAGAGAATGCGGGCGCTGCCGATGTGTTTGCGGAGCAGCATACAGAAATTTGGTGCGGTCATCGGGCCGGGCTTATTGTTGTCCGTCAGGTAGATCAGCGGAAGCGAAGCACTTGCCGAGAGGAGAAGACGGTAAACGGTACGGTTGTTTTTTATTGTAATCATCAGCTCGTCGTTTTCCGGCTGTGCGATCTTGTTGATCTTTCCGCCGACGATGGTCTGATTCAGTTCCTGTGCAATATTTGCAATGGTAATTCCATCAAAAGCCATAGAAAATATCTCCTTTGTTTGAAATTCTAGTATTTTCATTATAATACAGAAAAAAAGATTTGACTAGGCTTTCTGAATGAATTATAATAAATCTGTATGGGTAGATGTATTTTCTGAAAAAGACTTCAGAAGGTACAGGAAAGGACGGATTGTGGCAAAACTGATCAACATCGGATTCGGCAATGTCGTAAATTCGGATAAAATAATAGCAGTGGTGAGTCCCGAGGCGGCGCCCGTCAAGCGTATGGTGCAGCGTGCAAAGGAAAGCAACCGCATCATCGATGCGACGCAGGGAAGACGCACGAAAGCAGTGCTCATCACCGGAGAAGAATTTATCATCCTTTCGGCTTTGCAGCCGGAAACGATCAGCCGCAGATTCAACGGCGGCTGGGAAACAGAAAAAGAGCGAGGGGAATCTGAAAATGAGTAGAGGAATACTTACTGTAGTATCCGGTTTTTCCGGAGCAGGAAAAGGAACACTGATGAAACGCCTGATGGAGGAGTACGACAACTATGCGCTGTCCATCTCCGTCACCACAAGAGACCCGCGTCCGGGCGAGGAAGACGGCGTATCGTACTTTTTCCGTACAGAAGAAGAGTTTGACCGCATGGTAGAAGAGGATGCCTTCCTCGAGTATGCGCGTTACGTAAAACATTCCTACGGAACGCCGAAGGCATACGTAGAGGAGCAGCTGGATGCCGGAAAAGATGTTCTGCTTGAGATTGAAATCCAGGGAGCACTTCAGGTCAAGGAAAAACGTCCGGCCCCCCTTCTTGTGTTCATCACACCGCCGACCGCCGAGGAGCTGGAACGACGCCTACGGGGACGCGGAACGGAAACAGAAGAAGTTATCAAAGGCAGAATGGAGCGTGCAAAAGAGGAAGCACAGGGCATGGACCAGTACGATTATGTCCTGATCAACGACGACCTCGAAACCTGCGTAAAACAGATGCATGAGACCATTCAGAGCCAGCATTTCATGAGCAGCAACCAGAAAGACTTTATCGAACAGATGAAAAAAAGTCTGGAAAAATAGAAAGGAGCATTTATTATGATTCATCCATCTTATCAGGAACTGATTGCAACTATTAACGAGGGCCAGGATCTGGACGAGGCACCGGTTGTCAGCAGCCGTTACTCTCTGGTACTTGCAACAAGCAAACGTGCAAGACAGATCATTGGCGGAGCTGAACCGCTTGTAAAAGTGAAAAAAGGCATGAAACCGCTCTCCATCGCCGTAGAGGAGATGTACAAAGGAGAGGTTACAATCCTTCCGGAATCTGAAGTTGAAGCGGAAGAGGAAACAAAAGAGGAGCCAGTAATTGAATAATATGAAAATTCTGTTTATTTCCCTTGGATGCGATAAAAACCTGGTAGATTCCGAGCATATGCTGGGTCTTCTGGTAGAGCATGGTTTCGAGATCACCGATTCCGAGGAAGATGCAGAGGTTATCGTGATAAACACATGCTGCTTTATCCACGACGCCAAAGAAGAAAGCATTCAAAATATTCTTGAAATGGCGAAGTACCGTACAGCGGGAAGCTGTAAGGTTCTTCTGGTAACGGGCTGTATGGCAGAGCGCTACCGCGATGAAATCATTGAGGAGATTCCGGAGGTTGACGCCGTACTTGGAACGAACAGCTATGACAAAATCCTGGATGCCATTCAGGATGTCCTCGGCGGCGACCGCTTCCAGGAGTATGCCGATCTGAAAGGACTGCCGAAAATTGACGCACAGCGCGTTGTAACGACAGGCGGCCATTACGAATATCTGAAAATTGCAGAGGGCTGTGACAAGCACTGTACCTACTGCATCATTCCGAAGCTGCGCGGACCGTACCGATCCGTTCCGATGGAGGAACTGATAGCAGAAGCGAAGACGATGGCAGAACAGGGTGTCAAAGAGCTCGTTCTCGTTGCGCAGGAGACAACCATTTATGGTATCGATCTGTACGGAAAGCCGTCTCTCCACCTTCTGTTAAAAGAGCTCTGCAAAATTCAGGAGCTCTACTGGATCCGGATTCTGTACTGCTATCCGGAGGACATCTATCCGGAACTCGTTCAGACGATGAAGGAAGAGCCGAAAGTCTGTCACTACCTGGATCTGCCGATTCAGCATGCCAACGATGAGATCCTGCGCCGCATGGGTCGCAGAACATCCAAACAGGAGCTGATCGACAAAATTGATTTCCTGAGAAGCGAGATGCCGGATATCACACTGCGCACCACGCTGATCACAGGATTCCCGGGAGAGACAAAAGAGCAGCACAAAGAACTCCTCGAGTTTATCAACGACATGGAGTTCGACCGTCTCGGCGTATTCACCTACTCTCCGGAGGAGGGAACACCGGCTGCTACGATGGAGCATCAGATCGACGAGGAGGTAAAACTGGACCGTCAGGCAGAACTGATGGAGCTGCAGCAGGATATCTCTGCAGAACTCGGCGAGCGCAGGATCGGCCAGGAGCTTCTTGTTATGATCGAGGGCAAAGTGGTGGATGAGGATGCCTATGTGGGCAGAAGCCAGGCGGACGCACCGGGTGTAGACGGCTATGTATTTGTCAATACACCGGAAACACTCGTATCCGGCGATTTCGTAAGAGTGAAAATTACCGGCGCTCTGGAATATGATCTGATAGGAGAGATAAGCCAATGAATTTACCAAACAAATTAACGATTCTGCGGGTAATTATGATTCCGTTTTTCGTGTTCTTCCTGCTGTCTGGCGTGGGCGGAAGCGCGTCCAAATGGATTGCACTGGTAATCTTTGCCGCTGCCAGCATCACGGATACTCTGGACGGCTACATTGCAAGACGTGACAATCTGATTACCGATTTCGGAAAGTTTATGGATCCGCTGGCAGATAAGCTGCTGGTATGCTCTGCACTGATCTGCTTTGTAGAGCTGGACAAGCTTCCGGCGTGGATGGTTATTATTATCATCGCAAGAGAATTTATCATCAGCGGTTTCCGCCTGGTTGCTTCGGACAATGGAATTGTCATCGCAGCAAGCTGGTGGGGAAAATCGAAAACAATCAGCCAGATGATTATGATCATTCTTCTGATCGCCGACATTCCGGCACTTTCCGTGCTGAATACCGTGCTGATCTGGGTTGCACTGATTCTGACCGTTGTTTCTCTGATTGATTACCTGGTAAAAAATAAAAACGTGCTTTCCATGCAGAACTAGGCAGGAAAAAGCACAGAATAAAAACGCTGACCGGTTTGGGATTCCAGACCGGCAGCGTTTTTTGGTTTGTAGTTTTTCAGCGTTTTTTCCCGGAAGCAGCGGAGCGGAAGAGGCGTACCATCTGGTCAATTTTTGCCGCTTCCTGTTTGGATTTTCCGGCTTTGATGGCAGAGATGATCAGGTCCGCCTCGGAGGCGGAAAACTGTGCGCCGCCCTGATTTCCCTGCATCAGGGAGAGAAGAAACGGCATCATTTCCGCCTGGGATTTTCCGCGGCTCTGAGAGGCCATCTGCTGCAGTGCCTGAAGCCGGGCAAAGTCAATTCCGGAAAGAGAGGGGTCCTGCGACCAGTCGTTTTGCTTATCATCCGAACTCATAGCAGATCCTCCTCATTTCCGGGATTTATATTCTGAAGCATCTGGACCATCTGCATGGTCTGAAACATCTGGGAGAGAAGATCCCGCTGCGGACCGGCGGCAAAACGGGAAATATCCTGCAGCATCTCAAGCGGAGAGACGTGCGGGGCATCAACAGACATCATGGAAAGGTCGGCCGGACGGGAAAAAAGCTGAATGGTCCGCTGGAGCTCGAGCCATTTGCTCAAAATCGCAAGGGAGGGCTGCAGGCCGAAGGAGGCGTAGGGAATGGCAGCCTTCAGCATCTGAAGCTGATCCTGTGCGATCATCTGGTCCAGCGGTGTCATCTGTTCCACATTTTGTTCCTGTTCCTGATTCAAATTAAGATCCTTCCTGGCAGCATTCCTGCATTTGTCTTTTTATTTCTCTTTATCTTATGTTCCAGGCCGGAAAAAATGACAGAAGGCGGGAAAAAACATATGATAAGAGGAAGAAAGAAAAAGGAGACCGCCGGAAAATGGATGGAAAAGAAACAGCAAAAAGAAAACAGGTACTCGAAGGGAATGCCTTTTATGAAATAGATCTGGAATGTATGAGAAAAAAAGAAAAAAGAGAAGAGATGGAAAAGCGGGAAAGAGAAGCACGGAAACCGAAACGGTTTCGCTGAAAGAGAATTCTGGTGAAAAAAAGCCCCGGGGCGGTTGATCCGCACCCGGGGCTTTTTCTGCCCGAACATCTGGGAGGACTGAAAAAAGGTCAGCAGCCGCATCCGCAGTTATTGCTGTTGCCGCATCCACAGCCGTTGTTGTTCCATCCGCCGCAGCAGAACAGAAGAATCAGAACGAGCCAGCAGTCGGAATTGCAGCCATTGTTGTTGTTTCCGCATCCACATCCGCCGCAGCAGGAGAGGAGAAGCAGAATCCAGATAATACTGCAGCCATTGTTTCCGAACAGGTTGTTGTTGGAAACACCGCATCCATTATCGCAGCCACAGCCGTTGTCACATCCGCATCCACAGTTTGTAGCAGCTAAATCACTCATGTTTGTTCCTCCAAAGGAATCATTTTGCTTACAATTCATGATATGAAAAACTGCCGGGCGGGGTTACTCTTAAAGAGAAAAATTCAAAGACCCTACAGACTGCGTCCCTGAAAATCAAAAAGCTCTTTCACCGGAATGTCAAGTGCCTCAGCGATATCGAACAGAAGATTCAACGAAATAGAGGTTTTTGTATTTGGCGCTTCGATGTTGCTCATATGGGTACGACTGATATGTACCGCCTCGGCAAGTTCGGCCTGCGTCATTCCTTTTGCTCTTCGGTAGTAGGCAATCGTAAGTCCAAGAAGGCGAAGATCGTTCAAGCGTTCGTAATTCATAGTCAGGAATCCCCCTTTTAGTTTTATAAATATAATGATAATACGTAATGATACAACGGAAAACAATCAAAAACAAGGCAGTTGCACATTAAAAGTTTGCATCAACAAACGGATATACCATAGAAGCAAACCTGTGAGCGGGAAAATCAGTTTGTCATAAGGCTTGTGAAGCTTTGATATAACTGTAATCGGCCATATCCCCATTCTCTGCTCGGATACGTAATAGTATCAGTTCGGTCTGCACCGCGGATCAGGTAGTTTTTTACCTCCTGTGCCGTGAAATAGCGGGCGGGAGTGCGCTGGATGCCCCATTGCAGAAAAAGAGCAGCGGCGCCGGATGTAATGGCGGCGGACGCACTCGAACCGCTGAAGCTTACATAGGAGCCGGCCGGTCCCGGTCCGGTAACGGAGACGCCGGGAGCAGCAAAGTCGGGCTTGATTTCACCAAGCCGGGTAAAGCCGCGGCCGGATTCCGGGGAAAAACTGTTGTTTGCTGCCTGATACGTGGAGGGAGAAAGAACAGGAACCGTGGCAGAAGGTGTCGTCAGTGTCGTGTATGGATCCGGTTCCAGAAATGTCACATCGGAGGTGGAAAATCCGGTGATCGGGAGCCAGATGTGGAAATCCGGCGGCGATGGAAAAGCGCGGTAAACCTGAAGCGTCCAGATACCGGGGGTCGGATCCAGCATGCGGATCAGAATGAGCTGGCTGCCGGTCGTGGCCTGGACCACTTCGTAGTTGACGTAGATCACGGTGCGCTCCAGAACGAAGGTGATCCGCTGTTCCTGATTCAAAGAGACGGGAATCCGCGGAATCGTCTCGCCGCCGGGAGAGCGGAAACCGACAGAAAAAAGCTGTGGAGCCTGTCCCCAGAGTTCCAGGGTGAAACCGCGGTTTCCTTCAGAAACGAGAAACTCTACATTTTTCGGGGTGTAAGTTTCGGATACAGAGCCATAATAATGGTGTGATGCATTTCCTTCGTTGCCGGTCGCGCAGACGGGGATCACACCAGGCGTGTTGCCGTAGCGCGCCAAGGTCAGAGAAACGGGGAGCGTGCCGGAGTGGCTGCCCTGATTCGTCCCGAGTGCCAGACAGAGGACGAGCGGTTTTCCTTCCGCAGCTGCGGTTTCATTCAGAAAGTGCATGGCGGAGAGCAGGTCATCTTCCTCGAAGACGGGAGCATTGGAGGACACAAGATAAAAATCTTTCAGATTCTGTTTGGCGGGTTTTAATTTAACAACGGCAAAATCTGCCTCCGGTGCGACGCCGAGAAATCCGGCGGAGGCATCCGGAGTACCGCCGGCCACGCCTGCGACATACGTGCCGTGCCCGTCGGGATCGGTGACTGGAACAAGGGAGAGTGGATCGCCGCTTTCAAGTGCCGCGTCGAGATCGGACTTGGTATAGAGACTGCCGTAAGGAAACTGCGCCGGCGGCGTTCCCGTCCAGTCCGTCTGATCCCAGACGGCGAGAATCCGGCTCTGTCCGTTGGCATGCAGAAATGCGGGGTGGCGGTAATCAATGCCGGTGTCCAGAAAACCGAAGATTACATTTTTGCCTGTATATCCGCCGCCGTAGAGATTCTGCGTCTGGACAATCCCGGAGACTTCCAGTGAGAGCGTGGAGAGCGGCGTAAAAAGTTTTGGAAGCCCGGTAAAGGGAACTGCGCCGAAGAGATTTTCCGGCAGCAGACTCCGCTCGAGAAAGAGAACGGAATACTGCGGGTTCAGCGTAAGAAGAGCACTTGATTCCGGAAACAGCATCTGGTACCGCTCGGACTGTGCCACGTAATTCTGGATCAGAATGTTGATGTAATCGTTGGAATAAATGATGTCTGTAAGATCCATGAAGAGATCCTTTGTTTTTGATGCTATTGTATGCAAACATTACGTCAAAGTATGCATGAAACAAAAAAGCCCCCTTACCTGACGCAGTGTCTGCGCGGTAAGGGGGACGAAATAGAATCAGCTTTCGAGAAGAGCGCTGATATCCTGTTTCGGTACTTCCATTGGGTAATGGCTGTCGAAGCATGCACGGCAGATCGGCAGATCGCCGACCATGTTCTGGAGTTCCTCGATCGGCATGTAGCCAAGAGAGTCGGCTCCGATCTGCTGGCGGATCTCCTCCGTGGAGTGAGAGCTTGCGATCAGCTGTTTGTTCGAAGGAACATCGGTGCCGAAATAGCACGGATACAGGAACGGCGGAGAGCTGATACGGACATGGACTTCGGTCGCGCCGGCTTTGCGAAGCATCGTGATCAGGTTGGAAATCGTTGTTCCACGGACAATGGAGTCGTCGACGAGCACGATCCGTTTTCCTTTTACAACAGATTCGAGAACGCTCAGCTTGATTTTGACGCTGGATTCCCGTTCCTTCTGGGTCGGCTTGATGAAGGTACGGCCGACATAGCTGTTTTTGTGGAACGCAAGACCGAACGGGATGCCGGATTCTTCGGAATAGCCCTTTGCGGAGGCAAGTCCGGAGTCCGGGACACCACAGACGAGGTCTGCGTCAACCGGGTAGGTCTTTGCGAGAGTTGCACCGCCGCGGATTCTGGCCTCGTAGACACTGATATTGTCTATTTTGCTGTCGAGGCGGGCAAAATAAATATATTCAAAAATACAATGCGCTTTTTTTACGTCAACCGGCATAAATTCGGATTTCAGATTTCCGGTTTTGTCAAACGTTACAATTTCTCCCGGAGCGACATCGCGGACGAATTCGGCGCCGATCGAAGTGAGGGCGCAGCTTTCCGAGGCGAGAACCCAGGCGTTGTCCCGCTTTCCGATGCAGAGCGGTTTTAAGCCATATGGGTCGCGCACGCCGATGAGTTTTCTCGGGCTCATGATGACAAGGGCATAGGCGCCGCGGATTTCTTTTACCGTGCGCAGAATCGCTTCTTCTACCGTTTTGGAATGAACGCGTTCCCGCGCAATGCCGTAGGCGATGATTTCAGAGTCAATCGAAGTGTGAAAAATTGCGCCGGTGTTTTCCATCTGCTCGCGCAGTTCCATAGCGTTGACCAGATTTCCGTTGTGCGAAAGGGAAAGGGAGCCTTTCAGATAATTCAGAACGAGCGGCTGTGCATTCTCTACGGTAGTGGAACCGGTGGTAGAGTACCGGACATGGCCGATGCCGATATTGCCGGACAGCTCTTCTAATTTGGATTCTTTGAAAACTTCGTTGACAAGGCCAAGGCCTTTGTAGGATTTCACATGGCCCTTTGGACCGCTGGTGTCAGAGACGGCAATTCCGCAGGACTCCTGTCCTCTGTGCTGCAGGGCGGAAAGGCCATAGTAGATCGAAGGACTGACGTCGGCACCATCCAGATCGTAAATGCCGAAAACACCACATTCCTCCCGGAGACCGGTATCATAACAATTGTTTGACGATGGCTGCATAGGTATTCTCCTTTTTTCAGTTGTAGACCTGCATGTTTTAAAAACATTGATTATCATACTCATTTTTGTGGATGATGTCAAGAAAATCGTGATATGTATAAAATATGGTGCAGAAATTTAGGATTTCGTGGAAAATGTCGAAAATAATAAAAAATAGTAAAAAAAAGTTGCAGGAAATTCGAGATGTGTTATAATCGTTTTTGATTTTGAATGAAAGCCCCGGACAGCAGCTATGGATGAGCCATGCTTGCATGAGCGAATTCATAGATATTGGCCGGGCAAGACGACATGAGTAAGTAGGGCGATAGCCCGGATTACGAATGTTGTCAGCAGTTACGGGAGCGACGCAGGCGCGGAGTAACTGGCTTTCATCATAGAGATGTCGCCGGCAGGCGACATTTCCTTTTAGAGAAACTTGTGACGGAAAAGAAAATATCAGAAGAGAAAAGCAGGAGGAAATCAATATGGCAGTAAAATATGTCTTTGTGACAGGCGGAGTAGTCTCCGGCCTTGGAAAGGGAATCACGGCGGCGTCCCTTGGACGGCTTTTAAAAGCCCGAGGATACAAAGTGACGATGCAGAAATTTGACCCGTACATCAACGTTGACCCGGGTACGATGAACCCGATTCAGCACGGCGAGGTTTTCGTTACCGATGACGGCACAGAGACAGACCTCGATCTCGGCCACTACGAGCGTTTCATCGACGAGAGCCTGGATAAAAATTCCAACGTGACGACCGGAAAAGTATACTGGTCTGTTCTGCAGAAAGAACGCCACGGTGATTTCGGCGGAGGCACCGTACAGGTCATTCCGCACATTACAAACGAAATCAAGAGCCGTTTCTACCGCGGAAAAGAAGTAGATGAGGAGCGTATTGCCATCATTGAGGTCGGCGGAACCGTCGGCGATATCGAGAGCCAGCCGTTTTTGGAGGCAATCCGCCAGTTCCAGCATGACGTCGGACACGAGAACGCCATTCTGATCCACGTTACCCTGATTCCATATCTGAAAGCTTCCGGTGAAATGAAAACAAAACCGACGCAGGCGAGCGTAAAAGAGCTGCAGGGAATCGGTATTCAGCCGGATGTCATCGTATGTCGGTCCGAGCATCCGCTGACCACCGAGATCAAAGATAAAATTGCTCTGTTCTGCAACGTTCCGTCAAGCCATGTTCTGCAGAACCTGGACGTGGAGTATCTGTATGAAGCTCCGCTTGCCATGGAGAAAGAGAACCTGGCGCAGGTTGTCTGCGAGAGCCTTCACCTTCCATGCCCGGAACCGGATCTGTCCGACTGGACCCATATGGTAGAAGCACTCCGCCATCCGAACAAAGAGGTGACGATTGCGCTCGTCGGAAAGTATACCCAGCTGCATGATGCATACCTGAGCGTTGTTGAGGCATTAAAACACGGCGGAATTGCAAGCCATGCAAACGTACACCTGAAATGGGTGGATTCCGAGCTGGTAACCGAGGAGAACGTGGCAGAGTATCTGAGCGATGTGGACGGTGTTCTGGTACCGGGCGGATTCGGAAACCGCGGTATCGAAGGCATGATCACAGCGATTCGATATGCAAGAGAGAACAAGATTCCGTTCCTCGGCCTCTGCCTCGGCATGCAGCTGACGATTGTTGAATATGCAAGAAACGTTCTCGGTTACCACGACGCACACAGCATCGAGATGAACCCGAACACCATGCACCCGGTGATCGCACTGATGCCGGATCAGGATGGAATCGAGGATATCGGCGGTACGTTACGTCTCGGCGCATATCCATGCGTCCTGGCAGACGGATCGAAAGCACAGGAGCTGTACGGTGAGAAAGAGATTTCCGAGCGTCACCGCCACCGCTATGAAGTAAACAACGATTTCCGGAAAGCACTGACCGAAAACGGCATGGTTCTCTCCGGTGTTTCTCCGGACGGAAGAATCGTTGAGATGGTAGAGCTTTCAGATCATCCGTTCTACATCGCAACGCAGGCACATCCGGAGTTCAAATCCCGTCCGAACCGTCCGCATCCGCTGTTCCGCGGCTGACAGAAATCTCAGGCAGGGGCGAAACGGCTTCGCCGGCCTCAGGAAAGGCGGTATTGTATTGGTCGGAACAATGCGCAGGACGCTGTGTATGCTGCTGGCGGTTTTGACGGCA
>OGPU01001925.1_pt1 | contig 16073 bp, 10 predicted proteins | sample 1552991 | NCBI WGS metagenome assembly OGPU01 (sample SAMEA2580296, study PRJEB22360) | human gut metagenome | biome: human gut; feature: human-associated habitat; material: faeces | place: Denmark | collected 2008/2010 | reverse complement strand
ATACTCTGATGTCTTTACTATTCAAATTTAATTAACTAAGTACAAATATACAATGAAAAAACTACTTTTGACTATGGCCGCCGGAATAGCGCTTTGTTCCTGCGGTTCGCACGATCCGCAGATCGCGATTGTGCCCTATCCCAATCATCTCGAAGCCGGTCGGGGAACCTATCGGGTGACCGATCGGCCCGTTACGTGCGACAGTCGCACCGACGAGCGGACGCAGCGCGCCGTGGTCGGATTCGCCGCACGGCTGGCGACGGTTACCGGCGGGACGAATCCCGTGACGGTCGCCGACGAGATGCCCGCGTCGGGCATCCGTTTCGTCACGGACGAATCGCTCCCGGCCGAAGGCTATGAACTGAACGTGGACGGGGAGGGAATCGAAGTGCGGGCGTCGCAGTTTCCCGGCTTTCTCTATGCCCTGCAAAGTCTCGGACAACTGCTGCCCGCGGCGGTTTACGGCACGGAGACTGCGCCCGATGCGGCGTGGGAGGTGCCCTGCGTGAGGATCGCCGACGCGCCGCGGTTCGCATACCGGGGCATGCACCTCGACGTGGCGCGCCACTTCTTCTCGGTGGACGAAGTGAAGCGGTATATCGACGTGATGGCCATACACAAGCTCAATACGCTGCACTGGCACCTGACCGACGATCAGGGCTGGCGCATCGAGATCAAGCGCTATCCGGAGCTGACCGCTGTGGGCAGCATCCGCAAGGCCACTGTGGTCCGCAAGGAGTGGGGAACCTATGACGATACGCCCTACGGCGGTTTCTATACGCAGGACGAGATCCGCGATGTGGTGGAATATGCCGCCGACCGGGGTGTTACGGTGATTCCCGAAATCGACCTGCCGGGGCATATGCTGGCGGCGCTGACCGCCTATCCCGAACTGGGCTGCACGGGCGGTCCGTACGAGGTGTGGGGCCGCTGGGGCGTGGCCGACGACGTGCTTTGCCCCGGACGGGAGAAGACTTTCGAATTCCTCGAAGGCGTATTGACCGAGGTGATGGAGCTGTTCCCCTCGGAGTATATCCATATCGGCGGCGACGAGTGTCCGAAGGTGCGCTGGGAGAAGTGTCCGCGCTGTCAGGCGAAGATTCGCCAGCTCGGCCTGAAGGACGACGGAGAGCATACCGCCGAGCATTACCTGCAGAGCTACGTGACCGACCGCATCGGCAAATTCCTTGCGCAGCACGGCCGCCGCATCATCGGCTGGGACGAGATTCTGGAAGGCAGGGCGCCCTCCGACGCCGTTGTCATGTCGTGGCGCGGCAGCGAGGGCGGAATCGCCGCGGCCAAGCTGGGGCACGACGTCATCATGACGCCGAATTCGCACTTCTATTTCGACTACTACCAGTCGCTCGACACCGACGCCGAGCCGTTCGGAATCGGCGGTTACATACCGATGGAGCAGGTCTATTCGTACGATCCGGCGTTCCCGGAGCTGACGCCCGAACAGCAGAAACATATTCTCGGCGTGCAGGCCAACCTCTGGACCGAATACGTCTTGAGCGACGAACACCTCGAATACATGCTTCTGCCGCGTCTGGCCGCCCTGAGCGAGGTGCAGTGGTGCCAGCCCGAAACGAAGGACTGGAACCGCTTCATCGGCAGTTTCAGGATGGACGAAATCTATTCTCAGATGGGATATGAGTTCGCCAAGCATATCTTCGGGGTGACGGCGTCGTATGCGGTCGATCCGGAGAAGGGGGGCGTCGTGATGACCCTCACCACGCAGGGCGGCGCGCCGATCCGTTACACGCTCGACGGCTCCGATCCCACGGCTTCGAGTCCGCTTTACAAGGCGCCGGTGACCATCGGCGAAAGCTGCACGTTCAAGGCCGCGGCCCTGCGCGAAGGCATGCAGACGCCGGTCTATACGCGGAAATTCGATTTCAACAAGGCGACCGGACGGCGCATCGCGCTGAACGCCGCGCCGACGCTCAAATATACCTACGGCGGCGCCTCGCTGCTGGTGGACGGTTACCGCGGAGGTCCCGTCTATTCGAACGGCGCGTGGATCGGGTTCCTGAACGAGCCGCTGGACGTTACGATCGACATGCAGGGGGCGAAGCCCTATTCGGCGGTGACCGTCGAATCGCTGGTCGAGAAGGGCGAGTGGGTTTTCCCGCCTTCGTCGGTGGGGGTCTACCTCTCGGACGACGGCAGGGAGTTCACCGAGGCGGCGCTGATGTCCGTGCCGCAGGAGACGGCCGGCAGCCCCGACGGCGTCAAGCCGTTCAAGGTGCTCTTCCCCGAAACCTCGGCCCGCTACCTGCGCGTGGTGGCCCGTACGGTCGATCCGATTCCGGCATGGCACGGCGCGGCCGGACAGAAGGCGCATATGTTCGTGGATGAAATCATCGTAGAATAAAACCGGGAGTGGACGTGGAGAAGACCGCCGTGCGAATACAGGGACGCGAGTCCGTTGCGATGACGACGGCCGAATTCGGCCGCCTGTTCGCTACGTGGCGCGCGCGGTTCGAAGCGATCGCGTGCCGCTACGTGCGGAGCGCGGCGGTGGCCGAGGATCTCGTCTCGGACAGCTTCATGTCCTTCTGGGAGAACCGCGGCCGGATTCCCGCCGATGCCAACCTGCAGGCCTATATCCTGATTATCGTCCGCAACAAATGCCTCGACTGGCTGCGCGCCCAAAGCCTGCATGCCAAGATCGAGCAGGAGGTGTACGAGCTTAGGCGGCGGGTGCTGGCGGCCGACATACGGTCGCTGCAGGCGTTCAATCCTGAGGAGATTTTCTCGGCGGAGGTGGCCGCGATCGTGCGGCAGTCGCTCGACCGCCTGCCCGAACTGACACGCGAAGTGTTCGTCGCCCGCCGCTTCGAGGAGCTGAGCTACAAGGAGATCGCCGAAAAGTACGGCATCACCGTGCGGCGCGTCGAATTCGAACTGGAAAAGGCCGTGAAGCAGCTGCGCGTGGCGTTGAAGGATTATTTGCCCGTGTTGCTTATGTTGCTGTCGGATAATATTTTGCGATCCTGAATTCGAGAGCGTGAATTATTAAAAATATTTTTTTAGCAAATCCAAGTGCGTCTGATTGGGAATCGGGCGCACTTATTCGTTTTTATAGAAACAGACGAAGAGAGAGAGATGAATCCGGAACTTATCTATAAATATTTGGAAAATACGGCGACCGATGCCGAGACGGAGCAGGTGCTCGACTGGCTCGACGCCGATCCCGCGCATATGCGCGAATTGGACGAGCTGGACAAAGTGATGGCCGCTTCGGTCATTTACGGTCCCGACGTGCTGTCGCCTGCGCCTGCGAAGAAGGCGGCGCGCCGCATTTCGCTGGGTCGCATTCCGCTGCGCCGCATCGTGCGTTATGCCGCGGAGCTGGCCGCCGTGGCGGTCGTCGGCATCGGCGTGGCCCGGATGCTTGCCGACGACCGGATCGAAGAGTGGACGCGGCGGACGACGGCGCTCGAAGTGCCTGCGGGGCAGTACCTGAGCATGGAGTTGCAGGACGGCACCAAGGTCTGGCTCAATGCGGGAACCCGGCTGGAGTATCCGCTGGTGTTCGCCGGGGGCGAGCGGCGCGTGAAGGTTGCGGGCGAGGCGATGTTCGATGTCGAGCACGATCCCGCGCATCCGTTCGTGGTCGAGACGTTCGCCTGCGACGTCGAGGTGCTGGGAACCAAATTCGACGTGATGGCCGAGGAGCGCGAGGGATTGTTCTCGGCGGCCCTGCTGCGCGGAAGCGTGAAGGTGACCAACCGCCTGACGCCCGGCGAACAGTTCGTCCTCAAGCCCAACGAGGAGGTGCGGCTGGCGGGGCGGCGGCTGAACCTGAATGCGATCGGCAGCATGGACGACTACCTCTGGACCGAAGGGATGATCAGCATCAAGGGCCTTTCGTTCGGGGAGCTGATGCACAAATTCGAAAAGAGCTTCGGCGTGAAGATACGGATCGACCGCGCCCGGATGCCGGAGGTCGATTACAACCACGGCAAGATCCGCATTTCGGACGGCGTCGATTCGGCGCTGCGCCTGTTGCAGATGGCCTCGGATTTCACCTATACGCGCAGCGAAGACAACGGAACGATCGTCATACGATAACCAATTTATAAACCTGAAAAAAACGAAAAGACTGCCTATGAGAAGAGCCGAACAATGACCCTCGCCGGTCGTCCGGGGCAAATTAAAAAAACTTGCAGATGGTCGCAACATCCGCAAGCCGCGGTCGGCCGTTAATCAGCTACCCAGCCTACTAACAACTAACTAATTGCAAAAGTATGAACAAAAAACGTATTCAGCAAATTAAATGCCTGTTTACACTCTTTTTTGTCGTGTGCGCATCGTTCTATGCCACACGGTCATACGCTCAGAATAATGCGGTGACGATCCGTCTGTCGGGCGTCAGCATGGAGCGTGTGATGAATGAAATCGAGAACCAAACCAATTATTTGTTCCTGTCGAACAAGGACGTGGACATCAACAGCGTCGTGAGCGTCGATGTGGAGGCGCGCCCGCTTTCGGAAGCGCTCGCGCAGATGGTGCGCGGAACAGACGTGGTCTACCGTTTCGACGGCAAATACATTCTGCTTTCGAAGGCCGACCGCAGGCCCGTGACCGTGAAGGGCGTGGTGACCGACGCCGACGGCGCGCCGGTGATCGGAGCTTCGGTGATCGTCAAAGGTACGACCGTCGGAGCTTCGACCAATACCGACGGCTCCTTCTCGCTGCAAGTTCCCCCCCCCGCGAAAAATGCGGTCCTGACCGTTACCTACTTGGGCTACGAGCCGGTCGATGTGACCGTCGGCAGCCGCACCGATTTCCGGATTACGCTCCGCGATTCGGCCGTGGCGGTGGAGAACGTCGTAGTGACGGCCCTCGGCATCAAACGTCAGGAGAAGGCCCTGAGCTACAACGTGCAGCAGGTCAAGTCCGAGGAGCTGACGACCGTCAAGGACGCCAACTTCATGAATTCGCTGGTCGGCAAGGTGGCCGGCGTGCAGATCAACAGCGGTGCGAGCGGCCCCGGCGCCAGTGCGCGCGTGGTGATGCGCGGCGAGAAGTCGATCGAGAAGGGCAACAACGTCCTCTATGTGATCGATGGTATTCCGATGTATAACCACAGCTTCGGCGGCGACGGCGGCACCTATGCCAAACAGGCCGGTTCGGAGAGCGCCGCGGATATCAACCCCGAAGACATCGAGTCGATCAACATGCTGACCGGCCCTTCGGCTGCGGCCCTTTACGGCAGCGACGCCGCCAACGGCGTGGTGGTCATCAACACCAAACGCGGCGTCAAGGACCGTACGGTGGTGACCGTCAGCAACAGTACGACCTTTTCGAAGGTCTACCGGCTGCCCGACATGCAGAACAGCTACGGAACCAGTTCGGGGCTGATGAACTGGGGTGAGAAGTCTGCCAGCACGTTCGACGCCAAGAAGTTCTTCAACACGGGAACCAACATCATCAACTCGGTGTCGGTATCGACGGGCAACGAGAAGAACCAGACCTATATCTCGGCTTCGACGACCAATACGGCGGGCATCATTCCCGAAAATACGTACGACCGCTACAACTTCACGGCCCGCAATACCACCTCGTTCGCCAAGGACAAGCTCGTACTGGACTTGGGCGCCAGCTTTATCATCCAGCACGACGAAAACATGGTGACGCAGGGCAAGTATTACAACCCGCTGCCCGCGCTCTACCTCTTCCCGCGCAGCGACGACTTCGACGAAATTCGCCTTTTCGAGCGCTGGGACCCCGTGCGCGGCTATATGGTGCAGTACTGGCCTTACGGCGAGGGCGCGCATTCGCTGCAGAACCCCTATTGGATTCAGAACCGCATGAACCGCGAGACGAGCAAGCGCCGCTACATGCTCAACGCATCGCTGCGGTGGAACATCACCGACTGGATGAACGTTTCGGGCCGCGTGCGGGTCGATAATTCGGAATACCGCATCAAGCAGAAGCTCTACGCCTCGACGCTGACCACCTTCTGCGGAACGAACGGCGGTTACGAAGACCAGACGCAGCACGACCGCAGTTTCTACGGCGACGTGATGCTCAACATCGACAAGACCTTCGGCGACGACTGGACGCTCAACGCCAACATCGGCGCTTCGATCAACGACCAGCGCTACGAGCAGGCCGGCGTGGCGGGCGACCTGCTGCTGACCAACCATTTCGCCATGAACAACCTCAACTATCAGGAGAAGTTCAAACCCCTGCAGGAGGGGTGGCACGACCAGACGCAGGCGATCTTCGCTTCGGTCGAGGTGGGGTGGCGCTCGATGCTCTACCTGACGGTGACGGGCCGCAACGACTGGGCTTCGCAGCTGGCCTATTCCAAAAACTCGTCCTTCTTCTATCCTTCGGTGGGTCTGTCGGCCGTGGTTTCCAACATGGTGAACATGCCCGAATGGTTCACCTTCCTCAAGGTGCGCGGGTCGTATTCGAAGGTGGCGTCGGCTTTCGCCCGCTACCTCTCCAATCCGGCCTACTCGTTCAACAACCAGACCCACAACTGGAGCAAGCCTTCGACCTATCCGGCCTACAACCTCAAGCCTGAGGACACCAAGTCGTGGGAGATCGGCCTGAACGCCCGTTTCCTCAACCACATCAACCTCGACGTGACCTATTACCGTTCGAACACCTACCACCAGACGATCTATGCGCCGCTGCCCTCTTCGTCGGGTTACAACCAAGTGGTCGTGCAGGCCGGCGACGTGCAGAACCAAGGCGTCGAGCTGGCGCTGGGCTACAACAACAAGTGGAACGACTTCACATGGAGCAGTTCGTACACCTTTACGCTCAACCGCAACGAGATCAAGCGGCTGGCGGCCGGCGAAGTGAACCCCGTGACGGGCGAGACCATCACCGACAACGAGATTCAGAAGGACTGGCTGGGCGCGAGCAACGTGGCGCCGCAGGTCATCCTGCGTCCGGGCGGTTCGATGAGCGATATTTACGTCAATCACGAGCTTAAGCGCGACCTGAACGGCAACATCGAGATCGATCCTTCGACGGGCAACCTCTCGATCGCCGAAACCGACTTCCGCAAGGTGGGCCAGCTCTCGCCCCGCTACACGATGGGCTGGAGCAACAGCTTCGGCTACAAGGGCATCGAACTCGGCGCGGTCCTCACGGCCCGAATCGGCGGCCTGACCTACTCGGCCACGCAGGGCGTGCTGGACTACTACGGCGCGTCGCAGGCCACGGCCGACGCGCGCGACCGCGGCGGCATTCCGATCAACTACGGCACCGTCGATCCCCAGAAGTACTATTCGGCGATTTCGACGGCCGAGGGCGGTTACGGAGCCTATTACCTCTACAGCGCCACCAACGTACGCCTGCAGGAGCTGAGCCTGCAGTATACGCTGCCGGCGCGGTGGTTCCGCAACAAAGCCAGACTGACGGTCGGATTCGTCGCCAAGAACCTCTGGATGATCTACTGCAAGGCGCCGTTCGACCCCGAAATCTCGGCGGCGACGGACAACGCCTACTATCAGGGCGTGGACTACTTCATGCAGCCGAGCACGCGCAATTTCGGCTTTAACGTGAAACTGCAATTCTAACCGAACCAAAGCTATGAAAAATATCATTAAACTTACCTGCCTCTTATTGACGGTATGCGGTTTTGCGGGTTGTACGGGCAATTTCGACGAGTACAACACCGATCCCTATGCCCTTTACAAGGGAGACCCCGCCGTGCTGATTCCCACCATGCTCGACGCCATGATGTACGTGCAGCAGAACGACTCGCAGATGGTCGATCAGATGGTCGGCTCGCTGGGCGGATATTTCACGCTGTCGAACCGCTGGGGCGGTCAGAACTTCGATACGTTCAATGCGTCCGACGCATGGAACGCCACGCCGTACAATACGATGTTTGAGGATATTTACGCCAACTTCTTCGACATCGAGAAATCGACCAGCAAGTCGGGCCACTACTACGCGATGGCCCGTCTGGTGCGCGCCGCCGTGATGATGCGCGTCGCCGACTGCTACGGCCCGATCCCCTACAGCAAGGTGGCCGACGGCTCGTTCTATGTCGAGTACGACTCGGCGGAGGAGGTCTACAAGCATATCATCGAGGACCTCGCGGGCGCGGCGACCACGCTCTACGCCTATGCGCAGGAGTATCCGGCGTCGAAACCGCTGGCTAACAACGATCCGATTTTCGCAGGCGACTATACGGCTTGGGCGCGTCTGGCCAACTCGCTCTGCCTGCGTGCGGCGATCCGCTCGAACGACCGCGAGGCCGCCGAGAGCGCCTGCGGCCATGCCGCCGGCCTGATCGAGACCAACGCCCAGAACGCCATGATGAGTCCCGGCGTGCAGGGAAATCCCTATCAGCTGGCTTCGGCGTCGTGGGGCGACCTGCGAATCAATGCTTCGATCGTCGATTACATGACCGGGTACGACGATCCCCGCTGCGAAGCCTATTTCCAGAAATCGACCTTCGACAACACCCGCTATATCGGCATGCGCGCCGGTACGGCCGGATTCGAGAAATCGGCCGTAAGCGGTTATTCGCTGCCCAACGTGCAGTCCGGCTCGTCGCTGCCGATTTTCGTGGCTGCCGAGGCCAATTTCCTGCGCGCCGAGATGGCGCTCAAAGGGTGGACCGTAGGCGGTACGGCGCAGTCCTACTACGAAGCCGGCGTGCGTCTGTCGATGGAGCAGAACGGCGTGGCGGGCGAGGACATCGACACCTATCTGGCCGATGAAACGCTCGTTCCCGCCGGACATCTGAACGATCCGCGCGGCGCGAAGTACAACTACGACCGTCAGACGGACGTCAAGATCAAGTGGAACGACGCGGACGGTACGGAGAAGAATCTGGAGCGCATCATCACCCAGAAATGGATCGCAAACTTCCCGATGGGACTCGAAGCGTGGGCCGAATTCCGCCGTACGGGCTATCCCGAACTGGCGCCGGCCATCGACAACCTCAGCGGCGGCGTTATCTCCGACAACTTCCGCGGCCTGCGCCGGCTGCGCTATCCCTATACCGAGCGTAACCTCAACAAGAGCAATTACGACAAGGCGGTGGCATTGCTGGGCGGTACGGACAACGAGTCGGTCGATCTTTTCTGGACGAAGAAAAAATAGTGTCGAAACCTAAACGAAAGCATACATTATGAACATAAAGAAAAATATATGGGCATTGGCGGCGGCGCTGCTTTTCGCGACTGCGTTTACCAACTGCAGCGACTGGACGGAGGTCGAAGCCGAAAAGAAGGTCGATTACGGCAATACCGAGACCTCGCGCCCCGAATCCTACTACCAAGCTCTGCGCGAGTGGAAAAAGACGGATCACTCGATTTCGTTCGGGTGGTTCAGCGGCTGGGGCGATCCTGCCGTTCTGACGGCCAGTATGCTGATGGGACTTCCCGACAGTATGGATATGGTCTCGTTGTGGGACAATTCGAGCAACCTTTCGCAGGGCAAGATCGAAGATCTCCGCATGGTGCAGCAGAAGAAAGGGACCAAAGTGCTGATGTGTACCTTTATCCAGTATGTCGGCAAGGGGTTCACTCCTGCCGAATATGATGTCGATGAAGCGACCCGCGAAGCGTTCTGGGGCTGGGTGGACGACGATGAAGCGGCCATCAAGACCTCGATGGAGAAATATGCGCAGGCTATCGCGGATACCATTTACAAGTACAACTACGACGGTCTGGATATCGATTTCGAACCGAATGTCGATGGAGTTGTGGGCAAACTCGATGAAAACGATACTTATGTGAGATGGTTCCTCGATATTTTGTGCAAGCACCTCGGCCCTCAGTCCAATTCGGGTAAAATGCTCGTTATCGACGGCGAACTCTGGAAGGTTCCTGTGAGCGCGGCGACTTATTTCGACTATTTCATCGGACAGGCCTATTCGGTTTCCGGCGGCACTCCGTCGCCCAATGCCGGACAGAGCGAGTCGAATATGGACTCGCGCCTGACGCAGATAATCAATAGATTTGGGGGCGTGATGTCCGAGGAGGAGATCACCAAGCGCTTCATCGTTACGGAAAACATGGAGAGCGCCATTGACGCATTGAACGGCGGTTATTTCTGGACGCTTCGCAACGGAACCAGACTCGACAAGGCCGAGTGCCCGTCGTTGCTGGGAATGGCCAGATGGCAGCCCGTCAACGGCTTCCGCAAAGGCGGTTTCGGCGGTTACCGGTTCAGCAACGAGGCGGTGAACAAACCCTCCTACAAATGGATGCGAACCGGAATTCAGGCGCAGAACCCCGCAGTCAATTAGTCCGAACAACCAAAAGCAAGAAAAAGATGAAAAACAGCATTAAAACAGCAGTTCTCGGTCTCGCGGCGCTCGTTTCGGGATTCTCGGCCTGCAACGATGCCGATTACGATACGCTCGGAGTGCACGCCTTCGTCAGCGAGAGCGCGTCGAATAAAAGCACGAAAGTGACCATTACGGAACTGGGCGCCGACGCCGAAATCACGGCCTGCCTGAGCGAGGCCGCAACGAAAGACGTAAAGCTGAAATTCGTGGTCGATTCCGAGGTGCTGGACCGTTACAACCAGAAGCAGGCTTCGAGTTTTCTCGTACTGCCCGAAGAGATCTACGAGATGGACTCCGAAGTGACGATCAAGGCCGGAGAATTCAGCGCTCCTGCAACCAAGATCCATATCAAGCCGCTGCCCAAGGAGTATGTCGGCGAGAGCTATGCCCTGCCGCTGCGTCTTGTCAGCGCCGACGGGTCGGTTCCGGTGACCTCGGTGACCTCGACCTATGTGATTACGACCGAAGCGATCGTCGTCTCGTCGCTCCCGATGTTCGTCGGCGGCGCGGGACTTGCCGCCGACGGTTTCCCCTTGACGCTTCCGCAGTTTACGGTCGAGGTGCGTTTCCAAGTGAGCAATACGGCCAACCGCAACCGTGCCGTATTTACCAACGGCGGTTCGGTGCTGCTGCGCTTCGAGGACCCGCAGAACGACACTTCGGACCATAAGGCCCATTCGCTGGTGCAGTTCCAAGGCGACGGCTGGTATCTCAATCCGTCGTTGTCGTTCACGCCCAACAAATGGCAGCATCTGGCGCTGACCTATGACGGAACCAAGGTGACCCTTTATGTCAACGGCACTTTTGCCGGAAGCAAGGAGGGCGTGTGCGATCCCAACTTCGGATCGGCCAACTGGTTCGGCGGCGATGCCGGCGGCGGACACGGAACCGGCGATTCGTGGTGGAGCGGATGCAAGATACTGATGTCCGAGGCGCGTATCTGGTCGGTATGCCGTACGGAAGCGCAGGTGCAGAACAACATGACCACGACCAGCGCCAAATCGCAGGGCTTGGAGGCTTACTGGCGCTTCAACGAAGGCGAGGGCAATACGTTCGAGGACTGCACGGGCAACGGGCATACGCTGAAGACGTCCAAGACCCCGACGTGGGTTGCCGGCATCAAGTCCACCGATACGGAAACGCCGTGGCCTTAATCCCGTAATTATGGCGCAGGCGCGCCCGGTGCGTGCCTGCCGCCATGCGGTTCATTGAAATTGTTTGTTAAATACGATTACATTATGATGAAAAAATTGAAATATCTTTTGGCCGGAGTTCTCGTTTCTGCTGTTGCGGGTTGTTTTGTCGCATGCGACGACGATGAGTATGCAACAGACGAATGGACGGCCGACTATGTTTATTTGGAACGTCTGAAGCTCGGAATCGGCTCTTTGGAGTTCAATCAGACGCATTCGTCTTTGGGAATTGCAGGCGATACGGAGGTCTCGATGCCGTTTGCGGTTTGTCTTGCCAAACCATGGAAGTCGGATGTCGCCGTGAAGTTCGCTTATACGATCGAAGGCGATATGCCGGAGGAGATCGTTACTTTCCGCGAAGGCGGTGCCGTCGTGATTCCTGCCGGGGAGTTGGTAGCCAGAGATACGATGGATCTCAGGACGGATTGGAGTTTTGTTCCGCAGGAGGCTGCCACCTACAAAGTGACGGTCGGGATCGGATCGGTGCAGCCTGTTTCCGGACAATTGCGTATTTCTTCGAAACAGAAGGAGCTGTCCGTTCAGATAAACAAAGCCAAATCCATGGATATACAGGCCGGCGTGAAACCTTCGGGCAGCCGGATTGCGGATTACAGCGGTTGGTCGGTTTATGCTACCAATGTGGATGATAATAATGCAGACTGGGGAGCCCATCAACCTAAATTGATCAATGGGAATACCGGAGATTATATATGGTTCAATACTCCCCATCTCGGTGTAAAAATCGACATGGGTGCTACAAAGACTGTTACCGGATTGGAGACGTTCAGTGCTTACGGTGCGGCTTATGCGATGAGTTCTTGTGCTGTTTATACCAGCGATGACGGGGCCGGGTGGAAACTCGTAACGCCTGAAGAGGGCTTGTCGATGACGCCTGCCGGAACGCAGTATGTTTCGTTTATCGCGCCGATAACCGCTCGTTATATAATTTGGCATATGTATGGGTCGGCGCCTCTCAGCTCCGAGATTTATGTTTATTCCAAATAGAGGTGGGCTTTGAATAGTTTTTGAGGGGAAGCCGTCCGGTCCGAGACCGGGCGGCTTTTTTGACCGAGAGGGCCTGTGGGATATGGTATATGGGCGATTATCGGCCGGAGCGTGTGCAACGGAAGCGAAAAAAACGTACATTTGTGTCCATGAATGAACGGCATATAGACATAAACGAATTCGATTACGACCTGCCCGACGGGCGGATCGCCAAGTTCCCGCTGGCCGAGCGCAGCGCCTCGAAACTGCTGGTTTACCGCGGCGGGGAGATCGGCGAAGCGCATTTCGCCGACATCGGCGACGTGCTGCCCGAAGGCCAGCTGCTGGTGTTCAACAATACGAAGGTGATTCGCGCACGGATCATCATGCACAAGCCTTCGGGTGCCCGCATCGAGGTGTTCTGTCTCGAACCGCACGATCCGGCCGATTACGAACGGGCGTTCGCCGTCGTCGGGCGGTGCGAATGGTCGTGCATCGTGGGCAACCTCAAGAAATGGAAAGAGGGGTATGTGGAGATCAACTTCGAGCACGAAGGCCGCCCGGAGCATCTGCGGGCGTGGCTCGTCGAGAACCGCGGCCGCGAGCATACCGTGCGCTTCGAGTGGTCGGCGGCGATGACGTTCGGGCAGCTGCTCGAATACCTCGGACGGATTCCGATTCCGCCCTACCTGAACCGCGAAAGCGAGGAGATCGACTATACGCGCTACCAGACCGTCTATTCCAAATTCGAAGGATCGGTGGCCGCGCCGACGGCGGGGCTGCACTTCACGCCCGAACTGATCGAGGGGATGAAGGCGCGCGGCTTCGGGTTCGAGGAGGTGACGCTGCATGTCGGGGCCGGGACCTTTCTGCCCGTCAAGGACGACGATGCCGCGCGGCATCCGATGCACACCGAGCATTTCGAGGTGCGGCGTGCGGCGGTAGCCCGCCTGCTGGAGAAGTGGGGGCGGATCACGGCCGTCGGCACGACCTCGGTGCGGACGCTCGAATCGCTCACGGCGCTGGCGTGGCGCATACGTACGGCCGGAACGCCCGATGCGGAGCGGGTCGTCGGTCAGTGGGAGCTGTACGACGTGCCGGCGGAGTTTTCCGGGCGCGAGGCGCTGGAGACTCTGCTGAAATACATGGATGAAAAGGGGCTGGAACGCATCAAGGCGGCGACGCAGATCATGATTACGCCGCTGGGGTACGAGTTCCGCATCGTGCGCAATATCGTCACCAACTTCCACCAGCCCAAATCGACGCTGCTGCTACTGGTGTCGGCTTTCGTCGGCGGGGACTGGAAGCGGATTTACGAATACGCCCTCGGACACGGCTTCCGTTTCCTGAGTTACGGCGACTCGTCGGTGCTGATGCGCTGACGCTGGGAGCGAGGCTGAGGGAGAAAGCGCGGCTGCCGGATGCGGCTGCCGGCCGGTCTTCGGCGGTCATCAGACGGTCGTTCGGCGGGGGCGGAAAGTCTCCGGGGAGTCCGGGGAGAAGATCACCTGCGCAGCAGCGTTTCGCGGATGCGTCGCAGGGCTTTGGTGATCTGCGCTTCGACGGTCTTGACCGAAATCCGCATCTGGTCGGCGATCGCGGCGTTGGAAAGCCCCTCTTCGCGGCTTTTGCGGAATACTTCGCGGCAGCGGTCGGGCAGTTGCGAGACGGCTTCGGCGACCAGCAGCATCATTTCGTCGGCTTCGAGCTGCAATGCTTCCGGGTTCGTGAAGAGCGGCTCAGGTCCCTCGATGGGGATGCCGTCGGTGCGTTTGTCGCGAAGCCGGTTGAGCGCGCGGTTGCGCACGGCGCGGAACAGATAGGCCCGGACGGAAGTCGAGATGCGGAGTTCCCCGGCATGCTGCCAGATGTGCGTAAAGGTGTCCAATACGATCTCTTCGGCAGAGGTGCGGTCACGGAGCCAGTAGGCCGCGAACCTGCAAAGCGGGGCGTAATAACGGTCGAACAACTCCCGAAAGGCGGCGGTTCCCCCCCCCTCGGCTGATGCGTTTCCATAAAACCATGTCGTGTTCGTTTTCCGACCTCATCGTATCGCTAAAGGAAATTCAGACTAATAAAGATAGGCATTTTCGGGGACAAAACGGACGCGGAACGTATGAATTTTTCGTTTCGGCATTCTTTCGTTCCTGTTATCCTGCGGAATGCGGGACGCCCGAAATCGGGACTGCGTTAAAAAAAGGGGCCTGCTGAAGTGTTTCGGCAGGTCCCTTTGCAGGTTCATACGTATTATTCGAGCAGTTCGTTGTTGCCCCAGACATTCAGTTCTGCGATGCACCATCCCCGGAAGGTCGGATTATAGGTCTTGTTCGTATAGCTGGCGTGAATGCGCAGCCGGACGTAACGCGCATGCTGGTAGTCGTCGAGCATCGGACTGATGACCACACCCATCGGATCCAGCGGCGAGTCGGGATCGGTCCTGTAGTCGCGGTATGTCTGGGTGTAGGTCCAGTTGGCGTCGTTCGCTGCGCCGAGGCCGTCGCCGGTGATCTCCTTCGCGGTCCAGACCTCCAAGTGGGCGATGCCGTAGCGCGCGCCGGCTTCCGGTTTGCCGGTAGTCATGTAGCGCTGATTGAACTGGAAGCCGCGTACGGTCACCTCTTTGCCCAGATCGATGACGAAGTCGTAGGGCGGATTGGCCTGCTCCTCGTCGGCGTTGCAGTAGCCGAAGGTGTTGATGTCTTCGTCGAACATCTTCTCCACTTCGTAGTTGGGCTTGGCCTTGGGAGCGGCGAGCACCTTCCAGCCGCTGCGTTCGAGCAGCACGGGTGCGGGCGGTCCCGGCTTGACGAACTTGTTGAAGAGGATGTAACGGACATTGCCCGTCGGCGAGACCGTCGCCCGCGGGTCGCCCTTGATCGAATCGATGGCGATCGGAAGCAGGTACGGCTCCTCGTCGGGCATGCGCTCGCTGAACAGCTCGACTTTCATCGTCGAGGAGACCGTGTTGTAGCGGGGCAGCATGACTTCGGTGGTCGAGAATGCGTAGGCCTCCGAGGGGCAGAGCTTGTACGAGGTACCGTGCGCCGCGTTATAGGTCTCGACCAGTTCGGGGTCGATCTTGAACACGACGGTTATGTAGTTGCCGCTGATCTGCTCGGCCTCCACGCGGATGTTGAGGGTCTGCTTCTTGGGGCTTTCCACCGTAATCACTTCGGCGTCGGCCGCGGCGTCCTGAATGCTCAGCAGGGCAGGCTGCTTGAGCGCCGGACCTTCGTCGTCCTTGCAGCCCGCCGTTGCGACGAGCAGGGCGACGGCGGCCAGAAGACGTATGTTTGCATATCGTTTCATAATCGTTTGCGTTTAAGGGTTCGTCTCAGCATTGGAATTTGACATCGACCAGCACGGGAATATGGTCCGAGGCCCGCTTGATGTCGCCTTTGTTGAAGTCGAGCATGATCTTGGTGCCGACCACGTCGCACTTCGCGCCGTTGCCGTTCCAAAGCAGGATGTAGTCGATACATTTGTTCGGCGCCTGCGAGGAGTGGGTGAAGTCGCTCGCGCCGTGGGGCGTGAGGACCGTCCAGCCCGTCTTCAGTTTGGAGATGGTGGGCGAATCGGGACGGGCGTTGAAGTCGCCGCCGAGGAAGACG
>OGPU01001921.1_pt1 | contig 16108 bp, 10 predicted proteins | sample 1552991 | NCBI WGS metagenome assembly OGPU01 (sample SAMEA2580296, study PRJEB22360) | human gut metagenome | biome: human gut; feature: human-associated habitat; material: faeces | place: Denmark | collected 2008/2010 | reverse complement strand
CATCGTCCGATTGGAAAGATAAAATATTCTCTAATCTAATTCAACCAACAGGTTAAATTATGGTGTATTATAAAAAAATAATCTACCTTAGTAATAAAATAATTTGGTATAAGTTTAAAATTAAACATAAACATTTTCGATTCGAAACATTTTTATCCCAGAACCTTATCATTAAACTACGCAACAATGGAAACATACTATTCAGCCAAAGAGCGCCGAGCGCAAATCCTACAACTTCTAAAAAGCAGACCCAAAATATTGGTATCTTCCCTTAGCCAAATGTTTAATATATCGGAAGTTACTATCAGAAAAGATTTAGAAGAGCTTGAAAACAGGAATTTATTGATACGAGTCAGAGGGGGAGCAATACGTTTACCGAAATTAAACATTGCAGAAGAACAAGCTACGACTGAGAAAAAAAGATTTCATTATCGAGAAAAACGAAGTATCGGGCGCATGGCGGCTACACTAATACAAGAAAACGAAACCATCATTCTCGATTCTGGCAGTACAACGATGGAAATTGCTAAAAACCTGCACTCGTTCAAACAATTAACCATCATTACAAATGCCATAGACATAGCCATAGAATTAAGTAAATACAAACGGTTCAATGTCATTTTACTGGGCGGTCATTTAAGAGATTCAAGTCTCTCTACGGTCGGTCCCATAGCCGAGAACACGCTCAAAATATTTTATTGCGACAAATTATTTCTGGGTGTGGACAGTTTTAATTTGGAACGAGGAGTTTCTACTCCCAACATAGAAGAAGCAAATATCAATCAAACGATGATTACAATGGTAAAAGAAACTATCGCCGTTTTCGATTCATCAAAAGTCAATAAAAAAAGTTTTGCCTTTATCGCCCCCGTTTCTAAATTGAGTGCAATCGTCACCGACAACAATATGCCGCTGGACATTAAAACACAAATCAAAAAAATGGGGGTGAAACTATACGAAACCGAGCCTGATTCATAAAAATAAATATATATGATTAATAAAAGAGGATACTCCTTATAAACGGGAATATCCTCATAATAGTATTAGATCGATAATCTTTTATCAATAGACCGTATTCTGCGGATCCATATTTGTCCAACCGGTCGTCCAATTATTAGCAGCGGTCTCTGTGGGTCCGAACGCACCTATATAGGCCACTTGTTCAAAACCGGAAGAAACCAGAGAATGGCTCCAATCGGCAGACTGACTTACTAACGGACTGTCCTGAGAAGGAACCATGCAGAACGATGTCAAATTCTGAGGGTCTCCTTGCAGTTTCAAATCGTCAATAGCCGTATAAGCGATATTCTTGCCTCCTTCTCTATTGAAATAGCTATCTGCAAAAGCTCCGTTATCCGAAGGATCGAACTGTGTACCATTCGCCCAATATTGTGCATCTTGATAGTTCTTAATCATACCGGCGAACACACAATTCGAAACGACCAATTTCCCCTCGGTGGCATGAGTCTGGGTCTTTGAATTTTTGTCATTCTCAATGATTAATCCAATGGGGAATCCGGCAAATACAGAATTAAACATTCTCAACTGTGTATTGCGGCGTAAATGCATGGCAGCCTGAAAACGAGCATCAGTAAGACTTCCATTTACGCCAGCCTCATTAGTGTAATTCGTCGGATCGAGTACCGGACCGAACATCGATACGTTTGCAAACACGCAGGAAGTATAAGGTTCAACGGTCGCAGCGTCGGCACAATTATCAGATTCGAAGCCGTTGGATGCCGATTTATCCCCAATCTTCGGATTCCGCAAAGCAGCCAAAAACTGCAATTTACCAGAAAATCCGTTATCCGTATCGAAGTCGTCGTCCCAAGTTCCCAACGCTACCAAGTGTTTACAATTTACCGAACCGCCGAACCATTCGTAAGAATCGTCTCCCGAGTAAGAAACTTGTACATAATCGACTGTCGTTCCGCTACCCACCGAACCAAACGTAATGGCATTGATTTCATTATCAGTCGAATACTCGATACCGGCGAATTCGCAACGCACATATTTCAATACACCGGAGTTATCGGTATCGTCGTTACCTCCATGTTTACTTCTGACACCGCCTTCGATAGTCTGCTCTCCCATGTTGTTTTTGGCTTTACCCAAAAGGATAATACCGCCCCAGTCACCGGGTTTACGTTTGCCCGGAGCCTGTGCCGATGTAAATACAATGGGGCGTTCGCTCGTACCCTCGGCAATGAGTTTGCCTCCGCGCTCCACAATCAACGTAGCCTTAGACTCTTTCTCTCCTTTAATAACTACACCCGGCTCGATAGTGAGTGTAGCCCCTTCGGTAACATAAACGAACCCTTTCAAATTATAGGTGTTCGGATAGGTCAAAGTCATATTGGACGAAATCTCGTAAGCATTCGAACCGTCTCCCAAATCGAAAGTCTCTCCACTCGGAATGGGATTGTCATTGTTCTCATCACAACTTACTACCGCCATTGTCGCCAAGCATACAAAAGCAATTGTTTTGAATCGTTTTTTCATTTGATTTTTCTGTTTGATTAGTATTATAGAAAAGGATTAAAAACTGAATGTGATACCTACGCTCACCGAACGTCCCGGTTTATACGACTTCGTAGTCTGTTCGCGTTTCTGTAACTTTCCTTCGGCATCATAAAATTGCGGATACTGCTTATATACCACTTTTTCACCGATGATATCTTTCACTCCGGCTTTCAACTCGACGAGCTTACCGAACTTCTTAGACACCGTGAAATCGAGACTATTACGCGGCAGTTCATAGGTATCGGGGATATTCACGCTCACATCGTGCGTAGTACTGTTGGACTTTCCGATGCCGATGATACGCTTTCCCAAACGATTGTAAAGCAACGACGACATCAATCCCCACCTTTCATTCTGATAATAAAGTCCGGCATTGACGATATAAGGCGATTGCCCTTGCATTTCCCTGTCTTCGGTTTTAACAATACCCGATTCGTCGAAACGTACTCTACTCTTTATCAAAGTAGCATTGAGTAAAAGGCTTAATCCTCTCATTCCTAAGAAGTCGAGAGACTTGCGAATTTCAACCTCCGCACCGAAACTCTGTGCCGAAAGTGCGTTCTCATAATTATATCGCAGCGATCCTCCCATATCTATAAAGGTCCATTCTATGGGGTTCTTGAAGTATTTGTAGAAAATACCTAAGCTGATGACTTCTCCCCGTTGCGGGTAAAACTCGTACTGGAAATCGAGGTTGTCTATCTTACACGTCTTCAAATTCTCGTTCCCGCCTATTTCATTAAAAAGATCGAAATCGTAATATACAGCCGGCGAAACCTCTCGAAACTCCGCCCGATTCAAAGAACGTCCATAGGCCAGACGAAGCAAATTGCGCTCATCGAAATTGTACGTGGCATTGACCGAAGGCAATAAATCGAGATCGGTATAATTGCGGCTCGTCATCAACACTTGCGATGCCGACTGAGATTTATCCCATTTCATTCTCAACCGATTGTATTCAAGCCTCAAACCGGCATAAACATTGAATTTACCCATCGGCAATTCCATCGCGCCATATCCCGCTCCATATATGTTGTATGCCTCATAAGCATTTTTCTTATCGGTAATCTCGTCTATAAAGACTTTATCGACACTCAGCCAATCCTCACTCATCATTTCTTCATAAGGCAGATACAGATAAGATGCACGTTCTTCAAGAGAGAGATTCTCGTACCGATAGATAAATTCGCGAGGCGTATAATTACGGGTACGATACTCGGATATCAATCCGCCTTTCACCGTAGAGAGTATCTCGCCCATAGGAACTGTTCCCTTGTAGTCCACACTACCCGAAAAGACATGGTCGGACAAAGATTGGAAATAACGTTTGATGCTCTCATTGCCTACTTTTAACTGCGACACGTCTACTCCATCGCTCATTCCAGCCTGATTAACGACTATCCGTCGGTCGGGCTCGGTTCTATAAGCATAACTATATCCCATGTTCCACGCCAGAGAATGGAGCTTCTTCTCATCTAAAAAATGATTACCGGTCAGCTGTCCCAAATAGCTCAGACGCGATTGGTACAACATCTCCGTCTCTTCCCGATAGGTCAAACCGCTCACATTTCTTTCTCCCGAGCGTTCGGTCAATCGGTTTTTACCCAACATATTAAACAGGTTTCGGAATTCCAATTTATTTTTTCCGTCAAATACAAAAGCCCAATTGTGCATTGCGCCCAATCGCACATCGTTGGAATACTGGTTATCGACATAATCATTGAGATACACCGGCTTATCGGCATCCGAAGAATAAATACCGAAACGGGCATTCGTGATATCCTGTATCGTTTTATAAGTATTACTATAATTGATATAGGTAGTCATACCTATATCTGTCCCGCCCTCGGTTTCGAACCGCCGATTAATCGTCAGAGATAAACGTTGGTCGGGAATCGGATAATAACTTTTCACCCGCCAATCGTTATTAAACGAGCGTGTAAGCCGCGTAACTTCCGCCGGATCGCTACCGGCAACGTCCATGTGCGAAGGCATGCCATTCGACAAAGGTCTTTTGTTCAAATCGAACCCCAACCAATCGGTAGTACTGCCGGGATTCAGACGCGTTTTTACAAATTGAGTATTGGTATTGAATCCTGTCGTATAACCAATCTGAATGGAGTTACGCAAAGGTAAACTCTTGGTAGAAATACGAATAAATCCACCGGCAAAATCGGCCGGAATTTCGGGAGCCGGAGACTTATAGATAATCATATTCTCGATTTGAGAGCTGGGCAACATATCGAATGAGAAAGCTCGGCTATCAGATTCTAAGCTCGGAGAACTGTTCCCATTGATCCACACATTATTATACCGTTGCGACAATCCACGTACCACAACAAACCGATCGTCTATTACCGATATACCCGGTACTCGTTTCACCACTTCCGATGCATCACGATCGAGTGTTTTGGCAATCTGTTGCGAAGATATACCACTCGCTACCTGTACTTGCGCTTTCATTCCTTCCAACAAAGACATCTCCGTATCGTTCCTGCGATAGGTAGAAACCACGACTTCATTCAAGGCGACCCCGTCTTCCTCCATCTCAATTTCAAGACCCGCGATAGATTCTCCCTGCTTCACGTTCACCGGAACCCGAACCGTCTTATAGGATAAATATCGGCAAACAATCGTCTGCTTTCCTATGGGAATATTTTTCAAACTAAACTTTCCGTCCAAATCGGTAGCTGTCGCTACCGAACTATTCTCTATTTGTACGGTGGCCCCTATAATCGCCTCTCCACTTTTCTTATCTCTGACTTCTCCGGTAATCAAACTTCCTGCCGAAGCCGTTATCCCCAATGCATGAATCGAAAAAACAAAACCTAAAACAACCGCCAGTAATCCGCTTTTATACATATATTTTTACCTTTTTCTTTCCGCTGCAAAAGTAAAAGCAAAAGAATACGAAAACATGACAGCAATATGAATCGATATATAACATGTATTACATTATCGTATACCGAATTTTGCAAATATATTTCAGTACGATATGCAATATTGTATCTCAACCCGATAGACCCACAGAGAAAAAACTACCTATCGTTCGACCTACATGTAACGCTTTCTACGGAGCTCGCATAAAAATTCAGCTTATTTAACAACTTCTACATGACTGATTTCCTGCAATGGTTACATTTATGTAAGTTACTAATATCGATGTTTCTTCTTGCAAATTGTTTCGCAAAAATTCATCTTTGTATTGAAAAACAAAAGTTATTAACGATAATCGAAGTAAACTTAAAACGAAAAAACGATGGACAAAATCACAAAAATCAATTCAGGAGAAAAGTTTACCCACACATCTGTCGGAAAACTCGCCGAGTTCAATGGTAAACAATTCCTCAAAGACACTGTCGGTACAACCGGTTGCGAAATTTCATTCGGGACAATAGAGCCCGGCCAAGCCGCACCTTTCTTTCACAGCCATAAACAAAACGAAGAAATTTATATTATTCTCAGTGGCGCCGGCGACTTTCAAGTAAACGATACGGCTTTCCCCATTGCCGAGAGATCGATTGTCCGTGTAGCCACAGCCTGCAATCGTTCCATACGATGCACATCAACCGAAAAAATGCTCTATATCTGCATTCAGGCAAAAGAAGGTAGTCTCGAACAATGTACTATGGAGGACGGTGAAATCACCCAGCAAGAAACAAAATGGTAGTAAAACAAGGAGGCTGTTCTATATTATTCAAGAACAGCCTCCTCTCACATCATAGTTAAAGTTATTTATTCCGCCTCAATTCCAATACCGCTGCACCGCCAGCAGTAAAAAATACCAAATTCCCATTTTCGAGTATGCCATAAGTCCTCACATTATTCAAAGCTGAAAGTATGTTTTTCTCTGTCTCCATATCGGGACACATCATACGAGTTGCAGCCACACCGTGGAAAGAGATAGAATTTTCTACGGTCTCATCACTCCGTAATTCCCCTGTTATACGATTACAACCCGAGTTTCCACTTATTCGACCGTCAGCAATATCAAACTTGACACCCGGTCGCACTTCCAAATCGGTAGATAAAGTATCTCCATACACTTTAACAATATCCCATTCTCCTTCCAATTCAGATAAAGGAACTACCGAAAACCTCTTACTCAATAACATGACAGGTTCTTTATCCGAAGCATACAGGGCAATTTTATTTTTACCCGCGCGTTTAACGTTCTTTACCGTAGACAACACTTCGATAAGTTTTCCTTCCAATTCCATATCGGGACAAGCCATGAGAGTGGATGCCATATGACCCAATTCTATTTTATTGTCTCTGGAAAGATCCAGACTCCCCATTATACGGTTACAACCGCTATATCCATATACTCTCCCTTTCTTCGTATCGAATCCGATAAAGGGGTTCGATTGAGCCCGAACCGGTTCACCCTGAATTTCTACCACGTTCCATTCACCACAAATATCATTTTCCGATACCATATCTCTCGCCGTTTTACAAGAAGACAATAATAAAACTCCCAAGAATACCGACAAGTACATCTTTTTTGCATTCATATCTCTATTTTTTAAATCTACTATATGCGACTTCAATAAATAATTGGAGAAAAGAATATAATACTGCGTCTTTATATATTAAAATTTTTTAAATACGCTATTTCCCTTCAAAAGTCTCCCTTTCCTCGATAGTATTTACAATATCCATCATACATTTTTGCTACCTTTACTAAATATTCATTTAAACTACGGATTTAGCATGAAAAAGAAAAATTTTATTCCTTTCATTGCAATCGCTGTTTTATGTGCAGCCTGTCACGACAAAACTACTTTAACCGGAGATTGGATTGAACCAGTACCGGGTAATACAAATACGACACAAGGATTCAGTCTGAAAGAAAACGGAGAAGCAACGTCCATCAATATGGCCACCCTTCAATATAAATCTTGGGCGCAAGAGGACAACCGGCTCATTCTATCGGGAGAAAGCATCGGCAATCACCAAACAATCTCATTCTCTGATACTTTAAAATTTTTCAAACTATCGGAAGACAGTCTGATTTTGAAAAAAGGTGATTTGGTTAAAACATATACACGTCCCAAAAGTATCATTCCAGCGACTCCGATACAACCAGCTATATCTACTACGTTTACAGTAAAAGGGAAATTAGTCATCGGACATGAAGTACGCTCTTTTATCGCAGAAGGCGACACCACCTCATATTGGATCATCGACGATTCGGGAACTCTGAAAGAGGAATATGAAAAAACTATCGGCAACAACCCCAAGCCATATACTCCGGTATATGCCGAACTAAAAGTTATCGATACCGGGAAATCGAACGAAGGATTTGCCGCCGAATATGCCGGGGTCTATCATGTAAAAGAAGTGTTGAATATATCCCCGATTAAAACAGAATAGACGTGTAGCCATATCATGAATATAGCCTACATAGGTGCGAGGATAAAGATTCCGTAAAAAATTCGTGGGGATAGACTTGTATTTTAATAATGAATCTCTTGTTGGCAACCACGTTACGAACTCCTCGGCAAACGGTAAAAAAGCAGCCGAATAGATTTTTGGAGATATTCAACCCCCTCGCCCTACGGGTACTCCCCCTATCTCACCTGCGATGAGCAGAGGGAGAGTTGAATTCATACTCCTCCACTGTGTTTTTGTAGCGCAAAAATAGGGGAGATACCGAAGAACGATAGTTTCTGAGGAGAGGGAGTAGAATATACAAGGACAATCTCCACTAATTATCGACTGAGACAGAATAAAGAATATAAACGTAATACATTTTGATGAAAATAAAAGAGTGATGAAATTCATCACTCTTTTTGTAGCGAGACCGGGGCATGATCCCGGGACCTCATGATTATGAATCATGCGCTCTAACCAACTGAGCTATCTCGCCAACATGTTTATGTATCGCACCGACCGATTGTCAAATGCGGTGCAAAGATAAGGGATTATTTTATACTACACAAAAAATTGGCTTACTTTTTTTACTCACCAATTCATGCAATCCATCGCCGTATCAACCGATATATCTCTCCAACCCACAAAACAGACGAAGTTGCCACAAAAATATACACCCAGTCCATCGGTTGTAAAGGAGTCACACTGAACAATGCTCCACCCAAGCTGACGATCAAAATCTGCCCGGCCAGAATAATGAGGGTGACCCACAGAAATCCTTTGCATGAAGCCAAACGATCAAAAGCGGATTGTACATTTCCAAAAGCCTTCGCATTGAACATATTCCAAAATTGTAAAAACACGAATATGGAAAAGAAAAGAGTAAGTTCATATCGGGTAAGCCCTCCGGGAACTGGCGCAAAGTTAAAGAAATGGGCAAAGAAAAGCGACAGATCGAACTGAGCGAGCGATGTAATATCGACATGTTTGAAATATTGCAACAGCCCGAACAAGAGCAACACAAAAGCAATTCCAGTCCCGATGATACCTCCTGCCATAGGCCGGGTAACGATATTATCGTTCAAATGACGCGGCTTGTCCCGCATAACCCGCTCGTCGGGCGGCAAGGAAGCCAATGCCAAAGCAGCGAAGGTATCCATAATGAGATTTACCCAAAGCATCTGAGTGACTGTCAACGGCGACTCTGTTCCTAAAAAAGCACCGATAAGGACAATCAAACATGCGGCCACATTGATAGTCATCTGGAAAAGAATGAACTTCTGTATGTTACGATACAGCGAGCGTCCCCAAAGCACCGCTTTGGTAATACTACCGAATGAATTGTCGATAATCGTAATGTCGCTCGCTTCTTTGGCGACAGATGTCCCGTCGCCCATCGAAAGCCCCACCTGCGCAGCATTGAGTGCCGGGGCATCGTTCGTTCCGTCTCCGGTAACGGCAACGACCTCGTCTTGCGATTGCAACAAACGCACAAGTCGCTCCTTATCCATTGGACGAGCCCGGGCGATAACTTTCAAATCGGGGATACGTTCCAACAAAGTTTTATCGTCGAGAGCCGCAAATTCGGGGCCTGTAATTATATTACGATCTCCGTCTTCGGGTGTCCACAACGAAATCTGGCGAGCTATCTCACGAGCTGTGGCCGGGGTATCGCCTGTTACGATTTTCACTTTTATCCCCGCATTCAAACAGTCGGAAACTGCCGCAGGCACTTCCTTACGAACCGGGTCGGCAATGGCTGTGATACCCAAGAAAGTCAATTTGATATGGGGAGCCAAGTGTCCGGCGATGAAACACACCTCATCGGGCACGACCAAAGCATAGGCAAACCCCAAAGTACGCATGGCTTGATTTTGGTATTGCAACAGCTTTTCTTCCAGCATCGGACGGCTATCGGTCATAGGAACATTTCCTGACGAAGTAACCCGATCTGAACAGAAATTCATCACATATTCGGGAGCACCTTTCACATAAAGCACCCGGTGATTCAACAACGGAGACTGAACCACCGTAGCCATATACTTACGCTCGGTAGAAAATGTCAACTGTTCGATTACCTCTGCATGACGACGCAACGCTGCATAATCGACTCCCCGGTCGGCCAACCAAAGCAGCAAAGCTCCCTCGGTAGGATTGCCCAACACTTTCACACTGCCGGCAGCCTCATCTAAATGAGCGGTCGAGTTTGCCGCTATACTCTCAAAAATAATGTCCTCCACTCCCGACTCAGGAGTATAATCGAATGCCGCCTCATGCACTCTCATCTGGTTTTGCGTGAGAGTTCCGGTCTTATCGGTACAAATCACCGAAGCCGCACCCATCGTTTCGCAAGCATGCATTTTACGAACCAGATTATTATTCGCCAGCATACGCTTCATACTCATCGCCAAACTGAGCGTGACACTCATCGGCAATCCTTCGGGGACAGCCACGACGATAACCGTAACAGCTATCATCGCCGTCGATAACAGATAGCTTCCGAATAATAACCAATCGATAACGGGGTGCTCTGTCAAGTAAATAACCGTTCGAGCTATAAAAATAACGGCAGCGATAATGTAGCTCGCTTTTGTAATAAACGAAGCCAACGTATTTAGCTGCTTATCGAGGGGCGTTTGCGTATTATTTTCTATCTGAGAACCGGTATATACCTTACCGTATTCGGTCGCATCGCCCACTTGCGTCACTTGCATGACACCGTATCCGCCCAACATCGTAGAGCCGTTCATCACGGCATTGGAAGGGTATGTGGCTTCTTTATCGAAATCGGCTTCTATCGTCGTTTTAGTCGCCATCGGCTCTCCGGTTAAAGAAGATTCATTCACCTGCACCGATACAGCACTCAATAAAATTCCATCGGCAGGTATTTCATCTCCGGCATTCAACATAACGATGTCGCCCACGACAATCTCCCGTTTGGGTATCTCCAACATATGTCCGCCTCGTATGACCTTGACAGGAAGATCGTCGTTTACCTGATTGAGAATATCGAATTTCTTAGCCGCACTCATTTCGAAAAGAAAGCCGACAACCGTCGCCAACAATATAGCCAAAGCGATACCTGCCGGTTCGAACAACGCCGACATACCGGCCTCTCCCGTAGCGATATGATAAACCGCAACAGCGACAGAAAGCAGTAATGCGACTAAAAGGATACGAATAATCGGATCGGAAAACTTTTCCAAAAACAATTTCCACATAGGCGTACGAGCCGGGGGAGTCAATATATTTTCTCCATACCGTTCCCGACTGGCCAATACTTCCGATTCGCTAAGCCCGGAATATTCTACCTCAGATTTCATCTATTCTATTATTCTATTAATACCTATTTTATAAAGAAACCGCTATGCGAACAAAGCTATCACCTCATCGATGGTAAGCAGGGACTGTTCGCCCGTAGTCATATTTTTCAATGTGATTTTTTCTGCCGCAATTTCATTTTCACCGACCAAAGCAACATACTCCACACCTGTGGAATCGGCATATCCCATCTGCTTCTTCATCTTAGCGGCTTCGGGATAAATTTCGGCCCGTATACCGGCAGCTCTTAACCGGGCTAAATGAGACAGACAAACCTCGCATTCCCGCTCTCCGAAATTAACGAACAGGACTTGTGTCGATTCCATCGACTCCTTCGGGTATAAATCGAGCTGATTGAGTACATCGAAAATACGATCGGCCCCGAAAGAAATACCGACACCGGAAACTCCCGTCAAGCCGAACACTCCCGTCAAATTATCATAACGGCCTCCCCCCGTAATGCTTCCAATCTGCACATCGAGAGCCTTTACTTCGAGAATAGCTCCCGTATAATAATTCAGTCCGCGAGCCAAAGTCAAATCGATTTCAAGCGATGATCGCAGAGACGAAGCAGATAGTTTTCGTAAAATATATTCCAACTCGTCTATACCTTTCAATCCCACCTCCGAGGCGGATAATTCCCTACGCAACACTTGTAACTTTTCTTCGTTGCTTCCCTGCAACAGAATCACCGGTTGCAATCGGGCGATGGCATCTTCGGACAAACCCTTTTCCCGTAATTCGTCATTCACCTTATCCAATCCTATCTTATCGAGCTTATCGATAGCGACCGTAATATCGACTATCTTATCGGGAGCACCTATCCACTCGGCTATCCCGCTCAATATCTTCCGATTGTTCAATTTAATAGCGACCCGTATTCCGAAACGGGCGAAAACCTCGTCTATCATTTGAATGAGTTCCACCTCGTTCAATAATGAATCGGAACCTACGACATCGGCATCGCATTGGTAAAATTCACGATAGCGTCCCTTTTGCGGACGGTCGGCTCGCCACACGGGCTGTATCTGATAACGTTTGAATGGAAACGTCAGTTCATTACGGTGCATCACGACGAAACGGGCGAAAGGAACCGTCAAATCATATCGTAACCCTTTCTCACATAACCGGCAAGACAAGCGGTTGAGATTACGCTCCTCTAAATCGGTCTCGGTAACATCGGAAAGAAAGTCTCCCGAATTAAGGACTTTAAACAAAAGTTTATCCCCCTCTTCTCCATACTTTCCCATCAAGGTCTGTAAAGTCTCCATCGCCGGAGTCTCAATTTGACGGAATCCATAAAGGCCGAAAACATGCTTTATCGTATTGAATATATAATTACGCTTCGCCATCTCTTCCACAGAGAAATCTCGCGTACCCTTCGGGATACAAGGTTTTGCCATCATATTTGATAATCTTATTCTATAAAATTTCTACGGGGAAAACCCCGATATAAATGAACTACAAAAATAGCGTAAACCAAAGACAGAAACAAATTTATCGGATTCTCCCGAAATACAGCCTATCTTCGCTTTTCATGCAAAGGTATAACATTTTTCTTTTCACCACATTTTCAGTTCTAAATTCTTAATATTAAGAAAATATTTTCAACTTTTCAAGTCGATGACTAAAAACGGTAAGCTGTTCCTAATGAAATGCGGCCGACTCCGATGAAATGATGTGTATTGGGTATGTAGTCATATAACTTATCGTCCCACAACGTCATCGAGGGTTCCGCAAAAAGATCGAACGAACGGGAAACATTCCACCGGAATTGCAAACCTCCCTCGGCCACCCAACCGAGACCTCCATCACTGTTATAATTACTCCACCCTATACCGGTTCCCAACGAGGCTATCAGATGGAAACGACGATCGGGATCGGGTTCAAGAAGCGATGTAAGATTCAACAGATAATCGACATGAGCCGTCCCCAAGCAAAGAGTTTTCGATGTATGGGGTGCGATAAAATCATATCCCAAACCTATTTCCATACCCGATGCCGATGTAAACCATCTACCGAAAGAAAGGTCTGCCCCTACCGAAACCTTCCGATAACGATCCACCAAAATCGTTTCACTGAACAACGACGGACCTACCGAAACGGAAAAATAGTTTCTCTTATCGAAAGTTCGTTTTCCTCCCGCAACTGTATTCCCGCCCAATTTATAATTGAGGCCAACCATCAAACGAGCCTCCGGGTCGAAGCCCAAGCCATTGTCATTACGAGAAACACGAGATGCAAGAAGCTGAGGCTCGATAAACAAATCGATGCCCGAAGATACATTGAACCGTCCTTGTACTCCCGCTCTGACGCCATAAACAAATTCATTTTTCTTTTGGCTATTTCCGACTCCGGCATACACTCCGCCTAACGCAATGAGGTCAAACAACCTGTCGGAATTATATCCGACCGTAAAAGCCGACAGATTAAACATATAGTCGGCCGACAAAGCCAGCGACATATAACGTGGCGCCGCACCGTAATATCCATAATCCAAGCCCAACCGCCAAGCCGACAAAGGAGTGTACCACTTGCCGACAGAAACAGCCAATCCATGACCTCCCGCAAAATCATCGCCAGACCGTCTCAATACCCGTCCCGTATAGGCCAATGACAAGAAATATTTATCGGACAAGTCATAAGCGGCATGATTGGCCTTATAGTCATATCGATCGAGCTGATATTGCAGACCGACATTTAGAGAAGTCAACATGTCGACAGGCAAACCGGCGAAGCTCTCACGAGAATATTTTTTCCCGAAAGCCCTCACTTGGGGTTCGACAAACAATCCGATACCCGAACCTACATTCCACAATCCTTGCAAACTCAAACCCATACCGGGATAAAATCCCGAATCGAGCACCTTGATACCGTCCACCGTCTTGCTGATACCCTCTACCGCGAGGATCTCTTTGCCGGCCTCGCGGTCCATCTGGAAGCCGACAAAGGGGTAGCGCCGGGAGGAGGCGGGCATCTCGTCCACCGTCAGCTTCTCGAGCAGCTTTTTGCGCGAGGTGGCCTGGCGGGATTTGGACTTGTTGGCCGAAAAGCGCTCAATGAAGCTCTGCAGCTCCCGGATCTTGTCCTCTTTTTTCTTGTTCTGGTCGCGCAGCACCCGCTGCATCAGCTGGCTGGATTCATACCAGAAATCGTAGTTCCCCACATAAAGCTTGATTTTGGTGTAATCGATATCCACGATGTGCGTGCAGACATTGTTGAGAAAATACCGGTCGTGAGAGACCACAATGACGGTGCCCTCATAATCCAGCAGAAAATTTTCCAGCCAGTTGACCGAATGGTTGTCCAAACCGTTGGTGGGCTCGTCCAAAAGGATGATGTCCGGCTGTCCAAACAGGGCGCGTGCCAACAGCACTTTTACCTTCTGGGCTTCCGTGAGGGAACTCATCTCGCTGTAGAGCATCATGTTATCAAGCCCCAGACCCTGCAGCAGCTTGCCTGCTTCGGTCTCGGCGTCCCAGCCGCCCAATTCGGCAAATTCAGCCTCCAGATCGGCGGCGCGGATGCCGTCCTCCTCGCTAAAATCTTCCTTTTCATAGAGGGCGTCCTTTTCCTTCAGCACCTCGTAAAGGCGGGGATTTCCCTGGAGAATTGTTTCGAACACGGTATACTGCTCGTAAGCAAAGTGATCCTGCTTCAGGACGGACATACGGCTTTTTTCATCCACGACCACCTCGCCCTTGGTAGGCTCAAGTTCTCCGGAGAGAATTTTGAGAAAGGTGGATTTTCCCGCGCCGTTCGCGCCGATCACGCCATAGCAGTTGCCGGGCTGGAACAGCAGGTTGACATGGGAGAAAAGGTTTTGTCCATTGAAGCTCAAGGCCAGGTCTGAAACAGTTATCATAGTGATCTAAAATCCTTTCTGTACAAAACGTACTGCAGATAAAAGATCCCGCGCCCCCACGGAGCGCGGGATCTTTTATCTGTTTCACTCAACACGCTTAATAAAACAAATTTACTTTATTCAGATCAGAAAAAGGCAAAGCTACTTTCTTTCAAGCACTTTGACAATTTCACCGATAAACATACGGTGCAAATCCATTTGCGGATACCATCTTTTCAGGTTTTCCGGCTGCAGAAAACTTTCAGCCGTCATATCCTGGCGGTATAACTTTCTGCAGAGAAAAACAAGCTTTGCCTGTTCATAGTAGGGCGCAATATCGCCAAAGACCGGCGTGAAGCCGGTTTCCTTATCCTTGTCGAAATCCCGCCCTGATTTGGTGCCGCAGAAATTGAGAGCGCTGCGGTATTCCTCATCAAAAAAACAGAGGGAATAGCAGTCGTTTTTCTCTACAAATTCCAGGGTGTAGCGCTGCGGACGGATATAGACAGTCGAGACATAGTTTCCCCAAAGCTCTCCCACGCCTCCCCAGCTGGCGGTCATGGTATTATGCTTCTGCTCGTCTCCGGCGGTGATGAGCATCCAATCCCGGTTGATCAGCGTAAAGGGATTTGCTGTAAGCTGTTCCGGGGTTATTTCACGGAATGCCATATTGATCAATCCTTTCTGCAGAGGAATCTCCATTCTCTAAATAATCTTATGCTTTCATGATAGCCTTTATCCGGAGAATTTGCAAGGGAAAAGTGAAAAAGCGGCGGAAAAAGGATTCCTTACATCCGGAACTCCTGTTTTTTCCGGCATTTACAAATTGTTTACGGTCCTTTCATATTCCGGTTATATTATGTTAAAATAATACTAAATTAGAAAAAAGAAATTACGTTGAACCTTATTAGGGAGAAGGAGCGCGCCATGCTGGAACTGCAGCATATTAAAAAGACTTACCATGTGGGCACTGTGGAAACCAAGGCTTTGGATGATGTAAGTGTAGCATTTCGGGAAAAAGAGTTCGTGGCTATTTTAGGGCCG
>OGPU01001912.1_pt1 | contig 16184 bp, 8 predicted proteins | sample 1552991 | NCBI WGS metagenome assembly OGPU01 (sample SAMEA2580296, study PRJEB22360) | human gut metagenome | biome: human gut; feature: human-associated habitat; material: faeces | place: Denmark | collected 2008/2010 | reverse complement strand
TGCCAACCGGAGAAAAAGGTAAAAGCTATAAAGAGAACATGGAATATCATCGTGGCACCAGTTGGAAAGCCAAACTACGTGTCGCAGTTGATAAGGCAATCTGGACTTCCATCAACTATGAGGAATTTCTGCAAAAGATGCAATTAGCAGGATATGAAGTTCGACAGGGAAAACATCTATCCTTCCGTGCACCAGAACAGAAAAACTTCACTTATATGAAATCTCTTGGAAGTTACTATAGCGAAGAAAATGTCCGTATCCGTCTGGCTAAAAACCGTGGCAAAGTGAAAACTCCAAAGCATTTGTCCAGAGAAGCTCGCCTATATATCAATATCACCACTTATGTTACGACCGGCAATCGAGAAGGATTTGAACGTTGGGCAAAGCTCAATAACCTGAAAGAGGCGGCTCGCACCTTTAACTATCTTTCCGAAAATAATCTACTGAATTATGAGGATTTCCAACAGCATGTTTCTGATGTTGATGCTTCTGTTAAAGCGGCTGAGCAGAGAATAGTACAAATCACCAGTGAGCTGAGTACACAGAAAGTCATTCAGAAACACTGCGATTCTTACCGGCTATGCCGTAAAGTGATTGAAGATTGCAAATCTGCAAAAAATCTAAAAGCTTACCGTACCAAGCATCAGGCAGAATACCAGCTCCACGATTCACTAAAAAAAGAGCTGCAGGATCTCGGTATTACCAAAATCCCGAGCTCTAATAAAATTCAGAAGCGGATTGAACATCTTGAATCTGAACAAGCTGCTACTGTCCGAGAAAAACAGGAATTGCAGAAAAAACAGAAAACACTAGATATCATCCAGCAGAATTTCACAGTACTGCTCAATGCTCCTCATATATCAAACAACGATATCAATCGTACCGTTGCACCACCACTTCAACACTAATATCAGAAACGTTTTAAACCGTATAACACAAGAAAACTGATTCCACCGCAATGGATCAGTTTTCTTTAAATAATGGCTACTTCATTTTTCTCTTTTTATATAATCCTACAATCAAACCAAGACTAACAATCGCTATTAAAAACCATGCAACTATATTTGTTGTATCTCCGGTTTTTACCGTATTTATTATTTTCTGAATAGTATTTGGCTTATCTGGTTTTGAAGGTGTCGGATCCTTTGGCTTATCTGGATTGCTCGGTGGTGTTTCTGATGAAACCCATTCAGCTTTTGGCTCTATCGTTACATTATATTCTACATTCCCATTGATTTCAGATGGAATATTAACAAGGAATGGAGCGGATTCAAATTTATCTGTACCACTTTCTACATTTCCAATCTGTGCAAGCAGATAAATTCCTTCATCCAATTCTCCAAAACTCGTGCGTCCTGAAGTATCTATTTCTTGCATTAAGCCGGAAATATTATTTTCCTTTGCAAATGCAAACAATTGTTTTGCTTGTTTTTCTCTTGCTTCTGCACTGGTATCTTGTAATGATATGTCTGAATCTTTAAAACCATCTTCCCAGACCAGCTCATCATTTTTCATATATTGAATTGGAAATATCGAGAACTTTGCTCCGGAAAGAATCACTTCTTTATCCGAACTATTTCTCCCCTTATAAATAATTTGAATGCTTCCTGTTCTGCTTCCTGCTTCTGCATGGATTGTTGAAATATCTATAAAACTACCGATAAGAAAAAGCATAACGAATAAAATAATGTGAATACTTCTTATCTTCTTTCTCACTTTACTTTCCTCCTTTTTCTATCTCGTATACTATAAATTATCTTTTATAACAATTCCAATATTTTTAATATTATGAATCTCATCTTTGCCTCTCCAAAAGATTCTTAAAAATTCTACATTACTTCAAGAACTCGAATTGCTATCAATCCAATTCGAACACTAAGCACTTCTGCTGGATTATTAAAATCTATATTCGTTATTTCTATTATTTTCTGCAAACGATATGAAGCAGTTCGATAATGAATAAACATTAATTCAGAAGTCTTTTTTAAGCTTTGGCTGACATTCAGATAACATTCCAATGTATCAACCAGCTCTCCATTTTTCTGAATATCGTACTGGCGAAGTTTATTCAATGACTCCGGTATAAACGCTTGCAACTGATTTATATCTTTCATCTTTTCCAGTACCTGATAAAAGAATCCTATCTTTGTACTATCTATAACTGACTTATAGATTACTACAACAACCAACGACTTCAAAGGAAACTGCATGTAATGACACCAATGAAATATCATGAGCAATATACAAAAGCAGCATAAAATATCGCCAGCCATAGCATGGCTGACGATACAAAAATTTATTATTTTTTATTGTCCTCTTGACGGGGAGCATACCATTATTATAGTGGTTTATTTTTTTTATTCCAATGCAACAAACATGTAAAATGTCTGATGTATTTTTGCAAGTTTTGTTCCATAGCAGTGTTTATCTTATTTTCCGTCTTCTTCTGAAAAACAGAATCATGATAATACTTATGGCAAATAGTAACCATACATGCCTGCTTGTTTCCAGACGAACCCCTGTTTCCGGTATTAATTGTGTGTTTTCGTTTGTGATTTTTAACTCAATCACGTCTCCTCGTGCAGCCTCAATCCGCTGTTTCATGACAGCTGTATTTCCATTCGATGTTGCCTGCACTGGATTTGAATACTTATCATTCTCTTCTTTTTTAGAAATCGAAACAGCGTATTTTGATGTATCAACAGTTTCTGTTATTATGATATCCGAAGATATATCTACATTTTTTAATGTAACTTTATCTCCATGTTTCAAAGAAGTTCTAATTGTCTTGCTACGCAGCTTTTGACCATCTTCCCAATAGAGAATTTCCATATCAAATGGCTTCTTGCGGTTTCCAAGTGGACCAGTGACTTCCTTTGTAATCTCAACCGTCACCCCGCCTTTTTGCGGATGATTGACGATATGTCTGTCCGAAACAGTTCTCCAGGTATTTGTCATCGGTGATTTCTCATATAGGAATAAAATATCGGATTCTACATCGACCATATATAAATTAAAATTATCCTGATACTGTGTTTTGGTTTTATCTGCTTTGTCCTTTTTGTTTGGAGTAACAGATTCTACCATCCAGTATCGTCCGTTCTCAAAGTCCTCCGGTAATTGAAGCATTCCATTTTCATCTGTTTCTAAGGAACGATACGTCGTACACGTTTTTCCATCCTTTTTCAGAACGATATCGTCCTTGCTCTGTGTATTGTCATAATCTACTGTATATCCTGTATCATCCGCATATTCTTTCGTAACATCATCATACGGTACTTTGTAGAACAGAAAACCTGCACCAGCAAGTCGGTTTCTTGGAAGATCATCCGTCTTTAAGAAACTTCGTTCAGCAAGATTGAAATGCAGATTCTGCACTTCCAGTTCCATCTTGGAAACATCCTTGAACTCATTCTCATCCTTCGGGAATATTTGTTGTCCATTTGAATCGAAATACTGAATCTCTGGATAAATAACTTCATAATATAGGAAACCATCCCCGTAGTCCGAAGAATAATGTGTCTTTCCTATCTCGATTTCTTCCACCTTATATTCCACCGGATTTCTGTCCTGGAATAGTGGAACATTGTCGACTGTGTGTTCCCATCCGTTCTCTTCATTCAGCAAGAATTCCTGTCCTGTAGAAATTCCATTCTGATACAATCTGATTTTCACCTGTTTTTCCGTCAGTGCATCATTTGGATTTTCCCATGTCTTTTTGATATGCAGAGTGCCTGTTTTAGCAAAATTTCGGATATTAAGGCTGGTATCTCCTCGCTGAAGCAGAACAGATTTTCCGTCTATCTTACCATCAACTGGTGCCTTAACAGCCTCCTGATTTTCGTTAGCCTCCCTATCCACCAGTTTTGCATCAGTGATTTTGAATGCTCCATTGGCAATCTCAACTGTGATCTGTATATCTCCTGTGTCTACATATCCCGTCGGTAAGTTTGTCTCTCGCAACAAATACGTCTCAGTTGCTGTTCTGTTCTGTTTGTTTTCATCTTGTAACGGAATGTGAAGTTGTGCGATTCCGTATTTATCAGTTGTTACCGTTTCCTCCTCAACACCGTTCTTACTGACAGCAAAATTGATCTTCTCCATTCCCCGTCCGGTAGACTCATCAAATTTGTTCAGTGTGAGTATTCCCTCTTTCTGATAACGGTTCTCCAATTCAATAGTAAGAGTCTCACCACCGCGTCCAATTCCACGTCCTGTGAATTGAATTCCACTTTCTGGATATGCTTCCCATGAATTTACATTATCTCCTTGTTCATGAGAATTGCGAACATTGTACCAACCTGAAAATTTCACATTCGAATCTTTTGGCTTATAGTTGTACTCTTTTAATGTGTATTTCCAGAATGAGTCCGCCTTAACGATCCACGTACAGCTTGTATGTGTATCATCTGTCCATGTACCTACAACTTCTATTGGAGCATCCTCCGCTTGCGGAGCTTCTGCATCCGGTTTCTGGCTATCTTCTGAAGGAAGCACAAGTTTCATATGCTCATGAAATGCAGGTGGCTGAGGTTTTCCATCTAAAAGCTTTTCATCCATATCTACCTGGATATAATAATCTTTCTTGACTTTCTCTATTGCTTCCGGCATTCCGACAAAATCTTTCTTTACTGTCAGGTAACCATTTTTTGCTACAATACGTCCGTCAATATGCCACCCATCGGACATTTCACTTTTGAAAGAATACCAATAAATGGTGAAGAATTCGGTATCTAATTTCGATGGCGGAATCTCCCTGTCTCCGATACGAATCATACGTCCGCTTTCACGAATTGTCTGGAATACCTCTTCATCGGAAGGAATTCTATCTATCTTGTAGATATAGTCTCCATTTCCAATATATCCCTCATCTGGTTTAGTTCCCTGCAAAAGTTCTTGCACTCTCTTATTTCCATCCGCATACTGTTCCCACGTAGATGGATTCTTATTTCCAAGAACTGGAACATCATGCAATATACTTGCCTTCACATTACAGTTTGCCACGGCAACCGCACTTGTATAATCGTCTACATTCGTGGTTGGTAATGCTACCGAACCATCTTCCGGCATCGCTGACTTACAGATATAAAACTGTACCTGTTTTCGATTTTGGTTACTCACCTTACGCCACGCTGCATAGAGGGTGATTGGCTGTCTTGCATTATTATTTATAAGATCAGAAATAGAATCCCCTGCACCGCATTCCTGCCACTTTCCGTCTTTGTTTCTGTAATCCCAATGATCGAATTCATACTGTTCCAACTCTTTGCTGTCATTATCTTCATGATCATAAACCAGAGGATATGGTGACTTAACGTTATGTTTTCCAGCTTCTATTTCATTCTCATAATCATCTGTATGTCTTGTCTTATTCTCAACCTGAGGGGTCAACTTAGCTTCCTTAGGAAGTTTCTTCATATAACGAGTTGTATTATAGATAACCCTGACTGCCCCAGACTCCAGCGGTTTGTCTGCGATCACCTCATAAGATGAGTTAACATTCGGAATTTCAAATTTTACCTTATCATCTCCGGACGGTTCCGGAAGAACCTCATTTTCGTCCCTGTCATTAGATGTACAACTCCAGACAATCTCCTTGCCATAATACTCACCTTCTAAACTTGCCCTCTTTGGTACTTCCACAGTATATGCTTCCCCATGGCCTACATACTGTCTCTTAATCGCCTCTCTTTTGGTCAGGTTCAGTGGATCCAACACTTCAATCAGATGAAAACTTCCCTCTACACTGAAATGTCTTCCTGCCAGCCCAACCTGAGAAGAAAGTCCTGTCAAACGATCAAAATAATTTTCGATTCTGTCTGGATTCAGTGGGTTTGGCTGTGAGAAATAATAGACAGATACATCTTTCCCGTTTTTCAGGACAGGAATATACCATGTACCATCGTTGTCCTTATAAGGGTGCTGTACAAACACACGGCTGTCTGTCGCATAACCAAACAGAATCTTCTCTTTCTGATCTGCACCGGGCTCCAGCTTGCTCGGAGTGAAACCAAACTCACTGTAAATTTTAGAAATCGTATCATCTGGTTTAGCTCGCAAATAATAACGACTGGCTCGGCCACTGTTTGCTTTGATTATGTAATGCTGCTCAGCATTGAGGTTCTTTATCAGCTTATAATGTCCATCGATAAATACATAAAAACTGATATTTGCTTCTTTTGTTGCTGCCGGTTTTTCTGTATTATCAGGAACAATCACATATGGACGTACTGCATCATCTGGCTTAATAGTAAAGCTCATGGTATGCTCTTCTTCATTTTTACTCCATGTAACTGCTGAAAGAGTACCATCTTCCTCTCTGCATTCCCAGTTTATATCCTGCGTTTGTTCTTCTACACGCGGCTTTGTACTAACTGTTCTTGTAAGTGTTGACTTTCTTGCAACAAAATCAATTGCCGGAAGATCACGCAAAGCTGTTTGGCTGTAAACCTGTCCATCGTCATCCTGTACTGTCACACTGTAAAAACCGTTATATCTATCATCGTCGTGTTCGAGTAAGGTCTTTGCACTCATTGTGGCAATATTCTGTCCGTCTGGCAGGTAATACACATCCATCGGCTCTCCGGACTTTCCTATATAAATACATTCATGACCTTCTATCGTGTATTTCCCTGCATTATGGATTGTATCGTAATCTCTCTTGGAATAATAAAAACGCTCTTTTGCTCCATTTTGAATAGAACCATCGTAATGAAATTTTTCAAAATGCTTTTTTAACTCATCATTAGAAATATAATAATAAACTGTTCCCGGCTTTGTTGTAGTATCTTTTATAACAGGAATTTCTTCGTTTAGAACATTATATCTCTCATTATTTACAAAAGTATAGAATTTAATGTTCAAGGTTGCTGGTGCAAAAGTGCTGCATGCAACCGTATATGGTTGCTCTATCTTCCCAATAGAAAAGGTTAGTTTATCGCCCTGTTTCACCGGAAAAATTGTTTCATTTTCATCCTCACTGGCACAAAGCCAGTCGCTTTCCTTCGTATCTCCTGGATCAACGGAAATTGTGACCGCAGAATCTTTCTTATAGTAACTCACAGTTCGATTTCCATCCGGATTGATCACTGTAACCGAATAGAAACTGTTCTTATTCTGCTTCATCTGGTCTGAATAATTATCCGGAATTTTTTCGCCATCAGATGCTCCTTTTGGCATATAATAAACGTCTGTTGGTACAGTTGCTTCCTGCTTGTCCAGGTTATAAGATACATATTGCTGTCCTTTATAAGTTACCACTGTCGCCTGTGCTAATGTCTTCTCACCACGGACTGTATATGGAAAATAATTTCCGGACTGTGTTTCCTCTGCATTCAAGCCGAACTCTCTATAAATCTCAGCAAGATCACTGACAGATAAATAGCATCTGCCCTGACGGTTCCATTTATACACCTTTTTCAGTGAATCAGCCGGCAGCTTTCGAACCTCATTGTCTGCATATATATAAAACTGAATATCAAAGGATGTCTGGTCCGCTCTCTGGATCACATAAGACTGTGTGATTTTTCCAATTGCGAATCTCGTCTGGTTCCCCGATTCCCGTATACCATCTATCACCTTATCGTCTGTTCCCATACAGGTCCATTCGATCTGGTCTGTCTGGTCTGGCAATTGTGGATTAAAGTCAGCCACAGCTTCTTCCACTACAGTTCCTGTTAATGCATAACGAATCCGATCCTGCCCTTCTCCCTTTACCTCTACGGAATAAAACGAGTTGTCCTTTTTTACAGAATCTTTTAAATTAAATGCACCGCCTGTTCCATTTGGAAGGTAGTAAACATCTATCGCTTCCCCTTGTTTATTCTGTCCATAATTGTAAGAAACATATGTCTTTCCGGATTCTGTGTCTGTATAAACTTTTCCGTATTCTATCCCGCTTTTTCCCCGGTATGCAGATACAAACTTATTATTTGCATCCGGATTCTGATTCTCACCATTTTTCACAAATCCAAATTCTTCATATATCAGGAGCAGGTCCTCAATGGAAACACCATAGTAGGTAGTTCTTCCGTCTTTCCATGTTGCAATGCCGGTAATGTCATTATGCTGAAGCTTTACCTTGTTTCCATCAATAATGACATAGAAATCAATATCAAATTCGGAAGACTTCTCCGATGTTTCTGTTTCTGATTCTTTAGTTTCTGTAGTATCTGTTTCTTGCTCCAGGTCTTCTGTCCCCGATGTTTCTGACTCTTTTTCCTTTTCTTTCAATGCATAAGTCATAATCAGTTTTTGTCCATCTGTAAACTTATTGGCATTGATATTATCGGAACTCCAATAAACCGTATCTTTATATACTCCTATAAAGGAACAGTCTGCATCATTTACTTTTGCACTCTTAAATTCATAATCTTTGTCAGAAATATTTAACTCTGAATGATCTGATATTTTTCCAAGCTCAATGGTCTCTGGTGCTCCTTCAATCGCATTGCCGGATTCATCTACATATTCCACCAATTTTGTGGTCGGTACCTGACCATTTGAAGTTGCTTCCTGTATTTCTTTCTCCAGCTTCTCCACTTCTATGCTATCCGGAATCTGTTTCTCAGTTTCTGCCGATGTCTCAGTTTCTGTTTCTGATGTAAATTGCTCCGAAGTTTGCTCGGTTTCTGTCTGTTGTGCATCTGTCTCACTTGTAAATGCTTCTGTATCTTGTGTTTCTTCCTGCTCTGTAACCACTGATGTTTCATCTTCTGATGCACTTACGGTTTCCAGATTCATAAAACAAATAGAAAAGATTAGAAGCCAGGAACATGCTATTTTCAAATATGTTTTCCAATTCTTATGCCTCATTTTTCGCATCTCCCTTCCTGTTCTTCTGCTTCTCCATGAGTAATCCGCAAAGGCAGATAACTGAGCCAAAGAATAAGAACAAATAGCCTGCAACCGGACTATCATCGCCTGTCTTTACCGGCGAACCATTATGAATAATATCCTTTGATCTTGGGGAAGATGGAACCGGGTTTTGATTTTTACCAGTTTGACCGGTATACGAGTTTTTGAATGAAACCTTCGATACTTTATCTCCATTTTCATTTTTGACCACTGTTACCGCCATCAGTTCATTATTGGAATCAAAGAATCCTTCAATCGTTACATCATAGGTTTTTGAATCATATGTATAATTTTCTTTATTCTCTGTTGCCTGGTACAGCTTGTAATGATATTCTCCTGCCTGTCCGACATTCATAATCAGCTCTGTAGAAGAATTACCACTCATATTCCAGGTAAATGTTCTTCTATTGCTTCCCTCCGGCATTGGATTTTGTATCTGATCTGCTATTAAAACATAAGAGCCTGTTTTGTCAGCATCTGCAGAATTGTTTACTTCAAATATCTGTTCCACTGGTATTTTCACTGTTGTGTTTCTGTCAGCTGCCAGTACTGGTCTTTGAACACCCAGAAAGAATATCATGGACAGGAATATAACCATGGCTATTTTTGTCAAACGTGTTGTTCTCATGCTTCTCCCTCTCCTTCTTTCTTCTTGTTTCTTTTCTTTTCTATCTGTCTTGCTATCAGAATCAGTACAAGGACAATCAGGATAAACCATACAATAACTGGCACTTTTCCTACTGCATTTTTCAGTTCATCAATTCCTGTACCTACGTTTTTGGCTTTTTCTTTTTCCGGATATATCTGATCTGTTAAGCGTCCCACCAGGATATTTCTTCCATTTGTCATATCCGATGTACAGGTGGTCAGCAAAACCAGATGATCATCTTCCGTTATATTCATATCTCTTTTATATAAAACATTGTTCTCGATTTCCTGCAGATACTCCTGTTTCGCTTCTGGTGTGTCCAGACACACATTGAAAATCGTTTCATTATAGGCATCTACCTGCATCAATGCATAGAATTCGATTCCATGGTCTTTTCCGTCAAAGAACAGATTTCCATATGGATGTTCGTTGAAATACTGTTCTTTTGTAAATTCACCGATATCTCCAAACATCATGTGTTTTTCCATATGGTGGCCATATATAATATTATCAAAATCCGAAAAATCCGGCTTATTTGCACAATGTAAAAAGATTGCTCCGCTTAAGGAATAGTTTCCTTCCGCATCTGTATTCATATAAGTATCATCATTGTCCGTCTGCACCAATGGATAATTGATATTTGTGTCATTCACTCGTATCCATCCAATCACATCCGGATTGATTTTCTGTAATTCTTCAAAAGATTTCGTATTCTTTTCAGTAGGAATATATGCTTCATAATTTTTTGCATCTGCAGTCTGATATACCTGATGGGAATCCCACAGCATATAACCGGAGAGAAACATAGCTGCAAGAATCAGTGATAATGCTATAAAATTTACAATATGGTCTAATCCTCTGATAATTCCTTTCAGCACTTTCTTCATCCGAAGCATATGTACAAGTTCCTTTCACCATTTCTGTTTCTTTTATATTTATCAAAACTGGTTCATCTGACCAATTTGCTCGCAAAATTAGCAAAAAGGGATGCGGCGGAGCAACGCCGCACACATCCCCTTTCCTGGTTGCTATATTTTATTATTTCTGTAATCTTCTGCGTTTGAATCCTACAAAAGCGATCAGTGCTACACCGCAAAGTGCAATCATCAGAACGTATGGAAGAGTGTTCATGATGATACCAGTTACAGGTACATCGTTGTATGTATTGGTTACATCAACGGTATTCTGTTTCTGACCTAATTTCTGACTATTTACTGCTGTAAGTTCTCTGTTGTATGATGTTTCAGCAACAGGAGTCAGCTTAGTACCATTGATAGTGATTTCAGCACTACCTTTATAGTTTTTAGCTGCAGACTCTTTTACAGTAATTGTTGTTCCTACTGGAACACCAGTGAACTTCATGTTTTCATTTGCTTTCAACTTGAATGTGTATGTTCCGCCCTCAACAGATGTAACAGTATCTCCATTAGCAGCCTTGATTCCGCCAAGTGTGTTTGCATCTGTTCCATCCGGGAATTCAAATGTTGCTGTGAAAGCGAACTCATCGTCAGGAGTTGTTGTTGTACCATTTGCATTAACAATCTTTTTAGACACATTCAAAGAGCCAAACTTATTATAAGTCGGATCTGGATCTGTAGGATCTGTACCTGTACCAGCTTCCTGTACATAAGTGTTAGTAAAGTTGAAAGTATTAGTATCGGTATTTCCAATATCTACTTTACCAGTTTCTGTCTGACCTGCATCATCTTTCACTTTATTTACAACGATATTAGAAATTTCTGTACCAGTTGCACCATCTGTAACATATACATCCATTGTATACTCAGCCCCTGACATGATCATTTTTTCATGATCACCGTTGACTACTGCTGGATCTGCTGTCTGTATCTCTTTTACAGTATACTCATACTTTCCTGCTTCTGGATATGTCGGAAATGTAATCTTACCTCTCCTAGAAGTTTTTCCTGTTTCAGTATCGGTAAATGATATCTCCGGCATAGTAACCGCTGCATCTGTTGTAATTATACCAGTTCCTGTCTTGACCTGCTCTGCTGTAAAGCTAAACTTCTCAGCCTTTCCGGCCTCTGTATTGTAGGTCTTAGTAATCCATGCCTCCGTTGTCTTGCCCGGATCTGCCGCAAATGTTGGCATTGCCATTCCCATCGTCATGGCACCAGCAGCAACAACTGCGAGCACTTTTTTGAACATTTTGTTCATGCTCATAATGATTCCTCCCTTGTAAATAATATTGTTTGTTTTTATTTGATTAACGGAGGAGGGAATTAGAGTCCTCTGGTCCGAATAACCGCAATCGCTTTTCCTTTGACGTCTTTAATATTAATACAGCCATAGATTCTGCTGTCTGACGCTTCCGGTCTGTTATCACCCAGTACAAATATCTGACCTTCACCAACAGTGATTGGAAAGTCAACTCCATTTTGAAACTGTGTGGTGTCAAAATAAATATCCTGTGAAATCTGCGTAGCACCGTTAATCATCAAACCGTCTTTTGTTATATCTACGGTATCACCTGCGACTGCTACGACCCTGCCTGTGGTTGTTCTGCCATCTTTCTTAAATACTGCAATATCACCGGACACAAAACGCTTGTCCAGTCGATAATACATGACCAGATCACCATCTTTTATTGCTGGTTTCATAGATACGTCATTGATTCTCGCCATCCCGTACATAAATGTAAAAACAAGGATGACTGCCAAAATGATAAGAACAATCTTCAATAACAGTTGAAAGATATCTTCTCCCAGTGTCGTTTCCTGTCTGGGAAGCTGTTTCTCATTATTCTGTTCTTTCTCAACCTGTTTCTTTTTCATGTTTCATTCCTGCTTCATATCAACTTAGATAATCAAGGTATTCTTTTATGTACCGGTTAAAGTATAGCACTTATTTTTTGCAAAAATAATACAGAGAATAGGAAGATATTTTCACGTTTTGCTACAAAAAATTTGTAGTTATCGGTTTTTCGCAAAAAAAGAAACCATACCATAGAGATATAGTTTCTCTTTGAATTACAGTGTTTCTGCCATTTTGAATAAAACGATTCCATTTCTAACAGCCAGCATCTCAGCAGAATTCTTGAAATCAATGCCGGAAATATCTTTTATTTTTTTCAATCGTCCTGAAAGAGTACGATAATTTACATAGAGTTTTTCAGCTGCTTTATTCGCACTCTTATCACAGTCCAGATACGCCTGCAACGTTTCAATCAGTTCTCCATCATGTTCTTTATCATACCAATATAATTTCACAAGTGACTCTGGCACATATTCCATCAGTTCATCACGATTTTTGATTTTTTCAAAAATCTGGAAAAAACCGAGCTTAGAAAAATCGGCTACCGATATATTCTTATCACCATAGAGATATCTGAGCATATCCATATAGTCTATGATTTTCTTTGAATCCTTAAAAGATTTTTTCAAATCTCCATATCCATTAACAATACTTCCAATGCCAATCTGAAAATCCGTTGTCTTATTTCTGTGAAAAATCTGCTTCTGTACTGTCTGATATAATTTTTCCATTTCTTCCCGGAACCCTGCTTGTGTTTCCCCAGGCTTAATTTCATGAATACACACAATCTGATTCAGATTCCGGTAAATATGTTCATCCGGAAGTAATCTCTGAATCTCGCCTTCTATCACTCCGATTTCTTCTAATTCTTCTTTTGTATAATAATCTTCGCTATTGCTTGAAATCGTATGAAAACTTACCACACAATATTGAGCTGTATCTTTCAATTTTAGCATTCCTGCAGCTTTACTCAATTCATCGCCCGTTAATAAACCATTAAGCAAGCTATATTCAATATCTCGTTGATATTTTTTTTCTATCTCATTTTTAGCATATGTTTCCATAAAACTATACTGTAAAGTAATAACAGCATTTTCCAATGCCATATAGTCCAGTATTGTTAATGGCATATTCACTTCCGTGACTACCAAATAAATTTCTGTTCGGCCTAACACATGTATTTTTGTAATATATTGCGTATGCTCTTTTCTCTGTTTTTTGTATTCAAATCTGGTAACAATATCCGGTTTATATTTCTCAACATTTTTCTCAAATACAAAATCAGACAGATCCTGCGTTGTGGACGCACAGCAAGTTAAGTTACTATAATATAACGCTACCGGATTGCCAATCATGGAAGACAATAGAAACAAAATATTTTTAGTTGGATCTTCAAAATCCTCTCCATCCAATAACATGTTAGAAATATTGTCGTGTGTCAATTTGAAATAAATCAACCGTGCGATATTTTCATCATAGATCTGCAGAATAACATATTTTATGATACCCCAATAATACTCATCTTCCGAAATTTCTATCACTGGAATATTACGTTCCGAACAAAACTTTAATAAAATATCATAATAATTGACTTTCTGTACCATGTCCGGATGCTGCTTTATAATAAATCCACTGACCTGTTTCTTCTCCAGTTCATTCAAATGTTTCCGAAACTCTCTGTCCGTTTCTCCGAAATATACTTTCATATTTGTAAGAAGAAGCTCTCCTCCAGTCAGATATCTTTCCATATCTTCTATGTCGATAATTCGTATACCTTTAATTTCCTGATTCAGATTTTCTTTACATGTCACTAATCTCATATCAGGAAATTGTTTCGATTCTAATAATTGTTTTACCGTATAAGCCATTCAGCACCTCGTCAAATTCGTCTTTTGTTGTCTACATTGGTTGTACCAGCATCTGATGTTGTGTTTTCAAAAGTGGCATAAGTACACAGTATAATTATACCCCCCCCCGAAATTTTCTGTCAATTTCTTCATGCGTATAAAATGCATATTTTATATAGATTCAAATAAAAAAGACAGCTCGCATCTTTGTCGAACTGTCCATTACTTCTTCAGGCTGCGGATAAAAGTCATAAAAATTTCTCTTTCCTTCTCATCCAAGCCATCCCAAATCTCAAGTATTTCTTTTTGCTCTTTTGTCAGATCCAATCTGTTTTCATCATCTGAAAAAAATTGTGCGATTGTAATTTCAAAAGCATCACATATTTTTTCCAGATTAGCCATCGTCGGCATACTCTTCTGATTCAGCATATTTCCAAGAGCCGTCTGCGTTATTCCTGTAAGCTGAGCTAACCTATATTTTGTATATCCTCGCTTCCGGCATAGTTCCGCAATTCTTAACGGAATATACTCTTCCACACACAAGTATATACACCTCTCTTCTAGTCTATGATACCAATATTGTACCTGTTGACCAGAAGATTTATTAGACATTTATTTATTGATTATTTACTCTTGTGTACAAGACTATTCATGTAAAAAAATATAGCTGGACAGTCCACGATATTCAGTTGTTGTATATATTTATGATACTTTCTACGAGGAAATCTGTCAAATACATGTTGTTAAAAAATGATATTATAACTCAAAAAATCCTGATAGATAACTTTATCTATGCAGTTACCTATCAGGATGGGAATTTTATCTTACACCACGATCAGCTCCTCTCTCCGGCTTATCTTTTCCCTGCTTTTCTTGAATTTTCCTCTTATTGATTTCCAGTCTTTCATGAATGGAAGGCTTCTTTGCTTTCGCAGCCACATTTTTATCTTCTGTCCGCACAATCGAAGCCTCTTTCCCGGCAGTCCTCGTATTTTTCACTTTCGTCTCTGCGGTTGCTCTTTCCCTTCCTGTCAAACCGCCCTGTTTTTCTGCGATCTGTTGTTCTCTCCGCTCTTGTACACCTTTTTCTTCCAGACTGCAAAAACTCTGCAGATACGGCAATACATGATCCTGCATATCCGTCAGTTCTTCCAAATACTTCTGAAATTCTTCATTTCCTTTATTTTTCATAAATGAGAGCCAGCTTTCATCTGTCAGTTTCATTTCATTCTGTAGCTTCAGCTGGCTAAGGATGCCGCCATTTCCTGTTCCAATATCAATTTTACTTTTAAACTGCCGCAACATCTTATCGTCTTTTTCCGCATAATATACGGTAAAAAACATCTGGGCTGTCATAGTAGGCTCATTAGTCCTCGGATTACGGTCTGCATACCATTCTTTATCCTGTTTGGCAACAAGGGCATCCAAATCTGAGAATTTCTGACAGCGTAGTTCTATCAGTTCGCGCTCTTCACAGTAATTCACATACACCATCGGCTCTGTTTCTTCGGATATATCCGGTTCATAGAATTTTAACCGTTCTATCAACACTCCGGCTCGTACAGACTGCTCACACTCTTCCTCCACAATGTCTTTCAGATAGGAAATATAAGAACCAATATTTCCGCTTTGCAGATCCAGTATGACTTCCTGCACGGTGTCCTGCCCCGGTTCTATATGATCCCGATACTCATACGGATCAAATGCTTCTGCAATCTCATCCAGTGCCTCTGCCAGCTGTTCTGTAGTCATCTTCTCTGGATACATTGCTTCTCGAACATCCCGCATCGGTACGTACTTATAGTCCGGCAATGCTTCATGAATTTTCTCAATCCCTTCCCGTACCAGTGCAAGTTCTCCATAAAATCGAACATCGTCCATCAGATTTCCAAGTACTGTATTTCCTTTTACGATTGCAAATTCAGCATCATCGTAGTAACTGTCTTCCGGATCACGATAGATAATCCCCATACTGCATACTCGATAGGCATTTTCAGGATTTTCCCTATATTTTTCATAGACCGCAGCAATCTGATTAACATCGGTACTTTTTTCAT
>OGPU01001899.1_pt1 | contig 16266 bp, 11 predicted proteins | sample 1552991 | NCBI WGS metagenome assembly OGPU01 (sample SAMEA2580296, study PRJEB22360) | human gut metagenome | biome: human gut; feature: human-associated habitat; material: faeces | place: Denmark | collected 2008/2010 | reverse complement strand
TACGAAATACCACCGGCTTTGCCGGTGGATGTTTATTTTTGTCAATTTAGCTGTAAGACGTATTTTCATGTCAAAAACTTCAGAAAAATAAAAGTTTATAATATCAGTGCAACAAAATTGTTTTTGCATCTGTCTGTGCTCTGGAATGACGTCCTATCTCGAATGGTTACTACTTCTTTTTTTTGCTGTTCTACGTGCCTTATGATCGTTCACCTCGATATGTCGTGCGTTAGTGTAACGCTGCTCAATCTCGTACAGCATGGCATGATAGCGGGACAGGTCAATCTTGCCGGCATTATAGTAGATGTTTACCATTGCAATAAGCATCGCCTTACGAAATTCTCTCTGAGTTTTGGTATCCGTCTGCAATTTGTCACACCCTTTCTGAGCAAGTATTGACCGGTCCCATTATGGTTAATCATAGCGAGAGAGCGTTGTAAAGGTCTTACGGCGTTTCTCTGATTTGTCTGTAACAAAGGAAGGCGCCGAGCATCCGGTGGCCGTCGGTTCCGCAGGAATATCAACTCCGGCAGGACCTCTGCCGGATGCCCTCGTTGTCTGCGATGGCTCAACAAAATCATGCCGTAGCCTCTATTGTGGCTTATTACAAAACAAAAAGTTTTCCGGACGCAATAGGAATGGATTTGTTGAATGGGTATTCAGTTTTCAAAGTGCCTCCGAAAAGGTTGTTATGAACCCTTTCATCTATTGCATTTTTCCAGGGGGGTGTAGGGGGTGCGGTTATAAATTTTTGAAAATTTTGAGGCAATTATAACAATAGGGTTAGTTTCCTGTGGCGACGTTATATATGTGAATACAGTTTCCTTAAATTTAAAGCATAAAAAGCCCTCTGTTTCGATCCGTTTAAAGACAGATCAAAACAGAGGGCAGAAAGTGGCCATAAAGGAAATGTACAGTGTAGGAAAACCAAATGAATTTACTGCACGGTAAAACGAATAACGTTCCAGGACAGCGGCTTAAGTCGAGACACTGCTTTTAAGCCGGAGCATGTGGTAACACCGGTGAATGTGGGGATAACGGCGTCCGGGTTTTCCATGGTATTGACGGATTTTCTATCATAACCAGCCATTTCCCAATGCTCAATAAAGTCTGCGGCAACAAAACGATCAAAGCTGATCTCCAGCTGTATTTCTTCATTTTCGGCGCGGTTGACAGCGAAAATCGTTAGCTCGTTTTTGCTGCTATTCCAAACCCCTACCGCGTCCATATAGGGAATGCTTTTTAGATGATGTGTGGCATAAACAGGTGATTCGATTACTGCATCAAGAACCATGCCGCGTCCATAGTGAGATGCGTGCTGGAATGGATAGTAAATGGTTTGTGCCCAGGTGGGTCCTCCGGTCTGGGTCATAATAGGTGCGATAACATTAACAAGTTGTGCAAGGCATGCCATTTTTACCCGGTCCGCATGGCGCAGGATGGTAATTAATACACAGCCTACCATTAGGGCATCTTCAAAATTATAGACATCCTCTAGAATAGGTGGAGCGATTTGCCACGGCGCAATATCCTTGTCCTGTTCAGTGCTGTGATACCAGACATTCCATTCATCAAGGGAAAGATACAGGGTTTTCTCCGCATGTTTTTCTGCTTTAACAGCATCACAGGCGGCAATAACTCCCTCAATAAATTGATCCAGTTCGCAGGACTTGGCAAGATAAAAAGCGATATCATTCTCGGCATTTTGATAATAGCTGTGCAGCGAGATATAATCCACTTGGTCATAGACATGCCGCAGGACGGTGGTTTCCCACTGCCCGAAAGTGGGCAGTGTGGGAGCCGAGCTGCCGCAGGCTACCAGCTCAATTGTTGGGTCAATGGTCTTCAACAGTTTGGCCGTTTCGCCTGCAAGACGACCATATTCTTCCGCTGTTTTGGAGCCGATTTGCCAAGGGCCATCCATTTCATTTCCGAGGCACCATACGGAAAAGCCAAAAGGTTCCTCACACCCATTTTCACGGCGGAGGTCGCTATACTTTGTGCCGCCTGGGAAATTACAGTATTCCACCAAATGACAGGCATCATCTATTCCACGCGTTCCCAGATTGACTGCCATCATTACTTCAGCATCCGCTCGTTTAGCCCATTCCCGAAATTCGTGAACACCTACCTGGTTGGGTTCAATACATTTCCAGGCAAGGTCAAGTCTTCGTGGACGCTTTGCCTTGTCGCCGATTCCATCTTCCCAGGCGTAGCCGGAAACAAAATTCCCTCCCGGATATCGTATGATGGATACACCGAGATCGCGGACAAGCGAGAGAACGTCCTGACGAAAGCCATATTCGTCAGCAGCAGGGTGCCCAGGTTCATAGATGCCGCCGTATATCGCACGACCCATATGCTCTATAAAAGATCCATAGATACGCTTGTCTACCTCTGCCAGAGTGTAATCCTTGCACAAACGCAGTGAGGCCTTCATTGATAATCATCGTCCTCTCAATTTGAAACTGGCGTATGAAAAAAGGAGAGCTTCCAACCGGCATCTACGTTTTCAGATGGATGGAAGGTCATACAGCATAGACCGGCTTCCAGACGTGTGAAAATCCCATTCGATCCGGACGGGTCTTCCACTGGGGAAAATCCTTTTGGTATACTTATATACAGGGAGTAATCCTCTCCGCCGATCATGCGGGATACGCCGCTAAGAGTCAGCGTATCAGGATCCCAATGGAGGTCCTGGAGTTCACAAGCCCCCTGCGTAATGTGACGGCTTGTGGAGACGAGCTGGGGACGAGGTTCTGCCCGGCGTATTGCGAGTACCTGGGATTCGCAGGGCGTCAGCCTAAGAGATATGGGGCCTCGATGATGCCCCCAAAAACGGGCGTTCCAAAAATCAAAGATAAGGTATTCTTCTTCCGGCTCCAAATCAAGTTCTTCGGGCGTGAGGGTAACGGGGACATCTCGTTGTGTCCGATTGAATACATCCACTATTTGATACTCTTCCCATCGTGTGCGGATAAACAGGTTAACATAAGTATACTCTCTATTCTGAACAGGATCCGCAGGACGCTTGACCTCCATCGGGTGGATATCGAGGGCCGGCAGGGTCCGTCGCAGAATTTCAACGCGCTCCTCTGGCAGCAGGGTGAGGTCATCGCCTATGGTGATCGGAACGCCGATAAGTCCCAAAAAGGACGCTCTGGAAACTGCCTGCGCCCTGGTATTGAACTCCTCCCGTAGCACGAGATTATCGGGATCCAGATACTGCACCACATTATGCAACGAATAATACCGCAGCATACGGTCAACACAATACGCCTGAAACTCACGCCAGTGGAATACATCGGCACCTATGCGTGCTGCATCGAACACATCGGCGTACATAAGGATATCACGATCAGCCTCTCCGTGACATGACAGCAGATAGATTTCGTCGCCGACTGTTTCGCGCGCGACTTCAACAACATGGCGCAGCGCCTGTTCAGTGGTTTGCCGTGGATCGTACAAACGGTCGTGATACTCATCGATATAATCGATTGCTTTGGGCAACGTATCCCATTTAAATGCGCGGAATCCCCAATCAAGTCCTTGCCGAAAGGCCGCTGGCAGGAAGTTATTGAGAAAATCCGGATGGGTGGGATCAAAGAAATAGGGTCCGCACCACGACGGGGTTTCCACCAGCACTGCCTGCGGATGTTCCCGAATAAAGGCTGTCTCACGTACCTCGTGGGTAGGGGAAAGCCATAGTGCGGGGATTAGTCCGAGTTCCTTGATCCGGTCGGCAACGTACTTCATGCCGTGCGGATATTTTTGGGGTTCGGGATGAAACGTATCACAAGTGGTCTCCCGCGGAAAATGGTGCGTGTGGTACCATTCCCAGTCAATCCAAATTGCGGTTGCACCATAAGGCTTGAGCTTTTCGGCCTGTATTTCTGCATTACGCAGCACGGTGTCTTCACAGGCGTCAAACATGACGGCATACCAGGTCATAAATCCGCACGGAGGAGCAGAAAAGTCGCTCTTTCGGCGCATTGGCTTATAGTGCAGCGCATAGGTCTGCGCATACAGATTATCTTCTGTGTGCACTTGAAAGCTACGGCTATCCGAGCCTGAGAGGAATATGGCAAAGGTATACGCGTTCTTTTTATAGTCGTATCGCAGGTGTGGGGACGAGGTCCCGTTAAAAACTAACGCGCGGTCACGTGCTCGGTCGAAAAGGAGGTTGCATGAAGGGGAAGCGGCCGGACCGTATGCCGCAGACAGGCCACGGCCGTTTTTGTGTTGTATCATAGCCAGCGTATCCGATCCCCATTCCGCCCGTCCCTCCACTACATAGACATATGCAGAGTCAGGATTGCCATCGAGAGACATCGTAATACCATCGGCATTCAGGGTGATTCTTACGGTGAGGGAGGGAAGGGACTGTGGGCCATCGTGAAAGAAAACCGCAAGGCAGTTGCTCTCAAGATGCTTTTCACGGACACCCTTCACCCAACCGAAATCTTTCAATTCCACCCGTTCATATACGTTATTCAAGTCATGTGTATGGACGACAATGCTGAGATCATCGGCAATCAGTCCATGAACCTCATGATACAGCGCAAAGGTGTGTGTTGATGCGTTGTAGCGCACAGCATACGCACGGTAGTTGATATAGTTGGCCATTATTCCCATCCTTATTTTTACGCCATCATTTTCTTTTCAAAATCAAGCAGCTGAGCCGCCATTTTGTCAATGAAGGCCTCTGAGGTGTCCGGCAGAAGATCGCGCCACACCTTGATATCCCGGCCGACCTCGCCACCCATCTGCACAAACGGCTCCGAAATGATCCGGCCTTTGTACCCGATCTCCTTGAGCGCGCCGAATATCTCTTCCCAGTTCATGTGACCATACCCGCATCCCGGAGGAGTACGATTGTTTTCTCCCGTATGGAAGCTGGTCAGGCGGCTGCCTACCAACCGGATCGCGTCTGGAATTGACGCCTCTTCAATGTTCATATGATAGGTATCCAGCAATACGCCGATATTCGGGCTGCCGATATCCTCCACATAGTCGAGCGCTTCCTTCGCTGTGTTGATCAGGCAGCCCTCAAAGCGGTTGACTGCCTCCACGCAGTAGGTCACCCCGAAATCCTCCGCCGTTTTCACAATCTCACGCATACTTTTTTTGCTGCGCTCCAGGATCGCCGTTTTGTCGTCCACCACGTAATCGGGTGAGCCCCATCCCGCATAGCTCACACCTGAAATCAGATGACCGTCCATCACGTGCATTTTCTCCACGATTCGCTTGAGATAGTCCACTCCGCCGAGCCGTACCTTCTCATCCGCCGACGATACATCGTACCGCGGATCCAGGCCAAGGCTGTAGGTCAGCTCGATGCCGCACTCATCCGCCAGCGCCTTAAGGCTTCTCAGCTTCTCATCGCTCATCTCCAACAACGGCTGCGCCTGGAATTCCAGGATGTCGTATCCAATTGCCGCCGCCTTTCGAATATACTTGGCATGATCGGCATCCCAGTTTTTCTCCCAGAAATTCATGAAGATTCCGAACTTGTTCATTTTCGCCTGCCTCCTTATATTAAGGTTTAATCCCGTACAATATCATCCGCCACACCTGGCATATACCGCAACGCTTCCTCCAGCACCGGAATCGCGTCGCCGTACACGCCCGCCACATGGTGAATATACGGCCCATACATCAGCTTGCGCTCCAGTGCCGGCCAGTCCTTGAACTCGGTCCATAGATAGGTACCCCGGCTCTTCGGGCCATCTACGCCGTAGCCCTTCGCTGCCAACAGCGAATATTTCCCACCGATGCCATCAAACCGCACAATTGTGACCTCGTCATGCTTAAGTTCCCATTCGCACACACCAGGACATTCCGATGCGAGCGTATAGTGAAGGCCCAGATGCGCTTCGCAGCCCTCCCGCCGCAGCGATGCCGGGAATGGTCCGCAGTGCCATAACAGTTCTGCGTTGTCGTTGGTGGGATGACGCACTGTCACGTCCGCAAAAAAGATCGGCTGATCCCCCATCGCTTGTTGCGCCAGCACCGCAGTAATCGCCCCGCAGACGTCGGTTTCGCACACCACCGGCAGCCCCTCGTCAGTCAGCATCGCGTTGATTGCACACGGCATGATACCGGTGATGTCCTGCATCGCATTCCAGCACTGGACAGCAATCGCCGAAAGGCCGTTTTTGTCCGCCCATTCCCGGATCACCTGTTTCATTGCCGCCATCTTATACAGGCATTCCTCGTCGAAATCGAAGGTATAATCCCTTTTGATCTGCTCCACAGCCGGTGTGAGCGTCTGTCGGTCGTTTTTCAGCTTCGCATCCATATCTGCTGCGACCTCCACGAGGGTGTACGGCACTGTCTCGATATTGAACTTCTCCAGTAATTCCGCCTCGTTGTACATCACCGACCAGAAGTCCCCCGGACGGGTGTCAATCTGACCTATTTTCATGCTCCGAAATGCTTTGACTACCGCCGCCACCCGCAGGAATTTGAGCAATTCGTCCTGCCACAGCGGATCGTCGATCCAGCAGTTTTCCACATAGGTAAACGGCACACCCATGCGCTGAAGCACCTTGCTGGTGGCAAACATACCGCACTGGGAATCCCGCAGTCGTAGTCCGTCCGGCTGCGGTGCATCGTCGCGCGGCCCCCATAACATCACCGGTACACCAAGACGTTTGGCCAGCTTGCAGGTAGCCTCCTCGCAACCGAAATTACAGTGCGGGAGGAACAGGGCGTCCACTTTTTCTGCCTTGAATCGATCTTCCACCGCGTCCACAAAACACACATCATACAGCAGGCCGTCCGCGTTGAGCCAGTCGATGTCCACAAAGTCCACATCTAGCCTGCGTAGCCGTTCGAGCACCATGTTCTTATGCCGGATTGCATCCTCGCGACTGAACATGTTCCGCCGCGTTGCCGCTACACCCAGTTTTACTTTTGTCATGATTTCTTAGCTCCTCTCTTAAATTTATAAGATCCACAGCAAAACAGGAAAAATGAAGCGCCGGTTCGGAAGCAAGCCGAACCGGCGCTTGCTTTCTCACACTCGCCTATCCCTTGACGCTACCCAACATCAGACCCTTAGCAAAATATTTCTGGAGAAAGGGATAGACCAGCATAATCGGCACGGTGGCGACGATAATCTGAGCGGCTTTGACCACCTTGTCCGAAACTGCAGCTATTTCCTCATAACTAAGTCCACTCGAAGTGCTGGTGCCTGCGACAATGACGCTCTGCAGGTATGTACCCAGCGGATAGTTTTCCGGCTGCATATAAATCATACCGTCAAACCAGCTGTTCCAGTGCCCGGTAATGGTGAACAGTGTAATTGTGGCGATCGCCGGCAGAGAGACGGGAACAAACACCTGAAACAGCGTGCGCAGGTGTCCGGCACCGTCCAGAAAAGCAGCCTCTTCAAGCTCCTGCGGCAGTTGCCGGAAAAAGTTGAGAAGCACTATAATATTGAACACCGGAACCGAAGAGGGAAGAACCAACGCCCATATGCTGTCCATCAGTCTTAGGTTTTGGATCAGTATATAACCGGGAATCAATCCGCCGTTGATCAATGTGGTTACAAAGAAGAACCACACATAAAAGGTGCGCGATTTGAAGCGGCGGCTTTCTTTGGACAGCGGATAGGCTGTCAGAAGGGTGATCAGCAGGCTGATTGCCGTGCCAAGTCCCACCCGTTCAAGTGCTACCACCATGGAACGCCATAAGGCTTTTTGTCCGAGTATGTATTTATAGGCGCTGAGCGTGAAGCCTTTTGGCCATAGTCCCACCTCTCCGGCTGCGGCGAGGGATTTATTGCTGAAGGATGTTGCCAGAATATTGAGGAAGGGAAGTATACATATCAGTGCGGCAAATAACACCACCAATCCAATAATCATATCGGCAATATGGAACCGTTTACGCCTCCGATTTTTAGAAGGGTCTGCCTTTTTTTTCACCATGATCGCTCTCCTGCACCGTTCAGAATATCCGATAGTCTGCAAATTTGTAGGCGAGATAATAGGTTGCTGAAATAAGCAAGCCGCTGACGGCCGATTTCAGAAAGCCGGCTGCTGTAGAAATACCGAACTGCATATCCTCCAGCCCCATCCGATAGATCAGCGTATCCAAAACATCCCCGGTCTGGTAGACCTGTGGACTGTACATATTAAAAATCTGATCGAAATTGGCGCTGAATATCGTACCGAGATTCAACAGGGCGATGAGGACGATAATCATCTTCATGCCGGCCAGTGTAATATGCCAGATCTTTTGCCAGCGGGAGGCTCCGTCCACCGTGGCCACCTCATACAAATCCTGTGGAATATTCGCAATGGTAGCCATATAGATTACTGTGCCGAAACCGAATCCCTTCCAGCAGTCGGTAATGATCATGGTAATGGGGAACCAGGTCTTATCGCCGAGAAAGTAGATGGGCTCCAGTCCGAAGAATTTAAGGCACTGATTGATCAGGCCAGTTGAGGGGGAGAGGATGTCGATAAAGATACCCGACAGCACTACCCAGGAAATAAAGTAAGGCAGATAAATTGCTGTCTGGGAAAGACGCTTGAAGGTCTGGCAGGTGAGTTCATTGAGCAGTATCGACATAACAATGGCCAACAACTGGCCGAAAATGATTTTACAGACCGCCATATAAAGCGTGTTAAAGGTAACCTGCCAGATGTCAGGCATATTCAAGAGGAACCGAAAATTATCCAGCCCGCACCAGGTCTGTTCCCCCCAAAAGCCGACCGCAGGATCAAAATCCTGAAAGGCAATAACCAGTCCGCCCATTGGCAAATAGCAGAAAATAATGGTCAGGATAACCGCCGGCAGAAGCATTAGGTGCAGCGTACGGTTTTTCCGGCCGGATTTTTGCTGTCGTTCCGACAGCATCGCTTGCTTGGTTATAGTCGTCACTTCCTATCCGGTCAAATACAGAGCAGGGAATAATGCCTCAGGCATTCACTTCGTCGAGTATACTCTGACCGCCTAAGGTCAGCCACTGCTGCTGCAGGTCGTCAAGAGCAGATACGTCCTTAGAGCCGGTAATGATTTCCACGAAGGTCTGATCGACCAGTTTAGAGAGTGTGGCACTGTTTTTAACCATGGATGGGGTGGAAACACCATGAAAGTCGTTCATTACGATGCGATCTTCTCCGAGGTAATTATCCTTCAGAATTTGGATCGGACACCCCTCAATACCGTAAATCTGATCCACCCACCAATAGTTGGGATTGCCGCTCTTGTAACTCTCATACTGCTCGATTTTAAGGAAAAGTCCGTTTTTCTGCGTATCCACCTGTTCTCCCTGGAGATACTTTTTGAAGCCGTCCATCTGCTTGATGTTGACTGTCGGATCCTGCACTAAAATGGGATTAAAAGAATAATAGTTGGTAACATCCTGTTTGGTAATATAATCGGGCGCCTCGGATTCGTCTGTATAGGAAAGATTAATAAGCTTCATGATGGCTTCCGGGTTAGCACAGTTCTTGTTGACCACCCACCAGGAGGTGGTTCCGGTATTCAGCTGGGTGGAAGCGGGAGTATCGTCCACGCTGGGCAGGGGATAGGCTTTCCATACGGCGTTTTTATCGAGCTGAACACTGTCCTGCAGCGGGTTGAGCGGCATCCAATGCTCACCGTAGAACATGCCGACCTTACCGGAGATGATTAATTCGGTCAGGCGGCTTTGGTCGGTGGTGGCAAACTCCTTGCTAATGATTCCTTTTTGATATAAATCAGACAAAGAGGAAAGGGCATCCTTGACTTCAGGAAGAAAATTAGAATAAGCCAGCTTGCCGTCGTCCTGCCGCAAAAAACAGCCAAGATAGGCATGATACCCATTAAAAAAGCCGACCATACCGCCTATCGACGAGTTCATGGTGCTGAGAAAACCGAGACCTACTGTATCCTGTTTGCCGTTTCCATCAGGATCCTCTGCGGCAAAGCGTTCTGCAGCCGCGAGCATATTTTGCATGGTGGTGGGAGCGGGAAGATTATATTTATCAAACCAATCCTGCCGTACCCACAGGAATTCCGCGCTGTCGTAGGAAGACCACATTTTGGGAATGCCATATAGTTCGCCGTCAAAGGTTACCGTGTCAAATACATCGTTGCCGGCCGCATCGGACTCCATGTATGCTTTGGTATAGTCGGTGGCATATGTGTTATAAATCTCCGTCAGAGGCTGAATTTTTCCCGCCTTATAAAGCTGTTGCGCTTGGATGGAATTAACCAAAAATACATCTGGCAACTGTCCGGAGGATATGGCGAGGTTGAGCTTTGTGTTGTAGGCGTCGCCTTTGGCCACCCACATGTAGGAGAGCTTGATATTCAGTGCTTCTTCAAACCAGCGATGAAAGCGGTTGTTCTCCACCGTTTCGCCGTCTTCAGTCATTGCCAGATCACGTTCCAGGGTGTCCGACGAACTCATAAAGGTGGTCAGAGTGACAGGGGATACGTACTTTTGCAAGCCGATGGGCTCGCCATTATCGATAACATCGACCCTCCCCGCTTGAGAGCTTCCGGACTCACCGCTACAGCCGGCCAGTGCAAAAATGGCGAGGACAACGGCGAGGAAAAGAGCTATTGTTCGGATTTTCATGTATCTCGCATCCTTTCTTTACTGCCGATAACATTAAGAAAACAAACTGTTGTCCATAAGCAGCGGAATGGCGTCTTCACTCAGGAAGTCATCCAGAATTACCACGTCATCCAGTGCGCCAACAAATGCTTCGCCCAGTTCTTCCTCGGCGTTGCTGGCACCGATGCAGACCTTTTGAATGGAGTCCGGAATCGACAGATCGGCATAATCGGGCAGTTGCATAATATCGAGCATCTGGCCGTCGAGGTATCCAACGGCCAAGAGAGCATCCATGTCATAAGTCACTGCCACATGGTGCCATTCCCCATCGCGAGACTGGTAAGGAAATTCGGTCTGTCTGTTCCAATAAGCCGGACCGTTCGCATTCCCCACGCAATAGACGATACCGCCTCTACCGTAGCTGGTATCAAAACCGAAATTAAAGCCGGTTTTCACATCATCTCCCCAGACCCCAACTGAAAAGATGCGGTAAGGGCGCATCGGCGCATCCGAAGACACCTTAAACCATGCCGCCACAGTAAATTTGCTGCCGACCTCACCGGCACCGTTCGGGACAAGGACAGCATTGCTGCCGTCCAGCTCGATGGCTGAACCGTTCTTGCCTTCCACTACACATGGCGTGCCGAAAAATTCGCCGTCGTAGCCGTTCGGGCCGTCATCCGGAACGACGCCGTTGTCGATAGCATCAAAGGTATAACGTGCCCGCACATGGACTTCCGGCGGAATTGTCGGTTCAGCAGAGGCGGGATCGGTGGTTTCTGCGGAAGAAGTGGTGTTGGCGGCAGGTGAGGAAGTGTTGGATGAGGTATCGGTGGTAGGAGTGGCACCACAACCGGCAAGCAGTGTAATAGAAGAAAAAAGGCTGACAAGGGCGGCAATTGTTTTTTTCATTGAAATGACCCCTTTCAATCAGATTATTTTCATTCAGGTTATTTTGTTTATGAAAGAGCAAGCTTGGCTTCTGTCCAGGCACCGGTGTTTTCTATGTCAAAAGTCAGGATAACCCGTCCGGTCCAGTCCGCCGGGGCATATCCCCGGATATCCATTTCAAAATTGTTAAAGTCCACCGGTACGACAACATGGGCGGCTTCCCCGCTGCCAAAAGGAATCGGTGTGCTCCGTGAACAGGAGGTAACCCCGGCCTTATATTCGACGGCACGGGTGTAGCCAGCCGGCGTCTGATAGTCCACACGAACGATCAGGCCGCTGTCGCTATTCACCGTACGCAGATCACCTCGCAGCTTACCGGAAACCTGTATGGTATCCTTGATCTGGTCATAGGTAACCGCTACACAGCCGCGGCCGTTTTCGCTGTCGCCGGTACCGATGAGGGCGGTAGAGGTCAGCTCGTCAAAATCACCGTAGGCATTCTGGCCGTGCTGCTTGTAATAGTTGTCCGTGCGGACAACGGTGCCTACGCTTATTTCGTTGTCCAGCAAGTGTGGCTCTCCAGAGTCAAGTTCAATATAGACGGTGCCGTTTGCAGGTATAGTTCCGTTCCAGGACAGCGCGCAGGTTGAAAGTCCTTCATGAGATTCTACCACGGCTAACTCGTCACTGCCGCTGGCGCTTTCCCGGTAGCTGGAATGTTCGCTATCAATACGGCTTACCGTAGCAGAATAGTGGGCAAATGGGATATTGTTGAGATTGATCGACAGATTTTGAGGCGAATCGGTGGGATTCCATAACATGACAGCAGCAACTGTCTCGTCGGCAGAGGCCATGATCTGTACGCCAGCATTACCGGTTGAAGCCTGTACCCGTTCGACCGGCATATGCATATACAGCCGCTGGACGTGATAGGCCGGTGTACGCTTGCCGTCGGGAGAAATTACTGAAAAAGCGCCGCTTCCATCCATGGCGGCCCATTGCACCACCGACACATCTGTAAAGCCATTCATTTTATCGATGGCCGTAAGCATCATAGGAGCGGCAACGGCATTCTGCAGGGTAAAATCGGTTCGCTCCGAGGGATCCAAATACCATTCTGAATAGGGGACATTGTAGATATTGAATTCGGTATAGTGAATTTGGGTTTTGTCATAATACGGCCGGGCACGGAGAGCTGCCTGCAACTGTGGCACCTCGGTGAGGTACCCCTGGTCGTAGTCGTGCAGGGATACAAAGTCAATTGGCGTGTTGTCACTGGCTACGGAGTCCAGAAACAGGTTCAGCTTGTCAAGTCCGAGGACCGACAGGTGGGAAGCTGCCAGTCCACCCACAAAAGCATCTGGATTTCCTTCCCGCAGCGCTTTGGCTGTGTTTTGATACATGCGGATATAACCGTTGAAATCAAATTTCGTCCACAGCTGCTGATCCGGTTCGTTCCAGACCTCATAACAGCATCGGATGGACTCTTCCCGGAAATATTCCGCCGCAGTTTTCCAGGCGTTATTCCAGATGGCATAGTCCGGTTCGTAGTACACCGCATTATCCGGATCCGTTTGGGCTATGGTGGGATTTACCGCGGCGCGGACATACGACATATGCCAGTAGGGAATAGCATATTCACTAATGGCGTCGCCGAAGAGCCACATCGCATCCTTCATATTCTTTTTGTAGAGAAGCGGTTCGTCTTCGGTTGACTGTACCGTAAGGGAGAAGCGGACGTTTCGGGCGCGCAGTTCTTCCAAATAGTACGCATAGTGGTTAACCCGGTCAAAGGGAGTGTCGCCGATGAGAAAGTACGAATACTTCTTAAACAGGGGTAATCCGTCCCGTATGGCAAAATTGACCTGACCAGTTGCTGCGTCAACCGGCCGCATGGACAAATTGCTTTCCTCGTCGACGGCCGCCGCAGAGGTGGCGGGGTTTTCTCCGGCATCCGCGGGACCTGTGCATCCGGACATAATCAACAAACTCAACGCAATAGCCAAGCTCAAGCCTTTTTTGAACGTGCGCGAGACCGTCTGCCGACGCAGCATAACAGCACTCCTCCTCCCGATATGATAAGCAGCAGTGTGGGAACGGCATTTATCCGTACCCCGGTAGCCGGGGACATCAGGCAATTATGCTCCATCAGATAAGTGATATCACTTTCACTCAAAGCCCTCGGTACGACAAACAGATCATCCAGCGCTCCAACAAAGCCCTCGGAAAAACTGCCGTCGGTATAAAGATGACCTCCGATAGCCGTTTTTTCATAGCTGCTTTGGGTACTGCCATCGGTGGGATAAGCGTGTACAGCGGCCTTTTTTCCATCCAGATATACGGTTATGGTGCGGGACGTCTCGTCAAAGGAAGCAGCAAGATGATGCCATTGTCCGTCATCCATCAGTTCAGTCGCCTCGGTCCAATTGAAGGCCGGTGCAAAAGAGCCGACGCCGGTTACTACCTTGCTCCAGTTTTCGTCCTGCTTGTATTCATATAGTCCCAGCACAATACCTCCTTCGCCGGCACCCCATACGCCCGTGGAAAGGATGCGCATGGTGCGGTTATACGCCGTAGCGCTGGCAGGAAGGTTAAACCATACTGCCAGAGTAAAGCTGCCGTCCGGGATAAGTTCCCTGGTATTCAACTCCAAATATGAATTTCCATCCAGCTGCAAAGCTTTGTCACCGTCTTGACCGGAACGTCCATCGATATAAGCCGGTTTACCTTTCTCGACCGCTGTTATCGGGCAGCTTCCAGATGTATCAAAGGAAAAATGCAACAGTGGATCATTCTGGGAGAGGGGTTCCGAGTTATCGGTTTCGGGATTTGTCTCATCTGACGGATCCCCTTCGGGTTCCTTTTGAGGAAACACAAATTCTCCTGTATAGAGGTCCGCTGCTTCTTCGGCAGTTAAGGCTTTGCGAATGATATACATGTCATCCAACGCACCGCGATAGCCTTCATTGAGAACACCGCCGGTCAGATAGCCGCCAATAGCAGTAATTGTATCTGCCGTTTCTGTACTGGCATCGCCAGCGTATGTATATTGCAGTGTCTGCCGCCCGTCAAGATAGACAGTGACGGTCTTGTTGTCAACATCAAAAACACCGATCGTCTGATGCCAGTCATCGCCCATCATCAACGCCTCTACCGCTCCGGTTTGAAATACGGGTGAGGATGAACCGACACCGGAGATTATCTGACTGTAATAAAAGTCTCCGACTTCAGGATCTACACCATGATGGTTGTATACACCTAACATGATCCCCTTTTCCCCGCCGCCCCAGAAGCCGGTGGAGACAATCCGGTAATTTTTTCCGAACTCACTGAAGTCGGCGGTCATCTTCGTCCAGTAGGAAATGGTAAAGGAAGAGGTTCCAGCCAGTGCGGCAGCATCAATGGCCATATAACTCATACCATTAAAAACAACACTTTTGTCATCCGCCTGCCCCGTACGGCCGGGAATGAAATCCTGATCACCGATGCCGGTGAGTGTTCCGTTATATTCGGTTGTTCCACTGTCTGTACCGTCCGCATCAAATGTGTAATGCGTATACGCAAAAGATGTACTTTCCGCTTTCGCGTTGACCCCTCCGCACGGTAGTGATAGGCAGCAGGCTGTGATACAGAGCGCGGTCAATACGGCGAGGATTTTTCCCATAAAGATAACCATCCTTTCTGAAAAATAAATTGCACACAGTAACCTGTGTCCGTACCGGATTGAGAAATGAATTATGTGAGACAAGTACGTACCGAACATAAACGGTAGTGGTTAGTGCTGGCTGCGGTATTGCTGTGGTGTAACGCCGGTATTCTTTTTAAAAAAATAAACAAAAGCGGAAGAGGATACAAAGCCAACCTCATTGCTGATTTCATAGACCTTCTTGTTCGTTTCGCGAAGGAGCTGCTGCGCATATTCGATTTTGAGCTGGCAGACTCTGCGCGAAAAATTGATGCCAGTCAATTGTTTGTACAAACGCGACAGGTAGGCAGGGCTGACGCCTATATAATCTGCCACAGCGGTCAAACAGCCTTCGTCGCGCAGGTGTTTCTTAAGGAAATCATCGATTTTCCGGATCAATCGAATATCCGCCGGCCCCGGTAGCAAACCGCCGTCAAAATCGACCTTTTTCTCCGGGTCTTGTGTTTGTACTAATTCCCGATGGTCATCATTCTTAAGTAAAGTTAACTGTTCTTTTATTGCATCCAGTATGACCTCGTCTGGTTCGGATTTTAGCAAAAATCGAGTGTTCGGCACTTTCATGGCTTGATAAATGTTGTCGAAATCCGAAAAGCCGCTGATAAATATGAAAGCGCAACTTCTCCCCTGGGTCAGTAACTGGTTGCGCAAACCAATTCCATCCAGTCCTGGCATATTCACGTCCGACATAATCAGATCAATGTTTTCGTTTTCGACTAAAAACTGAGCTTCATAGGCGTTATAGGCTCGATAAATTTCACAGCAGGAGCGGATGTCCTCGTCTTTATGCAGCATGGAACATAGAGAGTCCGTGATGAATGGTTCATCATCCACAATCAGAAGGGAAAACATAGGTTGCTCCTTTCTTATCACTATTTTTATATTACGTCACTTCTGTAGTTTGAGTAAATATCGACTTTGTGATATTTATATATAAATTTTTACATTAAAAAATTTTACTATATAAATCATATATAATCAAAGTGACATTTTTCTTAAAATCTGCTATAGTTAAATCTCAAACAAGAATGAACTGGCTTCTGCCAAGAAAGGAGCAGGAATGGCATTGAAAACAAAAGGTGGCTATCGGCCCACTTATATAAAAGTGGTCATT
>OGPU01001887.1_pt1 | contig 16383 bp, 14 predicted proteins | sample 1552991 | NCBI WGS metagenome assembly OGPU01 (sample SAMEA2580296, study PRJEB22360) | human gut metagenome | biome: human gut; feature: human-associated habitat; material: faeces | place: Denmark | collected 2008/2010 | reverse complement strand
TGCGGGATTTTTGATATCCAGTACTGGCGTTATTTATTCTACAGGGGCTTGGGGGGTGTAGCCACCAAATAGTCAGTTCGCATTCCTTGTCAAAAGACATCGGATCACAGTTCAGTACATCCATATAAAACTCTTTTCGTAGGATGCTTCGTCTGAATTCATCTGCAATCTCCGTCATAATAAAAATATCTCCATCATTTCAAAAGAGAATGCTGGAGATATTTCGCCTTGCTTATTCTTGTAGTAACCAATCGGCTATATCGTGAATTACGATTCCTTCATAGTTATATGGGGGATGTTTGGTTCTAGCAATAATCATTTTCGGATAAGCATCTCGAATCTGAAGCCGAGGAAAGCATTCTCTCTCAAATGTTTCCTGCCCGGAAATGTTGTCGCTGATCTGAATATAAAACTTCTCGTTGCTTCTCTGAGCAACAAAGTCGATTTCTTTTTGATAGAGCTTGCCGACATAAACATTATATGAAAATAGATCATACGCTCTGTTTTTTGCAATATTTTATCTTGCGAATTTATCATTGTAACGAATATGCATATCTTCCCAATCCATGAACAATACATAAAATACTTTCCCGTATTGCGGGCTCTCTACAATTCTTCCATGATCAAGAACAGAAAAATAAGTTCCGTCAGCTTTTCGAAGATGAAAGTGAGTATAGTCATTTTCATTGCCGTTGTCAATCTGTTCCCAGATACTTGATTCTATCTGTTGCTGTTCATCTTCACGAATCAAGTTGCGAAAACTTTTCTCAGTAAGTCTGAACAGTTCATCTATATCTTTATATCCGGACATATGAAGAAATTCATCATTTGCAAAAATTAGTTCATCATCTTTTTTGTCAGCTCTGTATATGATGAATGCACCTGGAAGATGTTCAGAGATATCCTTGAATGCGAATCCAAGTTGTTTGCGGGCACCTGACCGAAGTCCTTCTCTGTAGACCATACATCCATTTTTTCCATGAAGCTTTATTTCATAAAGAGCGGCATCTGCGCAGCGCATGAGTTGTGAACGATTGGATGCAAATGTTGGATATTCTGCATATCCTAGAGAAATATAAAATGCATGTTCCTTACCATGGTATGAGAATGATTTAGGAAGTTTGGTGAATTTCTGTAGCTGTATATCTGCTTCTGCAAAGGTACAATTTGGTAAAAGAATGCAGAATTCGTCACCACCATTTCTTCCAAGTAATGCATCGGATGGGAAAAAAGTCTTCATGCTGTCTGCAAGATTCTTTAGTGCCCTGTCTCCGTAATTATGTCCATAGATATCATTAATAAACTTGAAATCATCGATATCAAGGAGCGCAGCCACAAAATGTGTTTTTGGATTTTTTTGAATCATTTTTTCTGCAAATTCATCAAATCCATAGCGGTTATAAATATTTGTAAGAGAATCTGTGCGCGCCAGTATCTGAAACTTTTTCTTATGTTCTTTTGCTACTAACCATACTCTGGTAAGAACTGACAGGAGAAGGCTTATTGTAAGAAAAATTCCGATGATGATTATCAGTAATGTGGCATTTCTCCATCCACTTTTAGGAGTTACTTCAAATTTCCAGTTTTCGTCTCCTATTGTAAATGTATAAGAAACAGGACGATTTATTTGCCCATCTGATTGATAAACCACTTTATAAGTATCACTCCATGGAGCGTCTGTTTTTGAAATTTTGTATTCGTATCCAAAATTTGAAAGTGCACTGATTGAATCTGAAAAAATATCCGGAACATGCAGGATAACAATAGTAAATCCCCAGAAATACTCATGTCCGTTTTTATCTTTCAGGTATATGGGATTGCGGACTGCAATTCCATATCCTCCCTGTTTTAATTTGAAGGGGCCCTGCGTAATGATTGTATGGTTGTCTCTTGCGTAACAGGAAATTTTTCCGCGGTCTTTATCATGGATCAAATCAATCTTACCTGCCTCATTTTCATTAGCCGGATAAATATCTGTAACAACACCATTAGGAGCGAGCTGTACACTTTCAATAGAATCAGACATAAGATTTCCTGCAATTGTTTCAAACTGACGGATTTCGCCATCTTCACTTATTAAGATTTGCTTCAAGGTATCTGTGATTTCAATTCCATTTGTAATTTCATTCTTTATTTGTTCGCCATAGGTGGCTACGTTTAATTGTGCTGTTATGTGTCTCTGCTCTTTTTCGTGGGTGTCTGTTTTGTATACAATCAAACTAATAAGGCATATGCCCAGTAAAAAAGTGATAAGGGGCACAAGTGTTTTCTTTTTCACTTGGTTCACCTCATTTTGTCCATGGGAATTATTATAATAAAGCATTATATCACAGAAGTTGAAAAACAGAATAAGTTTTATGAAAAACGGACTGTGCATAATCCTTATACATGAAATGAAAGAAATCCTTGGTGATGAAGTCGATCCAAAAGACAAAAGAAACATATTATGAACCCCTTAAACCCAACCCTCAAGTTTGCCCCTCAAACCATTATTAATGAAACGGATCAAAAGCTCTGTTCTTTCATGAGTGAAAGTCTGTATACACGTCTGCCGGTTTCTTCATAATGCTGATCCAGAAGATCACAGGTTGTCTGGAGATCGTTAATCCGGATGGCCTCCAACAGACATTGGTGTGTCCATACTGCAGCGCTTCCGTTATAAGAGGTATTTTGATCCGGTGTGTTTGGTTCTAAGCATTTGGCATTCTGAAGCGTTTCAGCATCTCCGCTTAACTGTCCAAAGCGATTAGCATTTTGAACCGAGAGGAACATGGCACCATTCAGTGGACTCAGCAGCTCCCACATTTTGGTCAGTCGGTTAAGCTGGGCAGAACGAATGATCTGCAGGTGGAATGTCTCATCTGCACGAACAGCCTTCATAGTATTGCCTTCGAGAATAGCCTTTCGAAATTCTTCAATACTGGCTTCCATTATCATGAGACTATAGTCACTAAGGAGGCAGTTACTTTTTTGGATTGCCAGTTTTTCAAGGCTGCCGCGCAGAAAAAAGACTTCATAAGCGTCTTGTGGAGAAAGCAGTGCGACTGTACATCCTTTGTTAGGACAGTAATCGACTAAACCTTCGACAGCGAGCTGTCGGAGTGCTTCGCGCACAGGACCTCGGCTGAGTCCGAATTTCCGGGCAATTTCAGCCTCTACCAGTTTTTCTTGAGGCTGAAGGATTCCATTGATGATCTGCTCCCGCAGAGATTCAAGAACAATTTCTGATGTAGTAGTATTTGATGTTTTTCTTTGTTTCTGCATATTTACCTCATAAAATTTTCAGAATAAGTATCCGTTTTCGATAGGTACGCTTGGTTCATAGTAGAACATACCGCCAATTTCTCGCATGTTTCATTTCCTTACTAATTAATAGAAAAAATTATACGGATGTCTTTTGTCCGTTAGCAAAAAACTTATTATAATTATAGTGGATTGTTAGCAAAAACGAAAGCACTATTTTCCCGCTGTTAACATTAAGTTGAAATTGTTGACAATCATATTTGCATGGACTATACTTGGGTTATCAAGAGTAGCTCAAAAATTCTGCATTGTCATAAAAAAATCCTAAAGGGGAATAGGAAGCAACGCAGTAATTGATGGATGTCGGACTGTCTGGTTTCCGAATAGTCCGATTTTCAGCTGAGAAGAATAATTATAGTAGGAAGGAGAGAACTTATGAGACTTACAAATTTGACTTGGCCGAAAGCTCAAGAATATTTTGAAAAAAACGATATGGTACTTATTTCTATCGGCAGTATTGAGTGTCACGGCCGTCATATGCCGCTTGGAACCGACACACTGATTCCGGAGCATTTGTTGGAGAAAATCGAGAAAAAGAGTGATGTTTTGATTGCTCCGACCATTCCATATGGTTCCTGCCAGTGTTTAGCTCCATATCCGGGTACAATTGATATTGACAATGAGGTACTCTATCAGTTTTGTCGCCAGATTTTTCTGAGTCTGTATCGTCACGGCGCAAGAAAATTCGTTTTCCTGAACGGACATGGCGGAAACATCAAGATGATTGAACGCCTTGGCATGGAATTCGAAGATAAGGGCTGTCTGGTGGCTATGCTTAACTGGTGGCTGATGGCATGGGATATGAACCCGGCGTGGAAAGGCGGCCACGGCGGTGGTGAGGAAACAGCTGCGATTCTTGGAATTGATCCGTCTTTAGTTGATAAGAGTGAGATAGGTGGTGAACTCCAGTTTAAGCACCTGTCTGATAATCTGAAGACAACCGGTTTCCGTTCTGTTGAGTTCAAGGGAGTTAACGTTGATATTATACGCAATACTCCGCATGTAACAGACAACGGCTGGATCGGACCGGATCATCCGAGTACCGCTACAGAAGAGTGGGGCAAGGAAATGCTTGAGACTACAGCAAACTATATTGTTGATTTCATGGAAGAATTCAAGAAAGTAAAACTTTCATAAAGAGGTGTCATAATGGATAAAAAAACAACATTGGAAATGATTGCAGCAATTTCAAATGCAAACGGTACATCCGGTTTCGAAGATGAAGTGGTTGCAGCGATTCGTCCTTACGCAGAAGGACTCGGAGAAATTACAGAAGATCGCATGCGCAACCTGTATATCCGCCGTAAAGAAAATAACGGCAAACGTCCGGTTGTTCAGCTTGACGCACATAGTGATGAGGTTGGTTTTATGGTGCAGGCTATCTGCCCGAACGGAACTCTCCGCATCATTCAGATCGGAGGTTGGGTTAACCACAATATTCCGGCTCATAAAGTCTTGGTTCGCAACCGGTTCGGAGAATATATTCCGGGGCTTACTGCCAGCAAGCCTCCGCATTTCATGACAGAGCAGGAGCGTAAAGCACCTCTGGATATGAAAGATATCACGGTAGATGTTGGCGCTGTTTCTAAAGAAGAGGCGGTTGAAAAGTTCGGCATTCGTATCGGTGAACCCGTAGTGCCGGATGTAACATTTACATATTCAGAAACCACAGATCTGATGGTTGGCAAGAGCTTTGACTGCCGTCTGGGATGTGCGGCAATTCTTAAGACTATGCATACCCTGGCTGGTCAGGAGCTGAATGTGGATATTGTTGGCGCTTGTGCAGCACAGGAAGAAGTTGGTGTACGCGGTGCCACTGTAACAGCACAGGTAATTAAACCGGATATCGCAATTGTTTTTGAGGGATGCCCGGCAGATGATACCTGCGTTGAGTCGTATATGGTTCAGACAGCTATCAAGCGAGGACCGATGCTGCGTCACATTGATGCCCGTATGATCACCAATCCACATTATCAAAGATATGCACTGGATCTGGCAGAAAAGCTTGGTATTCCGGTTCAGGATGCAGTTCGTAGTGCCGGTTCAACCAACGGTGCAGCTATACATCTGACTGAAAAAGCGGTTCCGGTTATCGTTATCGGAGTTCCGGTTCGCTATGCACATACACATTACGGAATTTCAGCTTATAGCGACTTTGATAACGCTGTTAAGCTGGCATGCGAAATTCTTAAAAGACTTGACGAAGAGCAGGTTATGAGTTTTTAAATACAATACATAAAAGAAACAAAGCATTTTCGAGACATACTAACAGAGAATTGTATTGCTACGCTTGAATGTTACCTAAATCATAAACAAAGCATTCGGAAAACCTCAGAGCTAGCAGAAGGTTAAACATGGAATCCTGATAAATAGGAATACACCAAAAAAAATAGGGGCTGCCGCACTAATGCGACAGCCTCATTTAGCATACATCTTCAGTAAATGAATTATTCCTGATCAAGTATGGACTGAATTTGTTTCATTAATTGCTCGTAGTTTGATTGATCATCGATTCCGCCCATGAAAGGTTCGCCAACGATATTTCCGTCTTTATCTACGAGAACTGTTGTCGGGAATGCCATAATGTTTCCTGCATATTTTCCAACTGTTGAATCGGAGTCGAAAGTCAGGTTTTTGTAGGAAGCTCCCTTGGCCTTCAAGATTTCTTTCGCTTCTTTGATACCATCCTGATTATCATCTAATGTATCTGTATTGATACCAACAACTTCACCGCCCATTTTCTTAATTGTATCATTTAATTCATTCAGTTTAGAAAGTTCTTCAACGCAAGGCTTGCATCCACTGAACCAGAAGTTTACAACCGTAACTTTATTTTTGGTGAAAAGGCTTTCATCTACATCGTTACCATCCAGGTCTTTCCCTTTGAAACCGTGAAACACACCTGTAGAGTCATCTGTGCCGGAGGAACTACTGCCGGAAGGATCAGCTGCGGCAATTTCTTTTTCAAGTTTTGCAATTTCTTCTTCAATACCGCGGATCGTTTCAATGTCTTTACTCAGAGTAGCATATTCTTCTTCGGAGAAAGAATCTTTATTTGATTCTATTATATTTGCAAGAAAGTCCGCATAGTTTTCATTCTTGGTATCATCGTCAATGTTCTTGCTCATAAAGCCAAATGCTTTGTCCCACACATCTTTGTAATCTGCAAAGATCTGGTTTTCCTGTTGGTAAAGGTCATTCAGCTTTTCATTCAGATCACCCGAACTGCTTGAATCTGTTGTGGAAGTATCTTCCTGCTTTGAGCTTTCAGTTGTTGCGGAACCGGATGAAGTTTTGCAACCTGTGAATGCAAAAAGAATGAAAACGGCAAGAGATGCCGCAATTACTTTTTTTAATTTCATTGAGTTTGTTCTACTTGTTTTGTTTTTCATGATTTTTAATCTCCTTTTGAATATCATTTGATTCATTTTTGCTTATTTATTGTCAGCCTGTTTCTTGCCTGAAAATCCGTAATGATAGCAGATCGCATTTGTCGGACAGGCTTTCATACATGCTCCACATCGGATACATTCCGGGTGATCCGGTGTGTCTACTACATTTACATCCATTTTGCAGGCATGGCTGCATTTTTGACAGTTAACACATTTTTCAGGATCCACCTTAATCTTAAGTAATGATATTTTGTTAAACAGCGAGTAGATGGCACCAAGCGGGCAGATCCACTTACAGAATGGGCGGTAAAACAAAATGCTTAAGATAATTACAAATACAAGGATTGTAAACTTAAACGTAAATAAGTGTCCGAGTGCCGCGCGGATTCCCGAATTAACAAGTGCCAGTGGAATTGCACCTTCAAGTACGCCTTGTGGACATATGTATTTGCAGAAGAATGGATCGCCCATCCCCAGCGAATTAGTCACAAATGCCGGAAGCAGTATAACAAAAACGGCCAGAACCGCGTATTTCAGATACCGCAGGGGTTTTAGTTTTGCAGTAGACAGTTTCTTACCCGGAATTTTATGCAACAAATCCTGAAACCATCCAAACGGACAGAGAAAACCGCAGATAAATCGTCCTAACAGAACTCCCAGCAAGATAAAGAATCCGGTGATGTAGTAGGTGAACTTGAATTTTGATGAACCGACTACAGCCTGGAAAGCTCCAATCGGACAGGCACCTGTGGCAGCCGGGCAAGAGTAGCAGTTCAGTCCGGGTACACATATTGTTTTTACCTTTCCCTGATAAATTTTCCCTTTAAACAGATTCGGAATATGAAGATTGGTCAGCAGTGTTGCAGCTGCCTGAAACCATCCGCGGAAACGAACCAGGAAGTTCTTGTTTGATTTTAATTTCTTATCCAATTCCGACACACTCCATACATAATTTTATTGCCTTACTGAGTACAGTTGCAGCTTCTCCACGGTAAATCCCGACAAGGAAAAATACAAGACCGGCTGCAAGTAAAAAAGTTTGTGTTGCTTTTTCTGATTTCATTAAGATACCACTTGTTACTGTAAATAGTAACTGCTCCTTTCAATGTTATTGCTCAAAGTCGGCTTATTGACCGTTCAGTGACTACATTATATAATATGAGATGTAAATTTCCTGTTAAGAAAATGGAGAAAAGTAAATTGAGATTATTAGTTGTTGAAGATGAAAAGAAATTATGTGATATGATCGCGAAAAGTCTGCATCTGGCAGGTTATGAGGTGGACATGTGTAATGACGGAGAGCAGGCACTGGAGATGATCTATGCGGAACTGTATGACCTGATCGTGCTTGATCTTAACCTGCCCGGGGTGGATGGGATGGAGATCCTTCGGGAACTTCGCAAGGAAAATGAAGAGACAAAAGTATTGATCCTGTCTGCGAGAAGTCAGATCGCAGATAAGGTTGAAGGATTGGATTCCGGTGCAAATGATTATATGGAAAAACCATTTCACCTGCAGGAGCTGGAAGCGCGCGTGAGAAGCCTGACAAGAAGAAAATTTATACAAAAAAATATCTGTCTGGAATGCGGAAAACTTCGATTTGATACGAGAGAAAGGGTTGCATATGCAGACGATAACCCAGTTGCGTTGACGAGAAAAGAAAATGGGATTTTAGAATATCTCCTTTTAAATCAGGGAAGACCGGTCAGTCAGGAAGAACTGATCGAGCATGTCTGGGATTCTTCTGTGGATAGTTTTAGCGGTTCCATCCGAGTGCATATGTCTTCTTTGAGAAAAAAACTGAAAGCAGGACTCGGATATGATCCAATCGTGAACAAAATCGGTGAGGGCTATAAGATAGGGGGAAATAGCAAAGCATGAAGAAAATATCACTCCAGTGGAAATTAACACTTCTTACAACCGTGTTGATCACCATATTATGCGGATGTCTTACCTTTTTCTTATATAAAAACGGAGTCTATTATTTCGATACGCTTCAGGAGTCTATCACGGATCAGGGCACAGAGCCGGAATCGGTGTACATTGATATTCCGGATAATGAGTGGGATGACTTTGTGTCACAGTTTTCCATGAAGGTTTATAACTCCAAATCAGATTATAGAAGCAGAAGCCTTCTGATTACTGCTATTGTAGCGCTGTTTGGCGGCGCAGCGACTTATTTTATCAGTGGACGGGCATTGAAACCACTCAGGAAATTTTCAGAGACAGTGGAAAAAGTTCAGGCACAGAATCTGAAAGATTATACGATCGAAGAGAATAAGATTGCAGAGCTGGACAGACTTCGCATATCTTACAATAAGATGCTTATACGGCTTTCGGAATCATTCGAGACGCAGCGCCGGTTTACGGGAAATGCAGCACATGAGTTACGTACTCCACTGGCTTTAATCCAGGCACAACTGGATCTATACCATACAACAGAACATCCGGAGAGTACCGCAGTGGCAGAAGAGACAATTCAGATGGTAACGGAGCAGAATGAACGTCTTAGCAAGTTGGTCCGAACGCTTTTGGATATGAGCGAATTACAGACCGTATCGCGAAATGACAGAATTGAGCTCCATAGTATGATCGAGGAAGTGCTGACAGATCTGGAACCGCTGGCACAGGAAAAAAAGGTTGAACTGATACAGAAGTCACAGGGAGCAGGAGCAAAGGCAGATGAAGAATTGTTTTTGACAGGGAGTGATATTCTGATTTACAGAATGCTATATAATCTTGTGGAAAATGCGATTAAATATAATCGGGAAAATGGATCCGTTACGGTATCGGCAATAAGGAAGAAGAACAAAGTTGTTCTGACGGTTTCGGATACAGGAAATGGAATTGATGAAGCATTCAGGGAGCAGATCTTCGAACCGTTCTTCCGGGTAGATAAGTCAAGAAGCCGGGAACTCGGAGGTGTGGGGCTTGGCCTTGCGATGGTGCGGGAAGTTGTGCGGGTTCATGACGGAACGATTGAAGTTTATACAAATAAGCATAGCGGAACGACATTTGAAGTGAAAATGGGTATAGGGGCAGACTTTGAAAAAGCAGTATAATCGAAAAACAATTCGCAAATCGATCATACTGATGTTTATCGCTTCCACCTGCCAGAACATGGAGAATCCGTCTTACAATTCACTTACCGTATCAAAAATAAACTGAGGATTATTATTTTTAATACGGTTTAAATTATTTCAGACAGACATCCATAAAATCCTGCACTACCGCCGTCGGCTTCCGCCCCTTCTGCCAGATCAGAAGGATCTTCGTCACCAGATCCGGTTCATCAAGCACCTGACAAGTCAGCCCTTCGCAAAGCGGCTCCATGGACTGCGGGAAGATCGCCGTGGCAAGCCCTTCCTTCACCCAAAGGGTAGCGCCCCTGGCATCATCACACAGGCAGAACACCTCCGGAACCAGATTCTGCACGTGAAATGCATCCATAATCAGCTTTTCATAGCGCCGGTAGAGAATTAACGGTCTGTGGACTAAATCTTCAAGAATGAGCGATTTCCGTCCTTCTGAAGGCATCTCCGGATTGGAGACAGCGATCATCGGCTCCGAATGCAGGACTGCGGACTCCACATCATCCAGCCGAAGCGGCGTGCGGACAACCGAAATATCGATGATCCCTTCCTGAAGATAATCATATAACGTATACGTGATCCCGTCGTGAACCTCAAAATTCACGTCGGGATTTTTCTTTGAAAATTCTGCGATAAACGGCATGACTGTGCCGACCGTCGTCGGCGTGATCCCGATTCTCAGAACCCTTTTTTTACCCGTTTGGGACACCTCAAGCTCTGTCGATCTGGCATAATCCAGAAGGCTCGCCGCACGGTCATACAAAAGCTTACCTGCCGCCGTCAGGATCACCCCTTTATGGGTACGCTCAAACAGCTGCACGTTCAGTTCATTTTCCAACTGCCTGATCTGATAGCTGAGGGGCGGCTGTGACATATTGAGCTTTCTCGCCGCTTCATTGATGCTTCCCGTATTCGCGATTTCCCGGAAATATTCCAGCTGTCTGAGTTCCATTTTCTTTTTTCCCTCCGTTTAGTTATATGATGATACCAGGGTCAAAAGGTCAGAAAGCCGATGCAAGCTTGCTTGCAAGAGGATTTTTGACCTCTTGACCCGCCAAAAACATGAGTAAGTAGCCATTTTTCAAAGAAAAATGAGCGGATTACGAATGTTTTTGAGGATTGCGAGAGTGCAAAGCACGTAGCAATCTGGTATCAAATAGGTCAAAATACCTTTTGCCACTCACATTGTTATACTTTTTTTATATTAAGCTGTCATAAAAACAATATTATTCATATTGATGGTAGCGCATTATAATGAGTAGGTCAAGAAAAAACTAAGAAGTAAAGAACAGGAGTGAGTGTGTTTGAAGAAACTTTGGGTTTATCTGAAAGAATACAAGATGGAAAGTATTCTTGCACCATTATTCAAACTGCTGGAAGTCGTATTTGACCTTTTGGTTCCGGTGGTTGTCGCCAAGATCATTGATATTGGTATTGCAAACAATGACCACGGCTACATCGTAAAGATGTTCCTGGTGCTGATCCTCATGGCTGCAGTCGGTCTTAGCTGCAGTTTTACCGCACAGTATTTTGCTGCAAGAGCGAGTGTCGGCTGTGCAACCAATTTAAGACAGGCCGTATTTGACCACATTCAGGGCTTTTCATTTACCGAACTTGATACGATCGGTACGGACACCCTGATCACACGGATGACCGATGATATCAACCAGGTCCAGAACGGCATCAACATGGGACTTCGTCTTCTTCTGAGAAGTCCGTTTATCGTAATCGGTTCGATGATCATGGCATTTACGATCAACTTTAAATGTGCGCTGGTATTCGTTGTGGCGATCCCTCTTTTATTTGTCGGCGTCATTTTCATTATGCTGGTCAGCATCCCGCTTTTCAAAAAAGTGCAGGCTGCCCTGGACCGCGTCACAGGACTTACCCGTGAGAATCTGACAGGTGTCCGCGTGATCCGCGCATTTTGCCGCGAAGAAGAATCGGTAAATGAATTTGAAAAGAGCAACACCGAACTGACCAGGTTAAATGAATTTGTCGGAAGAATTTCCGCCCTCTTAAATCCATTTACCTACGTGTTGATCAACATTGCAACTGTCATTCTGATCGCAAGAGCAGGACTCCAGGTCAATCTCGGAACCATGCATCAGGGACAGGTTGTCGCGCTTTACAACTACATGGCACAGATGATCGTCGAGCTGATCAAGCTGGCTTCCCTGATCATTACACTGAACAAGGCGATGGCATGTGCAGACCGTGTAGCCGGTGTCCTGGATATCAGGACTACCATGCATTATCCGGAAACCCCTTCTGCAAAGGCAGATCCTTCTGCAAATGAAGTCGAATTCGACAAGGTATCCTTCACCTATGCAGGTGCCGGTGCATCAAGCCTTTCTGATATCAGTTTCTCTGTAAAAAAAGGGCAGACAGTCGGTATCATCGGTGGTACCGGATGCGGAAAATCCACTCTGGTCAGCCTGATCTCCCGTTTCTATGATGTAACCTGCGGAACCGTTAAACTGAATGGACGCAATGTAAAAGAGCTCACCAATCAGGAAATCCACGACAAGGTCGGAATCGTACAGCAGCGCTCCGTCCTTTTCAAAGGCAGCATCCGCGATAACATGAAATGGGGCAATGAAAATGCATCTGACTCCGAGATCTGGAATGCACTGAAAGTTGCACAGGCAAAAGAAGTCGTAGAAGGAAAAGACGGACAGCTTGATTTCATGCTCGAGCAGAACGGAAAGAACCTTTCCGGTGGACAGCGTCAGCGTCTTACCATTGCCCGCGCTCTTGTGAAAAAGCCGGAAATCCTGATCCTCGACGACAGCTTAAGCGCACTTGATTTTGCAACTGACGCAGCACTTCGGAAAGCCCTCGCAGGACTGGAAGGAGAGACAACAACCTTCCTGGTATCCCAGAGGGTTGCAGGCATCCGCCAGGCAGACAAGATTTTAGTATTAGATAATGGAGAACTCGCCGGATCCGGTACACATGATGAACTTATGAAATCCTGCGAAGTTTATCGTGAGATCTATTTCTCACAGTTCCCGGAAGACCGTGCAAAATATGAAAGAGGGGAGATGTAGGTATGAAAAAAGACAGTGTAATGAAAAAGCTTTTTAAATATATCGGAAAATACTGGATCCTCCTGATCCTCAGCATCATCCTTGCCGGAATATCAGTGGTTCTTCAGCTTTATGTGCCGGTTCTCTTCGGTAATGCGATCGATGAGATCGTAGCAGCGCACAATGTAGACTTTACCCAGATGTGGCTCTATCTGAAGCAGATTCTTCTGTTCGTAGTGATCGCTGCAGCCGCAATCTGGATCATGAACCTTGTCAATAACCGCATGACCTATCATATTGTACAGGATATCCGATCCCAGGCAATCCGCCACATCCAGAAGCTTCCGCTTTCTTATCTGGACCAGCACAGCACCGGCGATATTGTGAGCCGTATCATTGCTGATACTGATATCCTTTCTGACGGATTACTGCTCGGATTTACCCAGTTATTTTCCGGCGTTGTGACCGTTGTTGTAACCTTGATCTTCATGTTTTCCAAGAACGTGTGGATCACTTTGATGGTCATCCTTCTGACACCACTCAGCTTCCTGGTGGCAAAATTTATTTCCTCACGCTCTTTTACCATGTTTAAAAAGCAGAGTGAAACCCGTGGAAAACAGACTGCTCTAATCGAGGAAATGATCGGAAATCAGAAGGTTGTCAAGGCATTCGGATATGAGGACAAGGCTTCAAAGCGTTTTGATGAGATCAATAAAGAACTCAAAGAATATAGCCAGAAAGCCGTATTTTACAGCAGCCTTACCAATCCGTCCACCCGTTTCGTAAACAACATTATTTACGCTGCCGTAGCACTTGCAGGTGCATTCCTGATCCCGCTTGGAACCCTGACTGTCGGCGGTCTTTCCGTACTGCTTTCTTACGCGAACCAGTACATGAAGCCATTCAACGACATTACATCCGTAATCACGGAAATGCAGAACGCCCTTGCATGTGCGACACGTATCTTTGACCTCTTAGAAGAACCGGAAGAAGTAAACGATTCTTCTGAAGTACTTGAAAAGGTGGATGGAAATGTGGATATCGACCACATAGATTTCAGCTATGACAAGAGTAAATCTCTGATTGAAGACTTTAACCTTCAGGTTGAACCTGGTATGCGTATTGCGATCGTAGGTCCTACCGGATGCGGAAAAACAACATTTATCAACCTCCTGATGCGCTTCTATGACGTGGATTCCGGAAAAATCTGTATCGACGGTAAACCGATCGATGAGCTTTCCCGACATTCGCTCAGAAAGAGCTTCGGTATGGTGCTTCAGGATACCTGGATCAAATCCGGTACTGTCCGTGAAAATATCAGCTTCGGAAAACCGGATGCCACGGATGAAGAAATCATCTGGGCAGCAAAAGAGGCAAAAAGCTGGGATTTCATCCGCAGACTTCCGCAGGGACTTGATACCGTCCTGCATGAGGACAGCATCAGCCAGGGACAGAAACAGCTCCTGTGTATCACAAGAGTTATGCTCTGTCTGCCGCCAATGCTGATCCTGGACGAAGCGACTTCAAGTATCGATACCCGTACCGAACTGCAGGTACAGGAAGCATTTGATAACCTGATGAAAGGTCGTACAAGCTTTGTCGTTGCACACCGCCTGTCTACGATCCGCAACGCTTCCCTGATCCTCGTCATGAAAGACGGTAAGATCATTGAGCAGGGAACCCATGAAGAACTGCTGAAAGAAGGCGGCTTCTACAGTCATCTGTATAACAGCCAGTTCCAGGCAGTGTCATAAAACAGAATACGTCACGGTTCTCGTATACGGCATTTTCAAGAGTTGACGTGCACAGCCTCGATCCGACAGCTTACATTATCATCAGCGAAGTGGCTGATATCTTCTCGAATAATATGGGAAATGAATAAAAAAACGCGGTCTTCTTCTGCCACTTCAGAGGAAGACCGCATCTTTTTATTTCTCCAGATACGTGTTTTTGTATTCTTCACGAATTGCTTCCGGCACAAGACTTCCGCCTGTTGCCCATGCAATATGTGTCGCATTTTTCATTTTCTCTTCAAGATGATTCTCCTGTAAATATTTACGTGCAGATTCATTCCTTTCAATCTGTATTGGTCCTTCAAAAGAAGCACAAGCACTTGGCTCAAGAAAAATGTTCTCTGTTCCGAGAAGGTCTCTCATGTAATCATATAATTTCCCATCGCGGATAGTAAATTCGCCGCCAAGCAGATTCTTCATTACTCTGCCTACAAATCCAGAAGGACGTCCCACGGCAAGCCCATCTGCATGGGTAAGTCCGGTAAGCCCAATATCCTGTACGGAAATCTCCTGGTTCAGTCCGGTTGCCATTCCGACTAGCATACACGGTGCCTGTGTCGGTTCTATGAAAAAGCAGTGTACATAATCTCCGAACAGCAGCTTAAGTCCAAAGCATACACCACCCGGTGCTCCGCCTACTCCGCAGGGAATATATACAAAGAGCGGATGTTCCTCGTCTACTGCAACATTCTTTTCTTCCAACTGCTTTTGCAGACGTTTTGCCGCTACTGCATAACCAAGAAAGAGTGTTTTTGAATTTTCATCATCCACAAAGTAGCTGTTCGGATCTGCATCAGATAAAGCACGTCCGTTTTTCACCGCTTCACTGTAATCTGACTCATATTCCTTTACTGTTACCCCGTGGCTTCTGAGCAAGTCTTTTTTCCACTGTTTCGCATCTGCTGACATGTGTACGATCACCTGATAGCCAACTGCTGCACTCATGATTCCGATACTCAGTCCAAGGTTTCCGGTGGAACCAACCTGAATGGTATACTTTTTGAAAAACTCTCTGCATTCTTCACTCGCCAGTTTCTCATAATTGTCTTCCAGACTCAAAATCCCATGCTCTAATGCAAGTTCTTCTGTGTGCTTCAAAATCTCATAAATACCGCCGCGTGCCTTGATCGAACCTGCGATTGCCAGATGGCTGTCCTGCTTTAATAATAAGTTTCCTTCCAGATTGCTGTCGTATTTCTCATTCAGCAAATCCTTCATCTTCGGAACCGGTGTCAGAACAGATTCAATGATTCCGTTTTTCTCCTTTGTTTCCGGGAAACATTTCATAATGAACGGTGCAAAACGCTCCAGTCTGCGCTCCGCATCTTCTACATCTTCCATACCAAGTTCGATCTGTTCCATTGCTTCCCCACAAACTGTTTTGTCCGGATTTTTCCAGAACACCTCTTTTTCACTACAGATCTCCTTCAAGATCGGAGTCTTTTCCGCCAGCATTTTCAAATCAACCATTGCTTTCATCCCCCTCTTTCCATGACTTGATTCATATCTATATATTACCTTATTTCTTGTATTATGCCTACCACAAAAAAACTGTCAATCTTAAAAAATAGTGTTATAATTAAAATATGTTTAAAAGAAACGGGGTAATAAACATGGGAAAAGAAAGATATTCTATTTTATTCAGCAGCATGACAGGCAATACAAAGGAACTTGCCGATGCGATCCGCGAAATACTTCCGGAAGAAACTCTCGATTATTTTGGCCTATGTAAAGATGCAGATCCGCAGTCAGAAATACTCTATATCGGCTT
>OGPU01001863.1_pt1 | contig 16553 bp, 14 predicted proteins | sample 1552991 | NCBI WGS metagenome assembly OGPU01 (sample SAMEA2580296, study PRJEB22360) | human gut metagenome | biome: human gut; feature: human-associated habitat; material: faeces | place: Denmark | collected 2008/2010 | reverse complement strand
ATTAATTGAGGATAAATTGTTACAGGTTCAACTAATTGAGCTAATGTTTTTTTGCTTTCAATAACTGCTTCCATAATTTTTAAAGATGTTAAAATACCATCTCCTGTTGTGGCATGTTTAGAGAAAATGATATGTCCTGATTGTTCTCCACCAATACAATGACCATTTTTCACCATGTTTTCATTAACATATTTATCTCCAACAGCTGTTTTTTCATATTTAATACCTTCTTTATCTAACGCTTTATATAAACCTAAGTTAGACATAACTGTTGTAACAATTGTATCATTAGATAATTCACCATGTTCTTTTAAATATTTACCACAAACATAAAGAATTAAATCACCATCAATAACTCTTCCAAATTCATCAACGGCTAAACAACGATCAGCATCACCATCATAAGCAAAGCCAATATCTAATCCTTTAGATTTTACTAGTTCTTGTAATGATTCAATATGTGTAGAACCACAGTTTGTATTAATATTTAAACCATCTGGTTCACTATGAATCACATAAGTTTTTGCTCCTAAAGCATCGAAAACACTTTTAGCAAGATTAGAACTAGCACCATTAGCACAATCTAAACCAACACGAATATTTTTAAAAGCACGTGTAGGAATAGACATTAAATATCCTAAATATCTATTTCTACCTACTGAATAATCTGTTGCACATCCAATTTCATCTTTTGTAGCAAATGGAATTTCATCTACTTCACCATCAATGTATTGTTCAATTAAATTTTCAACCTTCGCATCCATTTTATGACCATTACAATCTAAAACTTTAATTCCATTATCATAATATGGATTATGTGAAGCAGAAATCATAATTCCACAATCAAAACCATCTGTTCTTGTAATATAAGCAACACTTGGTGTTGTTGTTACATGCATTAAAGAAACATCTGCACCACTTGCTGTAAGTCCAGCAACAAGTGCATATTCTAACATATAAGAACTTCTTCTTGTATCTTTCCCAATAACAACTTGAGCATGATCTTTATTTCTTCCAAAATACCACCCAATGTATCTTCCTACTTTATAAGCATGTTCAACTGTTAAATCTTTATTAGCTTCCCCACGAAAGCCATCTGTTCCGAAATATTTTCCCATTTTAAATCTCTCCTATTTCTTTATATTTACGCGAATCTGTTCATCGCTATCTAAACGATATGTTAAAGTTTCGTCACTTAATTCTACTTCTAATTTCACATTATGTCGACCCTTTTTTAACCCAACGACATCTACATAGACCTTAATGTCATCATTTGTAAGAGCATTAATACGATCACTTGTACCAATAACTGTTAAATTGCATGTATCGCTTGACATAGAAACATTGCTTTCTTTGCCATTTTTTATTTGAATTGGTATATCCGTAAATTGTCTTTGTTCAGAAGGAACAAGCGTAATTGTTCCATCCACTTTAGTAAATGACATCTTATTAACTCCTGAAACACTTAACAATTTTAAGTCTTTAAATGTACGACCTTCTTCCAAATCACTTACATCCACTTTAACTTTAATATTATTAATATCCTTTAATTTACTTTCATCACCATAAATCTTTACTTTATCTTTTGAAAAAGTCATTTGATCTATTGCATATCCATTAGCCACATTTCCTGTATATTCAGGTACAAGTGGAACTGTCTTACTATAATTAGACAATGAACAATCCACTTTAACAATTGAAGGAATAACACTTACATTTAAAGCTTTTCCACTTCGATCAAAAGCCTTTACTTTACATTCTTGAGTAAACGAATCTGTCACTCCCTTTAAATCAATAATTGCTTCAACAGAATAAACATTATCAATATTATCTTGTGAACCCCTTACTTCTACTTCACTATGTTCAATACTATCTACTGAAACAGAATGTTTATCCTTTAAGCTATCTTCATTTTTAAAACGATATCCTAAACTAAACGTTTTAGTTACCTTTTGTGAAACTGTTACCGTTACTGTTTGAGGAACAATGAGAACTTCTAAATCATTAGAGAAATTTCTTGATTTCAATTCTACTGTCTGTTCACCTTCCCCTATTCCCGAAAAATCAGCATATATTTCATAATTTTTCATCAATTTAGCATTATAAATATCAATAGAAGGACCAACTAAGCCTACACTTACAGTCTCTGGCATTCCAGCAACAACAAAATCATCTTGTAAATTTTCTATTTTCACAGGGACTTGTTGAATATAATCTCCTGAATTAGGTGTTGAAAATAAATTTTCAAAATTACCTCCATTAACTGTAAAGAGTAAAATCGTTGCTAAAATAAATGATAATATTTTTAAAGATAATCCTGATTGTAACATTCTATCTAAAGTAGAATTAATAAAATTCATCACTTTAATAGCACCATTTACAAAAGCTCTTCCCCTTAAATCTATTTCATCATTAATAGATTGAGGAGTGATATGTTTTTCTTCTGTTTTTGGTTTTTCTTTTTCTTTTGAAATAAAATTTAAGAAAAAATCAGTTGTTGAATCACGATGTTCTTGATTATTTTTACTCATCTTCATCACCTTCTTCATCTTCTGATTTAAACCAACCTAGTTCATTAACTAAGCTTGCTCTTAATTCCTTTCTTGGAATTTTAATAAGTTCTCCTTTGATAGCAAAAGAAATCGTTCCTGTTTCTTCAGAAACTACAACTGTTAATGAATCAGTAATTTCACTTATTCCTAAAGCGGCACGATGTCTTGCCCCATAAATAGGTGAAAGATCCTTTTGAGTTGGTGGGAAAAAGGCAGCTGCACAAACAACACGGTCATCTTTAATAATAACTGCCCCATCATGTAAAGGTGTTCCTTCCCAAAAGATCGTATTAAATAATTCTGATTTAATATCGGCATTGATTTTAGTTCCTGTATTAATATAATCTATTAAAGATTGTCCTCTTTCAAAAGTAATCAAGGCCCCTGTTTGTGTTTCTGATAACTTTGTCACTGAATCAACAATTTCATCTAACAAATGTTCCTTTTGATCATTTGATAAACGTTCCATATGATAATCTCTTTTAGTTTGTCCCATTTTTTCAAGTAATGAACGAATTTCTGGTTGAAAGATTACAATTACCGCAATAATTCCCCAAGTCAAAACCGTATCTACTAAATAAGACATTGTTGAAAGTCCTAAAACACTTGTTACTAATTTAATTAACAAAATAATGAGAACCCCTTTAAATAACTGCATCGTTCTCATATTTTGTTTAAACATACTAATTCCTAAATATAAAATATACCACACTAATAATAAATCAATAATTGTACGAATAATGTTTAAAATTAATGATAGATTAACTTCTATACCTGCTATCATTTTATCCCCTACTTTCTTCAAACATATTATACTTGATGTTTTCTATTTTATAAAGAAAAGATAGATTTTTATTCAAAATCTATCTTTTCATCTTTATTATTAACAAATCTTTAAATTCTTCAATATTAATTTCTTGACCTTGTTCTTTTTTCTTTAAAGCTTCTAAAACATCTTGATATCTTTTTTTCGTAAGTGGATTTGTCATCATACAAATAATAGATAAAAGTAAACATATACACGTCACACCTATAAATAAAAGAGCAATTCCATGTTGTGTTGCTAAACTTTGGGTTGCTAATTGACCATTATAACCAATTTTATCCATACAGTTTCCTAAGATACTTACCCCAATAGCTGCTGCTATTTTTTGTGAAACAGTAGCCATTGAATAAAAAATACCATCTTTTCTAACCTTATTTATCAAACAATCAACTTCTACGCAATCACTAATCATTGCATAAATCACTTGATATAAAGCATTAAGTCCAACTACTAAAATACTTGTCATGATAACAGGACCAATAGCTGATTTTGGTTTTAAGATAAATAGAGGAAATACAATCATACATACAAACCAAATCCCCATCGAAATACACCAAGCTTTAGCTTTAGAATATTTGATGGACCATTTATTAATAGGAAACACCCAAAACAAAGCAACAATCCACATAATAATATTGACCATCGACACTTGCATATTACTTAATTGTAAATTATAAGTAAGGTAATAAACTAATACGCCTAAAAATACAGCTTGTGCTAAAATAGCAAAAATAAATGCTGCTGTTAAATGTAAAAAAGCTTTATTTCTTAATGGTCCATTTAATAAATCTTTAAAAGTTACTTTTTCTTTAATGATGACTTCTTGATTTTCATAACCTTTAGAAACTTTCCAACCAATTAAAATACTGATTGTACAAATAAAACCAAAAATAGCAAAACAAACAGACCAAGCATTCTTTATACTTCCTACAAAAGGAGCTAAAAAAGAAGTATATGCCATGATACCGCTTCCTAAAGCAACCCCTACGATAGCCCAAAATGTTCTAATAGTGGCTAATCGACTTCTAGTATCATAATCATTTGTAACTTCACCACTTAAAGATGTATAAGGAATATCTATTAATGTTTGAAATGTATAAAATAAAACGGCAACAACAATAAAATAAATCTTTTGTGTGGTTTCTACAAAATTCCATGACGTAAATAAAAGCCATGTAACAATTCCAAAAGGAATGGCAAAAGCAATTAAAAATGGTCTTCTTCGTCCTTTTTGAGGATCTCTTGCATCAGAAATCATTCCTACTAGAGGATCTGTAATGGCATCCCAAACAGTCCCAATAGTCATAATAAAACCTGCAAAACTTCCTGAAAGTCCTACAACATCTGTAAAGAAATATAAACCATAAGTCGTAAACATTGTAAATGTAAACAATGTTGCAAGACCAGGTAAGCCATACAAATACATTTGTTTTTTAGTCATCTTTTTCATCTGTCATCCCAGCTATCTTATAAGTATAAGGTTTAAAATAAGGTAATAAGCGATCAATAACTGGTCCATAAACAAAAACTGCAATCAGTGTTCCTATCCCCCAAGAAGCTCCCATAAAAACTCCCAAGGCAAATAAAATACAATAAGAAACTGATAAACCTATACCATAACTCTTATGTAATAAATCAGCCATTGCAAAAGCAAAAATATCACTTGATTGATATCCAAGACCAATAGGAATATAGTAGGCTAGAGTAAGGATAATGATTAAAGATCCAGCAATAATGCAACCTACTTTTAAACCAAATGACATCGCATCTACAGGTGGTAATATTGGTGCTAAAAAATCTAACCAAACATTTTCAAATGGACCTATTAAAAAGCACCAAGCTAATGTTCCTAAATGTACTAAATCTCTTCTAATAATTAAAAATACAAAGAAAACAATTCCTTCAAAAACAAGTGCTGCTGTTCCTAATTGAACATGAAAAACATTAGATAGTCCTATTTCAAAAGTAGTAAGAGGATCGCTTCCCCATTCTGGTGAAACAAGTAAAGCGACCCCTAGAGCACAAAAGAAAATAGAAGGAATAATTGCAAGTAATCTACGTGTATATCCTAGAATAATCTTTTTATCCATCATTAATCCTCCCACTCAACAGCAATTGCTCTTACTGGTGAACCATCACAACCTACAACTTTCATTGGAATAGCAATAATATAAGGATTTTCAAAATCAATTCGATCAAAATAAGCCCAGTTTTCTCCAATCATTAAGCGTTTTTCAGAAAATAAATCATGAACTGGGAATTCTGTTCCACCTGTTTGATCAGCATTAATTGTATCAATTCCAATAAATCTAACACCTTGTTCTACTAAATAATGAGCAACTTCTCCATTAACATAAGGATGATGGAAAAATTCTTCTGTTCCTCTTTTTTTATACCAATTTGTATTAAATAAAACAATTTTACCAGGTGTAATTTGTTCTTTATAAGGTTCAATATCTTCCATTGTAATTGCTTCTTCAGCTTTTTTATCAGTGACTCTTACAACAATAGCATCTCCTAAAAAGAAATCTAACTCCATTTGATCAATTGTTGCTCCTTCATTAGAAAAATGATAAGGGGCATCTACATGTGAACCTGTTTGTGTTCCCATTACTAATGTTGATAAATTATAACCTTCATTTTCTAAAGTTGTTGCTACAGTAACTGATGGTTCAGGATCTCCTGGATAAATTGGTGTATCAGCTGTAAATTCCCATGATAAATCAACAATTTTTTTAATCTTATGCATTTTCTTTTTCTCCTTCATCTTTATAAGCTTTTTTTAATAATTCTAAGTAATCTTCTTTATGAATTTCTCTTGCATTATCATTTGATAAAACATTATCTGCTGATCTTTGAGCAATTGCATCAAACTTATCTTCAGTAATCCCTTTTATTTCTTTAATTTTAGGAATATTTAATCTTCTATTTAAATCTTTTACATATTGAACTGCACTATATGCATACTCTTGATCATTCATACCATTTCTTTCAATACCTAAAGCATCAGCAATATCTACAAATCTATCTAAACATGCAGGAATGTTGTATTCCATAATATATGGTAAAAATAAAGAATTAGCGACACCATGTGGTGTATCAAACCATGCACCAACTGTTTCAGCAAAGGCATGAACAGCACCAACATTAGAGCTAATAAATGACATACCTCCTATTGTACTTGCTATCATCATATTTCTTCTTGCTTCTTTATCATGACCATTTACATAAGCTTTTTCTAAATTTTGAGCAATTAATGAAATTCCTTTTAAAGCAAGCGCATCTGTAATTGGTTGATGAACTTTAACTGTGTAAGCTTCTATACAATGTGTTAAAGCATCCACTCCACAAGATGCTGTAAGTGATTGTGGTAAATCTAAAGTAATTGTTGGATCACAAATTGCAAGTGTTGGAATCATATGAATAGGATCCCCAACTGTCATTTTATACATTCTTGCTGTATCTGTAATGACTGCACACCATGTAACTTCACTTCCTGTTCCAGCAGTTGAAGGAATACAAATAAGTGGTAAAATTGAATGTTCTAATTCTACATCTCCCCATTCAACAGTTGTTTTTCCGTTTGTAACAATTGCAGCAACTGCTTTTGCTTGGTCCATTGCTGACCCTCCACCTAAAGCAATGATGGCATCTACCTTTTCTTCAATAGCAATTTTTGCCATTGCATCACAATCTTCTGCTCTTGGATTAGGTTTTACGTTTGTTTCTAATAAATATTCAATTCCTTCTTTTTCTAAACTTTCTTTTAATACTTGATAATGAGCTGATTTAGATAAAAAATCATCTGTAACAATCAACACTTTCTTAAATCCTAATACTTTTACTTCATTCCCTGTTTCATTTAAAACACCATATCCTTCTACAATACGTGTTCCATGAAAAAAATTATTGACTTCTAACATATTTTCCTCCTGTTTCTTAACTCTACGTTTATTTTATGCTATATTGTAACTATACAATCAAGTGTTATTTGTGAATTTTTTAATTTAGGAAAGGATTGGCTAAAAAATGGATAATTTTTATGTTTCACCAACAGAATTTGCAAGTATTTCAGGAGTGAGTCGTCAAACTTTAATTTTTTATGAAAAAAAGGTATCTTTTTACCTGCATATAAAAACGAAAAAGGCTATAGATTTTATTTAATGTCTCAATTAGACATTATAGCTACTATACAGTCTCTTCAAAAGATAGGACTTTCTTTAGAAGAAATCAAAGATTATATTGAACATCGTAATGCTCAAAGTACGTATGAATTATTTTCTAATAAGATTAATACTTTAAAAGAGATTATTACTACCTATCATAAAATGATCAATATGATGGAAACAAAATGTCAACTTATTACCAAAGCTAATCAAATATTGACAGATATGGTATATATCGAATATCGAGATGAGATTAAAATTATTAAAAGTGATTATATTCCTTTTAATAGTAAAGAAATCAATCAGTATAAAATTTTAGGAGAACATATTAAATATAGAAAAAAACAAAACCATTCCTTAGGACATGCTATTAGTGGAATGGTTGAATGGAAAAAAATGTTAAAGTCAAAAAGAAAGAAAACATTTTATCAATATTATTACACAATTTTAGATAATCAACTAGAAGATGAAAATTATGATATTATACCTTCTGGTAACTATTTAGTTATTTATCATAAAGGAACTTATGAAACATCTTATCAATCCTATCATCTTTTTTTAGATTATGCTAAAAAAAATCATCTAGTATTAGATGATATTGCTTATGATGAAAGTTTAATTGATGAACTTACTGAAGCAAATCCACAAAATTATATTACACAAATTAGTGTCAAATTTAAAAAAGAGCTCGAATGAGCTCTTTCTTATCCGTTATTTTTTCTATATTGTTGTCTTCTTTCGTTTTCAGTTAAATAGCGTTTTCTTAAACGAATATTATTTGGTGTTACTTCTACAAGTTCATCTTCATTAATATAATCTAAACAAGATTCTAGATTAAATTGACGAGGTCTTTTTAAAACAACTGTAGAATCTTTTGATGATGAACGTGTATTTGTCATTTGTTTACCTTTAGTAACATTAACAGTTAAATCATTATCTCTACTGTGTTCACCAACAATCATACCTTCATAAACATCCACACCAGGACCAACGAACATAACTCCACGATCTTCAACACTTCCAAGTGAATAAGCTGTAGTTTGTCCACTATCAATTGAAATTAAAACTCCTAAGTTTCTCTTACCAACTGTTTCACCTTCCATTGGACGGTAATCAATAAATGAGTGAGAGATAATTCCATATCCTTTTGTCATTGTTAAGAAGTTTGTCATAAATCCAAATAAACCTCTTGATGGAATTGTATAAACAACACGTGTTTGTCCATCACGAGAATCCATTGTTTCTAAGACACCTCGACGATATCCAAGTGATTCAATAACCGCTCCAATACAATCATCAGGTGCTTCAATAGTTACTTCTTCATATGGTTCACATAAAACACCATCGATTTCTTTCATGATTGCTTTAGGTTTAGAAACTTGTAATTCATAACCTTCACGTCTCATATTTTCAATTAAAATAGATAAGTGTAATTCTCCACGTCCAGAAACGATCCATTCTTCTCTATTTTGAATTCTTTCAATTTTTAATGAAACGTCTCTATTTGTTTCTTTAAATAATCTTTCTTCAATTTGTCTAGCAGTCACAAATTTACCATCTTGACCAGCAAATGGTGAAGTATTTGTTCCAAAAACCATTTGAATTGTTGGTTCATCAACATGTAATAACGGTAAAGCTTCTTCTTGACCAGTTGTACATACTGTTTCACCAACACCAATATCAGCAAGACCAGCAATAGCAACGATATCTCCTGCACTTGCTTCTTCAATTTCAATACGGTGTAATCCAATAAATCCATATAATTTTTGAATTCTAAATTGACTATGGCTTCCATCAGTTCTTACACAAGTGACTGATTCATTAACATGAATCTTACCTCTTTGAATACGTCCGATTCCAATACGTCCTACATAATCATTATAGTCTAATAAAGCTGGTTGGAATTGTAAAGGTCCATCAACATCTACTAATGGTTCAGGAATTTCTTTGATAATCATATCAAATAAACAATCCATATTTGGTACTTGTGTTGAAATATCAGGATCTAAACTTGATGTTCCTTGTAAAGCTGAAGTATAGATTGTTGGGAATTCTAATTGGTCATCATCTGCGCCTAATTCCATAAATAATTCTAAGACTTCATCCATAACTTCATCAATACGTGTTACAGGTCTATCTACTTTATTAATAACTACGATAGGTTTTACTTTAGCAGCTAAAGCTTTCTTTAAAACGAAACGTGTTTGTGGCATTGTTCCTTCATAAGCATCTACTACTAATAAAACACCATCTACCATGTTCATGATACGTTCTACTTCTCCACCAAAGTCAGCATGGCCTGGTGTATCCATGATATTGATTCGATAATCTTTATAATTAATTGCTGTATTTTTAGCAAGAATTGTAATTCCTCTTTCTCTTTCAAGGGCATTGCTATCCATCGCACGTTCACTAATTTGTTCACGGTCTTCTAATGTTCCAGATAGCTTTAATAATTGGTCTACTAATGTTGTTTTTCCATGGTCTACATGGGCAATAATCGCTATATTTCTAATATTCATACGCTACTCTCCCTTCGATAACTTCCTCATTATATCATAATAATTTGAATTGTCATTATTTATTTTTTATGTCAAGAATTATTTTTCAATGTAAGAGTTTACACTCTATAATTCATTCAATACTTCTTGTTTGATCACCTCTAAAACACCTTGATGATCATTACTTTTAGCAATGCCATAAGCAATATCTTTAATACGTGGAACAGCATTGGCCATAGCATAACTATATTTTACCGCTTTAAGTAAAGTATAATCATTCATTTGATCACCAAACGCCATACATTCTTCAGGTTTGATATTTAATTTTTTTTGTAATAACTTGATAGCTACCCCTTTATTAATATCTTCATTTTGAATATCGATCCATTCATTACCTGAAGTTGTTGCCTTAACACCTTTATCTAATCCTCTAGCAATATCATCAGCATAACGGATAATTTGATGACTAGGATCATAGATTGCTATTTTCATAATTTCGTCATCAATTTCATCATAACTTTCTACAAATTGATAATTACAATAATATGTACGAACAACTGATTCTAAATGTTTAAATTCACTTAAACAATACGCACTTTTTACACCACATAAAATCATATTCAATTCAGGATGTTTTTCTACTAATTGAATAACCGCTTGTACTTGTTCCTTTTTTAAAGTATTAGTTGAAATAAGTTTTGCTCCTTTAGCTATATAACTCCCATTTTCACCAATAAAATACATTTCATTAGAAATTGGTAAAAATTTTTGATATAAACGGAAATATTGATTTCCTGAAGCAATTACAAACTTAATTCCTTTTTTTCTAAGTTCAGCAAAAATATCAAAAAATTCCATTGAAAATCTTTTAGAAGAATCTAAAAAAGTTCCATCCATATCTGTTGCTATTAATTTAATCATTCACTTCTCCCCTTTTTCTTCAAAAATATATTAAAGAAATATAATTTATTTTTCAATATTAAAGCAAAAGAAAAGTACGATTTTTCGTACTTAATTAGCTATTATTTTCTTTCTAAATACAAAATAGTTTTATAAAAAAAGAAGTAGCTTTTATACTACTTCCTTATTGAGCTTTTAAAACAAATCCATCTTGATAATCAACTTCTACATGTTGTCCTTGATGAACTGTTCCTTTAATAATTTCTTTAGCAAGTTTTGTTTCAATTTGAGATTGAATAAATCTCTTTAATGGTCTTGCTCCATAGATTGGATCAAATCCTTCTTCTTGAATCATTTGATAAGCTTGATCAGTTAAAGAAATCGTAATCTTTTTATCTTGTAAACGATGAACTAATTGACCAATAAATTTATCAATAATTTTTCTTACTACTGAACTATCTAATGAATTAAACATAACAATTTCATCAATACGATTTAAGAATTCTGGTTTAAAGTGCGCTTTTAATTCTTCTTTGACAAGTTTTCTATTTTCTTCATTATTTCCTTCTAATAAATATTGAGAACCAATATTGCTTGTCATGATGATAATTGTATTTTTAAAGCTAACTGTATTACCTTTACTATCTGTAATACGTCCATCATCTAAGACTTGAAGTAAGATATTGAAAACATCAGGATGGGCTTTTTCAATTTCATCCAATAATACAATACTATAAGGATGACGTCTTACTGCTTCTGTTAATTGTCCACCTTCTTCATAACCAACATATCCTGGTGGAGCTCCTACTAAACGAGAGACACTGAATTTTTCCATATATTCAGACATATCAATACGCACAATATTCTTTTCAGTATCAAATAATTGTTCTGCTAAAGCTTTAGCCACTTCTGTTTTACCAACCCCAGTTGGACCTAAGAATAAGAAGGAACCAATTGGTTTTTCTTCATCATTGATACCAGCACGGCTACGTAAGATAGCATCTGTTACTTTAGTGATTGCATCATCTTGACCAATAACACGTACTTTTAATGTATCATCTAAGGCTAAAAGTTTTTCTCTTTCAGAAGCCATTAATTTATTCATTGGAATACCTGTCCATCTTGAAATAACTTCTGAGACATTATCAACAGTTACTTTTTCTTGAAGTAAAGCATCATCCGATTCTTTTGCTTCAAGATCAGCAATTTCTTTGGTGATTTTTGGAATATCACCATATTGAAGTTTAGAAGCTTCTTGTAAATTACCTTCTTGCATATATTTATCTTGTAAAGCTACAAGTTTATTTTTTTGATTCTTTAATTCTTTAATATGATCTAATGAAGACTTTTCTTCTTTCCATTTTGCTTTTAATGCTGTTTCTTGTTCAGTTAAAGAAGCAATACGTTCTTTAATATCATTTAAACGTTTTACATTATCTTCATTACTATCTTCTTTTTCAATCGAAATTCTTTCCATTTCTAATCGATTCTTTTCACGTGTAATACCATCTAATTCTTCTGGTAAAGAATCAATTTCCATACGAATTGAAGCGCACGCTTCATCGATTAAATCGATGGCTTTATCTGGTAAGAAACGATCCGTAATATATCTTTGTGATAAATTAACAGCCCCAATAATAGCACTATCATTGATTTTAACCCCATGATGTCTTTCAAAAGAATCTTTTAAACCACGTAAGATAGCAATACTATCATCAATTGTTGGCTCATCAACTTGTACCTTTTGGAAACGTCTTTCAAGAGCCGCATCTTTTTCAATATATTGTCTATATTCATCTAAAGTCGTTGCTCCAATACAATGAAGTTCACCACGAGCCAACATTGGTTTTAATAAGTTAGCAGCATCCATCGCACCATCTGTTTTACCAGCACCAACTAATTGATGGATTTCATCAATAAATAAGATGATATTCCCATTTGCTTTTTTAATTTCACCTAAAACTGCTTTCAATCTTTCTTCAAATTCACCACGGTATTTAGCACCAGCTACAAGTGAACCTAAATCAAGTTCATATAAAGTTTTATTTTGTAAAGAAATTGGTACATCATTTTTATAAATACGCCATGCCAATCCTTCAACGATGGCTGTTTTACCAACACCTGGTTCACCAATTAAAATTGGATTATTTTTTGTTTTACGTGACAAGATTTGAATGACACGACGAATTTCATCGTCACGTCCAATAACTGGATCTAATTTTCCATTTTCCACATCTTTTGTTAAGTCACGTCCATATTTTTCTAATACTTCATAAGTATTTTCTGGATTTGGATTGTCTACCATATGATCACCCCGCATTTCTAAAATTACCTTTTTTGTATCCTTTTTATTCATACCTTCTTGGTTCAATAAATCTTTGACCCAATTTTCATTTATTTCAAATAAAGCCATAATGACATGTTCTACAGACATATATTCATCTTTAAACGATGTCATTTGACTATTTGCTTTCGCAAGTAAATCATTTAAGCTATAGCTTATTCTCATGCTATTGACATCAATATTTTCAAGTGTCGTTTTTTGTTGAAGCCTTTGTTCTAATACTTGAATGAAATGATTTTTATCTTTATTTAGCTTAGATAACACCCTTGGAAAAATACCACTACTATCATTCAATAAAACATACAATACATGTTCAATGTCAATTACTTGATGCTTATAACTTAATGCTAATTGACTTGCTTTTTGAATTGCCTCTTGCATCTTGGCTGTAAATTTTTCGATATCCATGTTATCACTCTCCTTTAGCACTCCTTTATCCCTAGTGCTAATTTTATTATATTCATATTTTTAGCACTGTCAACACATAAGTGCTAAAAAATTAAAAAAATCCTCTTTAATGGAGCCCTTATTCTATATTATTTAACACTGATAAAACTATTCAATTATCCCTAATAACCAATTTCGTGCATTAATACGTCGTATTCCTTCATATTGCACTTCAGGATCATCATCCATTGTAAGAATAACTTTAGGGTAATTCTTGAATAGCTTGAAGATGTCTTAACTCTCTTTGAAGTGTTTTTTCATCACGTACAGTTAATGCAACTTGATAGTATTCGATACCTTTAGAATTTTGCGCAACAAAATCCACTTCAAAATGATTAACTTTCCCTACAAATACTTTATTTCCTCTTCTTAATAATTCTAAATACACAACATTTTCTAAAATATGTCCAGCATCTATTTTTTGTGTTCCTAGTAACATATAGCGCATTCCAATATCTACAATATAGTACTTTTCAAGTATCTTCAAATATTCTTTTCTTTTGTTTTTAATTGCTTCACATTTTCATAATTTGTTCTTTTTATAGAGGTCATTCTTTGTATATTGGTTGTGGGAAAGTACTTTGGAAAATACTTGTTGCTTTAAAGAGACGAAACATTCATTTTTTAATAAACAGTTATGTATTCTTTCTCCTTTTTATTGGTTTAATACCGGTAGAAAAAGTATTCACTTTGCATGCCTTTTACCTCAAATCATGACATTTCCAATTTGTTTATTCTTTGGAACAACTGTTACTGGTATGATTTTGTTTACTTTTAAATCAAAATCAAATTGAATCGAACAAATTATCAATGTGATTGCTCTGGATGTTTTATTTTAGGTGTTCTTAGTCTTTTCTTTTTTGATAAATAAAAAAGTGAGATCACCTTGATCCCACTTAAAACTATCTTTCTTCATAATTCACTGCTTCATCGACTCGTGTAAGTATTCCTGCAAAAAGATTGGGTTCTTTAGCCGTTCTTCCTCTTAAGACATATCCTTCACAACGACATTTTATATATTTACCATTTTTTAAACGTGCACGATATGTTAAATCATGACATTCTTTCTTTCCAGAGAAAACTGCTTCAATATCTTCTTCATATTCTTTACAATCATCTGGATGAATATGTTCTTCCCATATTTTACCTGCATCATACATATATTCATAAGGTAAATCAAAGTCTTTGACAGCTTGTACGGACCATCTTGAAACATTTGTTTCCATATTACATATATAAGCATAGCGGTTGATTGATGTTTGAGAAAAAGCATCAAAAATACGACTATCTAAACCACTTTTATCAATATGATTACTGTATTTAGGTCGTCTTTGATCAATATAATGTTGCATTTTAAAATGATACATTTTTTTATCAGCAAGACTTAAATATTCACTAATTGTTTTGTTTTCTTTTTTATCAATATCCACACAACCAAAACTAAAATCACATGGATACGGTACTTTCTTTTTCATTTCTTCTCTAAATTGTAAGCGTATTTCTAGTAGACGTTCTTCACATATATGTGCATCTTCTTTTTTAGATAAAATAAGTAGTTCATCCCCACCAATTCTAAAAATAAATTCATCTTCTTTTAAATTCATTTTCAAGATTTGACATACTTCTTTAATATAGCGATTTCCTCCAGAATGACCATAATTATCATTTACATACTTCAAACCATCAATATCAATAAATACAATGGCACAAGGAATATCTTTATCCCAAAGCTTTTTAATCATTTGATTAAAAGCACGTCGATTCGCAGTTCCCGTTAAGACATCTGTATTACTGATATGTTCCATCTTTTCTCGATAATGGCTTAATTGATCAATCATTTCATTAAATGAATCAGAAAAGCTTCCTAAGCTTGAAACATGTTGTTTATAATCACCTGCCGCAACTCTTTGAGCAACCCATGATAAATGCTTTAAATTACTTTGAATGCTTTTAACAGGAGCCGCTAAATAATTGTGAGATATAGAAAATTCTTCATCTACTTCTCCTTGGGCCATTTTAGATAAAACAATCTTTTCATCTTTGATCACTTCACCTAAATATTCAATTCCATCTGCAAGCTGTGTTACATCATCTGAAAGTTCATCACGACAAAGTGTTGCTTCATCTGTGTTATATAAAAGTTGTTTAATGTAATCTAAGAAAAGTTCTTGATCCTTATCGATCATCATCTACTGTCCCTTTAAAACGACATACTCTACTTCCACTAGACCAGCAATCAACTTCTCTTACTTTAAAAGGCTTCTTGGTATATGCTTCTAAAATTCCCGCAAAAAAACCTTCATCATATTTACATACAACTTCACCTGTTGGTGGCAATCCACTACAATCAAGATCTTCATGAATTGTAATTACAAATTCACCTTTTTCAAAGTCCGCTTCTTCCATTCTTAAAATACCTACTTTTAAAGTTTCTAAAGTTTGAGCAAGCGTACTTACAAATGTACTTTCATCAGCATCAAGAGGCAATGCATTTTTCGCAAATTCACATCCTGCAAGATAACCAGCTTGTCTAAAAATTTCATCTGTTTTTTCAATACCAAAATTTTTAAACAAGACATCATTCATACTGTATTCTAATAATCTATAGACAAGAACCGGCATTTCCTCACCTAAATGTTCTCTTCCTTTTTTGATATTTCCTAATTTATCCCATTCAAATTGATAATGGCTTTCAAGAGATACTTCAAAGATATTTTTCATATTTTCCCTCCTAAATATATTACCATTAAAATCGGGCAGAGCTATAAGCCGGGTTCTGTATTAGATAATCATCTATCTCGACGTACAGTTACCTAT
>OGPU01001856.1_pt1 | contig 16621 bp, 10 predicted proteins | sample 1552991 | NCBI WGS metagenome assembly OGPU01 (sample SAMEA2580296, study PRJEB22360) | human gut metagenome | biome: human gut; feature: human-associated habitat; material: faeces | place: Denmark | collected 2008/2010 | reverse complement strand
TCAACGCCGGAAAAACGGCGGCGCAAGCTTCCGGGGATTCCGCAACGGCAAACCGCAACGCCTGCGCGTTTCCACCGCAAGGCGTCACGCGGGCACACTCGATAAGCCAGTCCAGCATTCCGGCGGGCATCCCCTCGGCTTCCCGGAAACGGCGGCAGGTCCGGGCCCCGGTTACAAGCTCAAGAAAATCCATAAACATCTCCTTGGTTGAGATTGTAAGGACCGTTTCTTTCTAGCACCCCCCGCGCGGGTCCACAACGGGTTGCGTCCTGACGGGGCGCGGGATAGTGTGTCTTCGCCCGGTTACGGGGCGGTGGCCCTTACGGAATCCCTTCAACAGGGCTTTCCGCGACACGGAGCGCCGCTTTCTTTCCGGGGCATACCGACGCATTCCGCAAAGGATTTTTATGAAGTACCTCGCCATAGACTACGGCCAGAAACGCACCGGCATTGCGGTTTCGGATACCGGGGGCAGCATGGCCTTTCCCCGCAAAACCATCCTCATGCGTACCCGCGCCGCCTTTTTTGAGGAATTGCTCGCCCTCATTGAGGCCGAAGCCACGGACGCCATCGTCATAGGGCTTCCCATCAACCTCGACGGCGAGGAAAGCCTCACGACCCGGCAGGTCCGCAACTTTTCCAAGAGCCTCGCCCGGCGCACCACCCTTCCTCTGTTTTGGATGGAGGAAGCCCTCAGCAGCTACGAAGCCGAAAGGGACCTCCGGGACGCCGGACGTTCCGCGGCTCAAGGCCGGGCCGTACTCGACCAGCAGGCCGCCGTGCGCATCCTGCAATCTTTCCTCGATCAACCGGAAGCCAAACGGAAAACCATATGAACGAATCCCCCGAAGAAACCAAAAACACACCTGCCGACCCCGGCGCCCCGCGCCCAGAAGAAACAGGCATACCTTCCGGCGTATCGGATACACGGAATCAACAGGCTCCTCCGGATCAACAACATTCCGATGCGTCATCCCCCGAAGCAGAGAACTGGCAGCCGACTGACAAGAAGCCCGGCGAGGCCTCTCCCCTTGATGGGGAGGAGCCGGAAACGCCTCTGCCCGCTTCCGCGCCCGAGACGCCCAAACCCAAACGGCTCTGGCCGCGCTTCCTGCTCGGGTTCATGCTGCTGGTCCTGCTGGCTTGCGGCGGAGCCGGTTGGCTGGCCTATGACTTCCTGAACAGCCCCGGTACCGATCCCGCCGTCGTGCCCGCGCAAGACGTGGAAGTGACCGTCAATCCCGGCACGACGTTCCGTACCCTGACGCCTGAGCTCGTCCGCCTTGGGGCCGTGCGCAATGCCGACAAGTTCATACTCCTGCTCCGCTGGATGAACTACAGGGATATCCCCCACGCGCTCAAACCCGGACGGTTCCGGCTCAACACGGGCTGGACGCCGCAGCAGGTCATCGATCAACTGGTCAACGGTTCCCCCCTGCTCGACCGGGTAACAATCCCCGAAGGCCTCGCCTGGTGGGAAGTGGGCAAGCGGCTGGAAGAGGCGCAGATGGTGCGTTTCGAGGATTTCGACAAGCTCGTCCATGACCCCGCCTTTCTGCGGCATTGGGGCATTCCGTTCGACAGCGCGGAAGGCTTCCTGTTCCCGGACACCTATCTGATCATGCGTCCGCTGGAACTCAACGAAGCCACCGCAAAATCGGTCGTCGGACGGCTTATCGACAACTTCTGGCGCAGGACCGCCCCGCTCTGGCCAGGCGGCAAGCGCCCGGGCCCTTCCGGGCGCGACGAGGTACGGCGTCTGGTCACGCTGGCCTCCATCGTCGAACGGGAAACAGCCGTACCCTCCGAGAGGCCCCGCGTCGCCGGGGTATACGCCAACCGGCTGCGGCTCAACATGCTGCTCCAGGCCGATCCCACCACCGCCTACGGGCTCGGGGAAGGGTTCGACGGCAATCTGCGGCGCAAACATCTCGACGACGAGGGCAACCCCTACAACACCTACAAGCATCCCGGCCTGCCGCCCGGCCCCATCTGCTCGCCGGGCCTCGCCTGCCTCAAAGCGGCCGCTAACCCGGAGCAGCACGACTACATCTATTTTGTCGCGCGCGGGGAAGACGGCTCCCATGTGTTCAGCACCAATTTAGCCGCTCACAACAAGGCCGTCCGAGAATATTGGGCAAAAAGGAGAGGGAAGTAGATTCTTGGAGTGGGCGGGGAGAACTTTCTAGAGAACGCTCTCCCCGCCCACTCCAAACCTCCCCGCCCCTCTCAAAGATTTTGACCTTATCGAACCTCCCATGAAGGCTTTACAAAAAACAAAGCCCGTTAAAGAATTCCTTCAACGGGCTATCATCTTAGCCAAATCCTCCGCAGGAACGAACTCCCGCCGCGCGGCCTCCCCAATCTCTTTTACCCTTCCATGACCCTGATCCGATCAAATCCGGAGAGCAACCGGCGTTCCAACACGCGAACCCTGATGACCAGAAGGACGGCTGCAATGGATACGCCGACAATGAACGCCGTCCAGAACCCCTGCGGGCCAAGGGGATCGCCCCACAAATGCGTCCTGCCAAGCGTATACCCCACAGGCAGGGCGAACACCCAATAGGAAATCAGCGTCACGCACAGGATGGCCCGCGTATCGTTATACCCACGCAGAATACCGACGCTGACCACCTGCACGGCATCCGTAATCTGATAGGTCGCGGCAAACAGCAACAAGTGCGACGCCAGCCCGAGCACCACCGGATCGTTGTTGTAGACGGCGGCGATCTGATGCCTCCAGAGGATGGTCACCAACGCCGTGAAACACGCCGCCATGCAGGCCAAAAGCCACGAAGATCGGCTCGCCACGCGGACGGCCTCCACCGACTTGCGCCCGAGGGCAAACCCCGTGCGGATGGTCGCCGCAGTACCGATGGACAAAGGGACCATGAACAGCAACGAACTGAAATTCAGGGCGACCTGATGTCCCGCCACCTGAATGGCCCCGAGCGGCGCGATGAGCAGCGCCACCGCCGCGAACAGCGTCACCTCAAACAGCATGGCCAGCGCACCGGGAAAACCAATGCCCGCCAGCTTTTTGAGAGTCGCCCAAACGGGGACTTCCCATACCCGCCAGGTCATCAATTCCCGCAAGTAGGTATGCCGGCACACGTACACCACCATCGTCAGGAACATGACCCAATAGACGATCGCCGTGGCAACGCCCGTACCCGGCCCGCCGAGCGCCGGGAGGCCGAGCTTGCCGAAAATCAGGATATAGTTGCACGGTATATTGATGAGCAGCCCCATAAAGCCCGCGAACATGGCCGGACGCATAAGCGCCATCCCCTCCATGCCGCAGCGCAAAGCCACGAACAGCAGGTAGGCAGGAGCGCCCCAGATGATCGCCCGCAGGTACTGCCCCGTCATGAGCCCGAGAGCCCCCTCAACGCCCATATCGGCGAGATGGAACGATACCAGATACACGATAAGGATGAGCGGAACCGAAATGAACAGCGCCATCCAGATACCCTGCCGCATGACGTGCCCGACACCCTGCATGTGTTCGCCGCTCCGCATGGACCCAGCCCCGCGAAGCTGCGCCACGCACGGCGTACCCGCGAGCAGCAGCCCCTGCCCGAACAGGACGAGCGGAACCCAGAGCGACCCGGCCAGCGCCACAGCCGCCATATCCACCGCCCCCACCCGGCCTGTCATGACCATATCCACAAACCCCATTGAAATCATGGCGATCTGCGCCAAAAGGGCTGGAACGGCAAGAGTAAGCTGCGTTTTCATTTCAGTGAGATAGGCTCGACGCTTCGTAGACATGAAAGACCTCAAAAAGGAAAAAAGGAGAAAGACAACCCTCCTTGAAACACTGTCTCAAGGAGGGTCGGCGGACTATAACTGGAACAGATAAAAAGGCAATCGCTTCTCATGCCCGAGAAAGCGGAAAAAAGGCGTTTCGATGTTTAGATCGGAGCTCCCCTTCCACCGAAAAAAGGGGCGCTCCAATCCGGGCGCCCCTTTTTCGGGTCAAACGCTCAGATCATCAGTAGGCTGAACCTTGCGGCCTGCGGTCAACAGCAGCGCGAAGCAAATCAGCGCTATGGCGATACCCACGATATTGGACAGCTCGTAGGACATGCCGAAGCCCATCGTCTTCTCAAAGCAGATATACACGGCGCTCACGGCAGTCATGAAACAAGCGGGCACGGAGGCAATCCAATGGAACTTGCCGCGATGCAGCAAGTAGGCGGCCGCAGCCCACAACATGATGGCGGCGAGGGCCTGGTTGGCAAATCCGAAGTAACGCCACAGCATCCCAAAGGGAATGAAGTTCAAAGCGACGCCCACGACAAACAGCGGGACGGCTATCATCAGGCGGTTCTTGTGCGGGCGCTGATCATAGCCGATAGCGTCGGCAATGGTCAAACGGGCAGCACGGAAGGCCGTATCGCCGGATGTCACGGGCAGCACCACAACGCCGAGGACGGCAAGGGCGCCACCGAACACGCCAAGCAGTTCCACGGAGATGTTGTTCACGACCAGCGCGGCGTTCCCCTTGGGGCCGAGGGCGGCGGCAAGAGCGGCCGTATCGGAGTAGAAGGACATGCCGAGGGTCACCCAGATAAGCCCGATAACGCCTTCCGCAATCATCGCACCGTAAAAGATCTTACGGCCATGCTTTTCGTTGTTGATGCACCGGGCCATCAGCGGAGACTGCGTGGCATGGAAGCCGGAGCAAGCGCCGCAGGCGATGGTAATGAACACCAGCGGCCAGGCGGGCAGGCCGGAGGGGCTATGCATGGTCCATTCGATGTTGCTGTAGAAGGTGTACCCCTTGAAGGCCAGAGCGCCCAGCAGCCCAACGGCCATGAACACCAGCAGTACAGCGAAGAACGGATAGACGCGGCCGATGATCTTGTCCACGGGCAGAATAGTGGCAAGGAAGTAGTACGCAAAGATGATCGCCACAAAGAGCATACTGTGCATACCGGTCAACTGGGACAGCAGGCCAGCGGGCCCCGCCACGAAGACCACGCCCACCAGAATGAGCAGCACGACGGCGAACACGCGCATGAGCTTCTTGATGAGGTCGCCAAGGTTGTACCCGACGATATCCGGCACGGACTTGCCGTTATAACGGACGGACAACATCCCCGAGAAGTAGTCATGTACGGCACCGGCGAACACGCATCCGATTACGACCCACAGGAGAGCTATGGGACCGTAGAGGGCACCAAGGATCGGCCCGAAGACGGGGCCAAGACCGGCAATGTTCAGCAGCTGGATCAGAAACACCTTGGTAGGGCTCATCTCCACATAGTCCACACCGTCAGGCATTTTGCAGGCAGGCGTGGGGCGGTTGGGATCAGGCCCGAACACCTTTTCCACAATGGCGCCATACACACAATACCCAGCCAGCAGCCCTGCCAGGGCCAACACAAAATACATCCATGAAGGCATACAATTCCCCCTCTAAACGTGAGTGTTACGGAACGACCTCCCTTACGGCAAGGAGATTGTTCCACTACCGCAGAAGTCTAATCCCGGCGTTCTTTCCGAGTCAAGGGGAGAAGTTGTTCTTGCACAAGGGGATACAAAACGGCGTGGCATCATTTGACATTTACCCGGTTAACCCCAAAGGACACCCCGTCTCTCAAAAGCAATACGGTGGACAAGGCCGCAGACAGAAAAAGGAGGAAGCCGAAACTCCCTCCTCATCTAAACTAACCGAAGCCAGCTACAACTAGAACTTGTAGTTCAAGCTCATAGCAGCCTTGAAGTTGTTTTCATTGTAGGTATTGCTACCCCACAGGTTTTCGTCGTAGTCCAAGTTGATATAGCCCAATTCGAAGGCCAGGGTGAGGTTCTGGTAGATATTGTACTGGGTGTCGATGTTGACTTCCCACATACGGTCATGATGGGTCAGGTACAGGTCGTTGCCTACGCCGGTCATGCTAGCAACAGTACCACCATTCTTGACCAACATCCCAGAATTGTTCGTACCCTGAATGAAGCCAACACGAAGGACGTGAGAGAGATCTTCCATGAAGGAGATGTCCTTCAACTCAGCAACGATACCCCACGTGCCAGCAAGGCTCGTCCCATTGAAGGTGGCAGAACGGTTGTAGGTACCACCATCGAAGCCGTAAGAGGTCAACGCCACGTCGGAATCGATGACAGGCATGCGTTCGGAACCGTCGTTCGCATTCTTGTCATCACCAGAGGCATACCAGAAGGTCAACGCAGGAGTCATGTAGTCAAGCTTGTATTCACCAGCGAGAGCAGCATACCAACCGGAACGCTTCATATCGAAGTTACCGACGTTGCCCATGTCAACACTGCCATACGCAAAGTCGGCGGCGACGCGGAAGGGATCAAACAGAGTCATTTCGGCAGTAATACCGCCCCACCAAGCATTGCCGTGGTCATCAAGCTTGGCCCCCCAGTGAGCATCAGCACCAGCAGGAAGCAAGCCAGCAGCCACACCAGTTTTATTGTTACCTCCAGCACCGAATTCGGTATCACGACCAATGATGCTGTACATACCAAAGGGGGTCACCTTCACACCATCGAAGGTCAACGGAACGGTCAAACCCACCACGTCCATGGCATCATGCTTATTTCCATAGGTACCATCCATACGATTGCTGTAGTCATTGTAAGGACGCAACCAGAAGAGGGCGGCACCCACGTTTTCGGTAAACTGACCGGACACGGTGATACCGGCACCGTCGGTGTCAAGCACGGCCATCGGCACGGCGAAGGTCGGAACGCCGAAGGGCTGAAGGCCCATACGAACTTTGGCATCGGTCTGGGGGATCACCCAGTCAACATAGCTGTAACGAACCTTCACTTCCTTACCGTCATTGCCCAGAGCAGCACCAGACTTGGCTTCGCCCCAATTCTGGTGACCGATTTCAAAGAACACGACACCCTTCAGGGATTCGGAAGCGATGACGTCGATCTGGGTACGCAGACGAGTGGAAGCACGGAAGTAGTCACCGTTGTTGTCGCTGGAAACGGCACGATCAGCCCAAGACAGGTTGTTCTGCCAAATGCCCTTGGCCTTGATATCAGCAGCCTGAGAACCAGCAGCAGCGCCGAGCACGAGGCCGGCAGCAAGAAGCAGAGTCACGATGCGCTTCATTTGTATTCCTTCCTTCTTAAATAAAATTCCTTGATCGACGAACACAGGACAATCCAGTGTTCGCGTTTCTTTTCTCATAACTCTAAACCGAGATCAACCCTTTTTGTAAAAAAATTTAAACTTCGTGATTCTCACCCCTCTCAAACAGGCCAAAAAGGCAAAATCCCTGTACCGTCCCTCAAGACCGGCGTGGTTTCCCTCCTTCGAAAAGCAGGGCTTGACGGGACGGCACAAGTACGCAAATAGTCGCATGGTACGGTTGCTCAACGCTCCCGCCTCGCATCCGAAGACCTCTTTTTTAAGGATAGACGCATGGGTTTCTTCTCAAGTATCAAACGGCTGTGGTCATCGAATAAAACTGCTGAAACTCCGGAAACGCCACAGGCTCCGGCGGAGGAAGCACTGGCCGCTCCGCAGCCAGCGGAAACGGAAGACGGCGCATCTCACGAAGAATCTTCCGTTTCCGACGCGCCACAATCTCCTGTGGAGTTTTCGGAAAAATTGCCGGAAACGGCAGCAGTAGAGCAGCAACAGGCCGATCTGGAAAGGGATCAGCCTGTTGCCGGACAATCTCTTGAACCGGACGGGCAAGCTCCCGCACCTGCGGCTGCCGCCCAACCTGCCCCTCAGCCCGACGCCCCGAAGGAACCTTCCGGATGGCGCGATACGCTGCTGCTTACCCTCCGGGAAGCCGAACCGCGCCTGTCCGTGTGGCTGTCCATCGCTCTGGAAGATCTCGGACCCGACGCACGCACGGGCGACGAACTCTGGGAGCGTGTCCGCTTCCTTTTGACCGCCCTTGGAGCCCCGGAGAACGAAGCCGATGCCTTCGTCGCCGACTTCGCCGCATGGGCCGCGCGCATGGAATACGAAGAAGTGGCGGACTTCCGTTCGGAACTGCAGTACCGCCTCGCCCTTGCTCTCGATCTTGAGGACGAAGAGGATGAACGCAACCGCATTTTCCTCAAGCTGCATCAAGGGCTGGAACGGACCCGTGAACAGCTCGGCAAAGGGCTCTCCACCCTCTTCGCCAGCCACGGCGACCTGTCCGCCGACTTCTGGGACGAATTGGAAGAACTCTTCATTATGGCGGACATGGGCGTCGAAGCCGCGACCGAGCTGTGCAAACGCCTCAAGTCCCGCGCGCGTGCCGCTTCCGCGACCACTCCCGAGGAACTTTGCCCTCTCCTCGCCGCGGAGCTGGAAGACATTTTCCGCATCCCGCGCCGCGTCGTCGCGGTCAACCCGCCCGAGGTCGTTCTGATCATCGGCGTCAACGGCGTAGGCAAGACCACGACCATCGCCAAACTGGCCTACCGCGCCCGTATGCAGGGCAAAAAAGTCCTCCTTGCCGCCGCCGACACCTTCCGGGCCGCCGCCGTGGAACAGCTCGGCATTTGGGCGGAACGCACGGGTTCCGGTTTCCACTCCAAGGGGCAGGACGCCGATCCCGCCGCCGTGGCGTGGGAGGCGATGGATGTCGCCATCAGGGATCAATACGATATTCTGTTTATCGATACCGCCGGACGTCTGCACACCAAGAGCAACCTGATGGATGAGCTCCACAAGATCCGGGAAGTCATCGCCCGCAAGCATCCCGGCGCTCCGCACCGCAGCATCCTTATTGTAGACGCCACCACCGGTCAGAACGCGCTCCAGCAGACAAAAATATTCAAGGAAGCAGCAGGTATCGACGAACTTATCCTGACCAAGCTTGACGGCACCGCCAAGGGCGGCGTCGCCGTGGCCGTTTCCATGCAGTACGGTATCCCGATCACCTACGTCGGCCTTGGCGAAAAAATGGAAGACCTCCGCCCCTTCAACGGGGATGACTTCGCTAAGGCGCTCCTTGAGCAGTAAAAAATTGATAAAAAGGGAGGAGCTTTTCTGGAAAAGGCGCCCTCCCTTTTCTCTAGGATGGGTTCACTTTGAAAGGATTGGAAATATTGGGGAAGGGGAACTTTTCTGAAGAAAGCTTCCCCTTCCCAAAATCTACCCGCGTAGAGTCCGCCACACCCTTTCCAAAATTTTTTGTGCCTATCGAGTCCCCGTTCACGATTCTTTCTGAGGCAGGTTGCCTTTGGAACACGCTATTTGAAAGTGGAAATACCCTGCCGTCCCACCCTTCTCCTCCCAACCCTTTTGACTTTTTTCCGTTTTTTTCCGAAAGTATGTCACCCTTTCACACGCGACCCATCCTCAAAAAACACACTTTGGAGTGGGCAAGACGTTTGGGGGAAACACGGAAAAGCGCTCTCGCTTCTTCGCCCTTCCGCCTTGCCCCTGTTTCCTACGCCGGAGACCTGCATGTACGACATCGACGATCTGAAAAACCTTGTGGATATGGCGGCGGGCGGGCGCAGCCCCGCCGACCTTCTCATTACCAACGCGAAGCTGGTGGACGTGCTGACCGGCGAAATCCGGGAAACGGACGTCAGCGTGGGCGGAGGCAAAATCCTCGGCTTCTCGCATACCGAGGCGGTGAAAGTCGTTGACGCGCGAGGAGCCTACCTGCTGCCCGGCCTCATCGACGCCCACATCCATATCGAATCCAGCATGGTGAGCCCCGCGCGTTTCGCCGGGCTGGTACTCCCGCACGGCACTACCAGCGTCGTGGCCGATCCGCACGAAATCGCCAACGTCCACGGACTGGAAGGCATCCGGTACATGCTGGAAAACGGACGCCATCTGCCGCTCAATATTTTTATCGCCCTCCCCTCCTGTGTTCCGGCGACGCCGTTCGAGGATTCCGGCGCGGTCCTTTCCGCTGAAGAACTGGAAGAGCTCATCGACGACCCCAAAGTGACCGGTATCGGCGAAATGATGAACTTCCCCGGCGTCGTCTCCGGCGACTACGACGTACTGGCAAAAATCCAGCTCGGTACGTCCCACGGCAAAATTGTGGACGGACACGCCCCAGGCTTGCTTGGCCGGGATCTCGACGCCTATCTCGTCACCGGCATTACGAATACCCACGAGTGCACCACGCTTGAGGAGATGCGCGAGAACCTTCGCCGGGGCAGCTACATCCTTATACGCGAAGGCTCCGCCGCCAAGAACCTCCGAACGCTCCTGCCCGGCGTTACGCCCGGCAACGCGCGGCGCTGCGCGTTCTGCTGCGATGACCGCCATATTGAGGAGATCGTTTCCGACGGGCACATGGACAACCATCTGCGCCTCGCGGTAGGCATGGGGATGGATCCGGTACAGGCCATCACCATGTGCACGCTCAACGCCGCGGAGTGCTTCGGGCTGCGCAACAAGGGAGCCATCGCCCCCGGCAGGGATGCCGATTTCATCCTTGTGGACGACCTCAAGGCATTCCGCGTGCGCAAGGTCTTCACGGCGGGACGCCTGATCGCCGAAGACGGCCGCGTCCTCATCCCGCTGGATGACGCGGCTGCGGGAGCGCCTTCCCACTCCATCCACCTCAAGCCGCTGGACGAAGATGCCCTGTCCTTGCCTGTCCGTACCGGAAAAGCCCGTGTCATCGGCATTGAGCCCGCCTCCCTCGTTACGAAGAGCCTCGTCCGCGAGGTGAAGACCGATGACGCGGGATGCTTCCAGTCCGCGCTGAATCCCGGCCTGACCAAGATCGCGGTCATTGAGCGGCACAAGAGGACAGGGAAACTCGGCATCGGGATTCTGGAAGGCTATGGGCTCACGGGAGGGGCCATAGCGACGACCATTTCCCATGACTCCCACAATATTGTTGTAGCGGGCGACAACGACCCTGATATGCTGCTTGCCGTCCGTGAGTTGGCGGACATGGGCGGCGGCATCGTCTCCGTGCACGGAGGGGCCATCCGGCGTCTGCCCCTCCCTATCGCGGGCCTCATGACCTCCGCCGATCCGCAGGAAGTCAATGCGGTCCTTCATGATATGCTCGTTGCCGCGCGTGCGGAACTCGGTATCCCCGAAGACGTCGAACCGTTCATGACCCTCAGTTTCATGGCTCTTCCCGTCATTCCGGAACTCAAGCTGACCGCCCGCGGCCTGTTCAACGTCAACACTTTTTCCTTCGTCGGCGTAGAAGCCGACTGACGAGGTGCGCCATGCCCAGACTGTTGCCCGGGACCTCTCCCGAAACCGACCTCTACGCTCTCACCGACGACGAACTGTCTCTCGGGCGTCCGGCGGTTGAAGTCGCCAAAGCCCTGCTCGACAGCGGCATCAAGATCCTCCAGTACCGCGAAAAAGAAAAAAAGGCCGGACAGATGCTCAAAGAGTGCCTGGAGCTGCGCCGCCTGACCCGCGAGGCTGGTGCCTGCTTCATCGTGAATGACCATGTCGACATCGCTGTCCTCTGCGAAGCCGACGGCGTGCACGTCGGCCAAGAGGATCTCCCCGTCGAGGCCGTGCGCCGTCTCGTTGGCCCGGACATGATCATCGGCCTGTCCACCCATACCCCTGATCAGGCCCGCGCGGCCGTGGCCTCCGGTGCGGACTATATCGGGGTCGGCCCCATTTACCCGACGCAGACCAAAAAGGACGTTTGCGCCGCTGTAACCCTCGATTATCTTGATTGGGTGGTTGCCAACATCACCCTGCCTTTCGTCGCCATCGGAGGCATCAAGCGCCACAACATTGCGGACGTCATCGCGCACGGCGCCCGCTGTTGCGCCATCGTTTCCGAATTCGTCAGCGCTCCCGACATTCCCGCCCGCGTTGCCGAAGTCAGAAGCGCAATGAAAAAATAGTGTTTTTACAGGCGGGAGGAGAAATTATCCCCTCTCGCCGCCATGTTGCGCGATGGGGGGCGGGCGCATTCCTGTAGTGCTTTGCAGGAAGCGCTTGACCTCCGGCTGATACGGTCATATGTGTTCGACATGAACGGAATCTTCCATACTCCCAAGCGGTTCGCTCTGCTTCTCCTCGCCGCGTTCGCGCTGGCGAACGGTCCCGTGTGGGCCGCTCCGACGCCTGTCACCGACAAGGGCGGAGATAAGAAGGAAGAGGCCGTATGGGGCGAAATGCCCGCTGGAGCCAAGACAACCTACATCGGCATCCACGGCGGCACTGTGCCAGTCAGCCTGCTGACGGCGGGGGACGGTTCCCCGATGATCGCACTCGTGGGCCTGACCGGAAGCGATTTCCTGAACTTTTTGCGTACCAACGACAGATTGCAGGAAGAGCCCCTGTTTGCCGACAATACAGGGATCTACGCCCCGGGGGCGCACCCTTCGGACATAAGCGACAGCCCCGTACAGCCGACAGCCGCTGACGTACCTACGCCACACCTCACCGGGAATGCGACGCAACCCATAACCGGGAACGCTACACAACCGATGGTTCCAAGCGAGCAGGCAGTGCAGCAAACCGCCGACAACCAACTGACCGAACTTCCGGCAACCGATCCCGCCATTCCCTCTGAGAGCAATGCAACACTGCTTCTGGCGGGCTCTTCTTCCGGGGATATCCCGGTAATCTATGCAACAGGGCGAAATTTTGAACGACTGAGCCTTGTCCCGGCCAACTGGGCTCCCTTTGGCCTGACTGAAAAGGCCCTTTCCCTTGAAGGCGAAGTGAAAGTTCTCGCCCCGCCCAAGATGATGCCCAAACGGCACACCATAAAAAAGAAACGGCATTAGCCGTTGGACGTCCCCCCAAGAGGAGGAAGGAGCTTTTCCTTCCCCCTCTTTTTTATACGGCTCAGGCTTTACGTAGCAGGGGAGGAGTTACCGAGAGCGTCCCTACCCTTTTCCCGTCCTTTCTTCATGGAAACGGCATGAGAGCCATGCATCTCTATGAGGACATCTCTCCGCCTTGCTCAATGGAGCGAACCGGGTGCATAAAGCCGTAGGAAAAAAAGCTGGGAGGAGGAAACCCGAAGGGAGGGGGGAGAGGGAGAAAGAGCAGGAGGGGCTTGCGCCTAGCCTGGGGCTTGGGGAGGGGGGGTCAGCGGTGAGGATGAGCTTCGGGCAAAACAAAGGGCCGTCCTGGATAGGACGGCCCTTTGGAAATAAAGTCTTGGCGTTGTTCTACTTTCCCACGTAAGAATGCGCAGTATCATCGACGATGGAGAGCTTAACTGCCGAGTTCGGAATGGGATCGGGTGTACCCTCTCCTCCATGAACACCAAGACAAATCTCTATGTGATATTAATTGATAGGGGGTTGGGAAGGGGAAAGTTTTTGAAAAATAAGCCGCTCGGGCTATTAGTACTGGTCAGCTGAGCACGTCGCCGCGCTTACACCTCCAGCCTATCGACCGGGTAGTCTACCCGGGCCCTTCAGCTCTTTCGAGGGGAGAACTTATCTTGAGGCAGGCTTCCCGCTTAGATGCTTTCAGCGGTTATCCCTTCCGCACATAGCTACCCTGCTATGCCGCTGGCGCGACAACAGGATCACCAGGGGTGCGTCCATCCCGGTCCTCTCGTACTAGGGACAGGCCCTCTCAATTCTCCTTCGCCCACAGAAGATAGGGACCAAACTGTCTCACGACGTTTTAAACCCAGCTCGCGTACCACTTTAAACGGCGAACAGCCGTACCCTTGGGACCTGCTTCAGCCCCAGGATGTGATGAGCCGACATCGAGGTGCCAAACCGCATCGTCGATGTGAACTCTTGGATGCGATCAGCCTGTTATCCCCGGCGTACCTTTTATCCAATGAGCGATGGCCCTTCCATTCGGGACCACCGGATCACTAACGCCAACTTTCGTTCCTGTTCGAGATGTCTCTCTTACAGTCAAGCTCCCTTATGCGTTTGCACTCAGCGCCTGGTTTCCGATCAGGCTGAGGGAACCTTTGCATGCCTCCGTTACACTTTAGGAGGCGACCGCCCCAGTCAAACTACCCGCCAGACACTGTCTTTCTCCGGGATAACCGGAAGAAGTTAGGATCTTAAACATGCAAGGGTGGTATTTCAAGGATGGCTCCCCCCATACTGGCGTACAGGGTTCACAGCCTCCCACCTATCCTACACATGCAGGCCCAAAATCCAATGTCAAGCTATAGTAAAGGTGCACAGGGTCTTTCCGTCTTTCTGCGGGTACACGGAATTTTCACCGCGACTGCAATTTCACCGAGTCTCTGGCCGAGACAGTGTGGAGATCGTTACGCCATTCGTGCAGGTCGGAACTTACCCGACAAGGAATTTCGCTACCTTAGGACCGTTATAGTTACGGCCGCCGTTTACTGGGGCTTCAATTCGGAGCTTTGCTTGCGCTGACCCCTCCTTTTAACCTTCCAGCACCGGGCAGGCGTCAGTCCGTATACGTCGTCTTTAGGACTTCGCACAGACCTATGTTTTTAGTAAACAGTCGCCACCACCAATTCACTGCGGCTCCCCGGGGCTTCATATGTTAAACATGTCACCCTAGAGAGCACCCCTTCTTCCGAAGTTACGGGGTTATTTTGCCGAGTTCCTTGGCCAGAGTTCTCTCGAGCGCCTTGGATTGTTCATCCCACCCACCTGAGTTGGTTTGCGGTACGGATTGCTGTGGATAAACTTAGGAGCTTTTCTAGGCAGCATAGACTCAACGGCTTCAGGGCTTGCGCCCACGGACTCGCGTCTCAGATTCGTCCGGCGGATTTGCCTACCGGATATTCCTACACGCTTGCACCGGGATATCCAACACCCGGCCCGCCTATCTTCCTGCGTCCCTCCATCGCGCTACACAACAAGTACAGGAATATTAACCTGTTTTCCATCGGTTACGGCTTTCACCCTCACCTTAGGATCCGACTAACCCTGGGAAGATTACCTTTACCCAGGAAACCTCGGGTTTTCGGCGAATATGTTTTTCACATATTTTATCGTTACTCATGTCAGCATAATCACTTCACTGCAGTCCAGCATGCCTTCCGGCACACCTTCAGCCCGCAGCGAACGCTCCCCTACCCAATCTCCAAAGGAGATTGCCAAAGCTTCGGTACCATGCTTAGCCCCGTTACATTTTCGGCGCAGAGCCATTAGACCAGTGAGCTATTACGCTTTCTTTAAACGATGGCTGCTTCTAAGCCAACGTCCTGGCTGTCTAAACGGTTCCACTACCTTCACCACTGAGCATGGATTTGGAGACCTTAGCTGTTGGTCTGGGCTGTTTCCCTTTTGACGACGAACCTTCGCACCCGCCGTCTGACTCCCGGGATACAATTAAGCGGCATTCTGAGTTTGATAGAGTTTGGTAATCTGGTAGGACCCCTAGCTCTGTCAGTGCTTTACCTCCGCTAATCAATTCCCGAGGCTATACCTCAATATATTTCGGGGAGAACCAGCTATCACCGGGTTTGATTGACCTTTCACCCCTATCCACAAGTCATCCGGAACGTTTTCAGCCGTTGACGGTTCGGTCCTCCACAAGGCTTTACCCTTGCTTCAACCTGCTCATGGATAGATCACCCGGTTTCGGGTCTACTCCAACGTACTAGTCGGCCTATTAAGCCTCGCTTTCACTACGGCTACGCTTTCGCTTAACCTCGCACGGTAGAGTAACTCGCTGACTCATTATACAAAAGGCACGCGATCACTACCGAAGTAGCTCTCGCAGCTTGTAGGCAACAGGTTTCAGATTCTATTTCACTCCCCTAACAGGGGTTCTTTTCACCTTTCCCTCACGGTACTAGTTCACTATCGGTCGCTGAGGAGTACTTAGCCTTAGAGGATGGTCCCCCTAGATTCCCACGAGGTTCCACGTGCCTCGCAGTACTCAGGTACCGGCTGCGTCCTTTTCGGTTTCGAGTACGGGGCTATCACCCGCTGTGGCGGAGCTTTCCAGCTCACTTCCTCTGCCTACTCCAGAATCGCGTATGCCGGCCCTACAACCCCGAATGGTCGAAACCACTCGGTTTGGGCTCTTCCCATTTCGCTCGCCGCTACTTTGGGAGTCTCGTTTGATTTCTCTTCCTCCGGGTACTGAGATGTTTCACTTCCCCGGGTTGGCTTCTCTGGGCCTATATATTCAGCTCAGGATGATGGGACATGACTCCCATCGGGTTTCCCCATTCAGAAATCATCGGATCGTAGGATGTTTAGCTCCTCCCCGATGCTTATCGCAGCTTACCGCGTCTTTCATCGCCTCTCAGCGCCAAGGCATTCACCTGTTGCCCTTGATATCTTATTTCTCAAGAACTTTACTATTCCCTTCCCATTCCCCTATTCAATTGTAAATGAGCAGCACCCGCCGGTGTTTCCGACCGGTGCGACCAGGCCATGCCTGGATGACTGCCGCGAAATCTTCGCGTCAATGACCAATCATGGACTGTACGTCAGCAAGCTTGTGGTGGAGGTAGGCGGAATCGAACCGTCGACCCTCTGCGTGCAAAGCAGATGCTCTCCCAGCTGAGCTATACCCCCTGATAAGTGGTGGGCCTGGAAAGACTTGAACTTTCGACCTCACGCTTATCAGGCGTGCGCTCTAGCCACCTGAGCTACAGGCCCCTGACGTTTTCTTCTCAAAGAGCATGGCGTTAAGCCCTTGTTCCTTGCAAGTGAAGAGCGAGTTGGGAATTTTTCCTATAAAGGAGGTGATCCAGCCGCAGGTTCCCCTACGGCTACCTTGTTACGACTTCAC
>OGPU01001852.1_pt1 | contig 16670 bp, 10 predicted proteins | sample 1552991 | NCBI WGS metagenome assembly OGPU01 (sample SAMEA2580296, study PRJEB22360) | human gut metagenome | biome: human gut; feature: human-associated habitat; material: faeces | place: Denmark | collected 2008/2010 | reverse complement strand
TGAAAGCCGATACAATCCTATTCCAATACACCACACCCGACGGACGGAATGAGGTGGTGAAATTCCCGTTAGCGGGATTCTGTGGAAACTATCTGATGCAGTTTGCAAAGTAGCGTTCGGTGGAGTTATAGTTAAGCAATTATCTGTGTAAGACACGATACGACCTTTCGGCCTTTGGGGTCGGGAGGTTTTTATTTGAAAACCATAAACTCACTATGCCAATGAATAACAAGAAAGAACGTGTTACAGAATTTATTTAGCCCGTTAAACAATTCTCTAATTAACAATCATTTACAAACCAGCAGACAGACGTAAATGTTTAACCATCCGTTTAACCAATGCGAAAAACGAGGTGAAACACATTCGAAAAAATCGTCGTAAAAGGAAATAGCTCAGTTGGTTACCCCTAAACGCGTAGCGTTTTGGGGGCTTGAGAGCGCAACCTTGCCAAGGTTGGGGTCGCGAGTTCGAGTCTCGTTTTCCGCTCCAAAAAGCAAGAGGCGGCCTAACTTTATGGTTAGACAGCCTCTTGTGTATATCGCAAACAAGAACACAGCACGCTCCGGAGCCTCGTCAATCGTCGTAACCGTTGGGACGAGCCCTCCAGGCCAAGGCGAAGATCGCCGTACCGATCACGGCAGCACCGATCAACGCCGAAAGCGCCGCATTCCAACCGGTCCGCTGTACGAGCAGCCCGAGGCCCCAACCCGAAACGACCGTGCTTCCGTAGCCGAACAGCCCGCAGAATCCGCCCGCCGTGGCTGCGGCCCGTTTGGTCGCGATATTGGCCGCAGCGATGCCCACGAGCGCCTGAGGACCGTAGATGAAGAATCCGGCCGCCATGAGGATCGCGACTGCTACGGCGAGCGGCGTTTCCCGGTCGAGGGCATAGAATCCGGCCAGGCAAAGGGCCGCCATCGACATGCAGACGACACAGGTTCGGGGAGCCCGCCCGCCGAACAGCCGATCCGTGGCCCACCCGGCGGCGAGCATGCCGGCGATGCCGGCGATCTCGAAGGCCGCAACGCTCCAGCCGGCAAGGCTGATATCCATATGCAGATGTTCCTTGAGCATCGTAGGTCCCCAGTCCAATACGGCGAAACGCACAACATAAACGAAGAAGTTGCCCACGGCAATGATCCAAATCGTAGGATTCAGAAAAACCTTACGACGCAGGAATGCCTTATACTCGGCATTTTCTTCGGCCCGGGTTTGCGGTTGCTGCCCAGTGGTTTTTCCGGTTTTCAGTTCGGGAAGCCCGACCGATGAAGGCGTGTCACGCACGAGCGCCCAGACAATTGCGGCTCCGAGCAGAGCGACCGTCGCCGGCAGCAGAAAGCACCAGCGCCAATGCTGGGAGAGCAGTGACGAAGCGTCGAACCACGCATCCCAATTCAACCCGACCGCGTAACCGCAGAACACGATGGCCAGTCCCGCACCGATCGAGTGGGAGGTATTCCACACGGACATTTTGGTCGCCAGCCGCTGCGGCACGATCCAGTGGGTCATCAGCCGCGTGCAGGGCGGTACGCCCATGCCCTGAAACCAACCGTTGAGGACCCAGAAGATGCCCAACGCCAGCACCGAGGAGCTGAAACCGAACAGCAGGTTGCAGATCGCGCAGAAAACGAGTCCCGTCACGAGGAAACGGCGCGCATCGCTGCGGTCGCCCCAAATGCCGTTGACGAATTTCGAGAGTCCGTAAATCACGCCGTGGAGCGTGAGAAACAATCCGAGGTCGGATTTCGAAATGCCCATCTCCTCGTTCAAATAAGGCATGGCGATGCTCAGATTCTTGCGCACGAAGTAGAAAAGCGCATATCCGAAGATGCACATCGCGATGGTACGGAATTCCCAGTATTTGAAACGCCGTATCTGCTCGGAGGTCATACCGGCATAGGCCGGGTTCGAGGATTCGGTCTTCATCGTAGTATCATTTTCGCGAACGGCTGCGCAACGCGCAGTCCTGCAAAGCGTGAATCTCCCGGCGCGAACGAGGCAGTTCGACGAACTCCGAGGGATAATCGGTTTCGATGATATCCGGTTCGGCCAGCAGCTCCCGCAAATAGGCCGTATTGCGGTCGCGGGCGTTCTTCACCTTGTCGGAGGTCTCCACGATCGAAGTCATCGTCATCACGCCCCGGGCATGCAGCAGATCGTAGACCTCCTGCAACCGGGGATCGACGGCCGTACGGATATAGGCCATGATGTAACGCCACGGAATCGGCGAAGCGTCGTAAGCCTCGAAATCCGCCCGCGAACTGATTTCGACGCAGAACATTACCTGCCGGATACCGCTGTTCCAGTAGCGGAGCGCTTCGTCGAGCGAGCGGACGCTCAGCACGATGTTATGATACTCCGCCCAATCGCCGCCGGGCTGCAACTGCCGGATGTAATAGTCGATACTGGCCCGACGCACGCGATCGCTTACCCCTTTCGTATTGACGTACTTGTTGTCGAAGTTGAACACCACCCTATCCTTGCCCCACTCCAGCATATCCTTGAGTCTCGGAATCTTGTAGGGGGTCTCCTTCCGGTGGCGATCGACCAGGGCGAACTGCTGCAACTCTTCGTAGGTATAGTCGGAGACACGCCCCTTACCCGTCGTCGTGCGGTCGATCGTCAGGTCGTGCATCAGCACCGGTATGCTGTCTTTCGTGAAGCTGAAGTCGATTTCGAAAAAGGTCGGCAGCAGCGAAAGGGTCTTTTCGCACGACTCGATACAGTTCTCCGGATACCCCGCCATCATGCCGCCGCGATGGCCGCTGACGACGATGTCGCGATCGGGAGAATAGGTAAAATAGGCCTGCAACTCCTCGATGGAGCCGATCCGCACGGCATGCGCCTCCGGCGTCCGGGCCTGAACCCGGGCAGCCGGTGCGCAACACATGCAGCCGATCGCGACCCACAATTTCCAATTATTCATGTCGGACGGTTTTATCGGTTATCGTTCGACCTTGCCGACCCGGCGTTCCGTCGGGTTGCCGGGTCCCACCTTCAGCAGAACGACGCCGTGCGGCGCCACCTCCGCGGTGTAGGTCTCGCCCAATTCGAGCGTCGCGATATCCTGCTGACGCCACAGATCGCGGATCGTCTTCGTCCCGCGCATACCGAGCTGACGCAGCGTGAACTTCATCTCAGCGGGTTTCTCACCGCGGTTGAACAATCCCACGGCGACCGACCCGTCCTCGAGGTGCTTGACGTAGATCACCTTGCTGTTCCCATCCCGCCAGATCGGGGCGGCCTGGAGCCCGAGCGGGTCCTGATTCACGTCGATCACCTCGTCGTTGGTCAGCAGGCTGAGCGTGAAATCGTCCAGTTTGTCGATGGGGCATCCGATCAGCAGCGGCGCAGCCAGCAGCGACCACAGCGAAATGTGGGTATACTGTTCATCGGCCGTAAGGTTCGTGCGGTGGAGTTTCGGGCCCCAACCGACCATACCGACGACCAGCATGTCGGGATCGGCCCAATGGCCCGGTCCGGTGAACGCGAGCCAGCGCTCGTGCGCGAAGCCGATCGAGCTCATGCTCTTCCAGGTATCGCGAATGTCGCCCGTCGTGCGCCAGCACTGGCACAGCTCCTTCCACATCGGGGCGTCGGCATAGGGCGCATTGTTCGAAATGCTGTACACGATATCGCGGCCGCATGCACGCAACGCCTCGTACATCTCCTCGGTATAATAGCGGTCGTTGGGCGACCAGTCGTATTTCAGGTAGTCGATCCCCCAGTCGGCCCACTGCTTCACGTCGGCCTTCACGAACGAATATTCACCGTGGATATACATCTCCATGCGGTCTTTCCAATAATCGCCGCCCGGCTTCTGATAACGGTAATGCTCGTTGCAATACCCCTTTTTGATCCATTCGTTCACGCCGTCGGCTCGATCGGAATAGCTTCCCACGTGGGCGGCATAGGTTCCGATCCACGGCGTGGAGTAGATGCCGATCTTGAGGCCCAAGGCATGGATTTCATCGGCCAGTCCCTTCATATCGGGGAATTTCGTGTTGGGCTGGATGGCGTTGTATTTTCCGCCGCGCTGCCCCTGCCAACCGTCATCGATATTGATATAGGTCCAACCGTGATCGACCAATCCTTTCTCGACCATGGCGCGGGCCGATGCGAGTACCTGCTCCTGCGTCACATCGCGCGCCCAGCAGTTCCAGGAGTTCCAGCCCATCGGAGGCGTCAGCGAAATGGCGTCGCCGACGACGATTTTCAGATCGCGTTCGTTGCTGCCGAGCGCATTTTCGGCCTTCAGCCGGACGACGTATTCCCCGGCTTTCTTCACGCGCCCCGTAATGCGTCCCGTCCGGGAGTCGAGTTTCAGCCCTTTGGGCAAACCTTCGGCCGAGAAGGTCATGGGGCGTGCTCCGGTGGCCGCCACGGTAAAGAGGAACTCCGATCCGGGACGGACCCCGAAAATCCGGGCTCCGTTAATGCGCGGAGTCTCGGCGGGTGCCGGAGTCAGGATACGGGCCGACAGATCGGGCGTTTCGGAGCGTGCGAAACCGATCTCGGTCTGAAAAAGAGAGCCCGCCGCCAGCAACGGAAATGCAATGAATCGAATGATTTTTTTCATCGGAATGTAATTTTATGACAATTGGAATTAGGTAACCTATACGGCTTTACACCTCATCGGTTTTTCGATGGCATTTTCCTGGGACGGTCGGTGCGAAATGACAGCCCCAAACCCGAATCCGTGTAAATTCGCCGATCACAGCCCGGCGTTATTTGCTTACCAGGTCGAAATCGTACTTGATATTCTTAAATTCGTCGTAATCGGTCGTCGGCGGCGCCGTGCAGACATAGGGTGCGCGCGAGCCGTCCGTTTTCTCAGCCCGAATCTCGTAGGGTTCGTCCGGATATTTGAGCGTTCCCTTGTAGAGGTGCTGGCAGGAGGTCGTGGTGAACCCGGCTCCGTAAACCTGATAGATCCAGTAGGCGGCCCACAGGTCGTGCAATTTCTCCGTACGGCCCGCACTCGACGTGTAGTTGGTCATTTGCCCGATGTTCTCGCCCCGCTGATACAGCGTTACCGTCCAGCTGCCGTCGTGTTCGATGTTCCAGACATTGACAAGGATATCGTCGGCTCCGAGTCCGTAGTTGTAAGGACCGTATTTGTCCTTCATCGTAGCATCCAGGCCGCCCTTGTTCTGCTTGTCGTGGTAAAAGGTCTGGTTGCCCCGGTATACCCGCATCTGGAAACCCTCGTCGCGGCCGGTGGCCTTGAAACGCCAATCCGCGATGTGCGCGCCCTCGATGTCGTAAACGGCATAACCATTGGGGGTTCCGTCGCCGTTGAACGAGGCGTGCCAGAATGCGCCGCACGCCGCGCCCTGGATGTGTTCGTAGATCGTTTTCCCGTTGACGGAATGGATATAGTTCTGGTTATAATGCGTATGGCCGATCATCAGATGGGCTTCGGCATACTCCGAGAGCAGTTCCAGCACCTCCCGGCGGTAACGTTTGTCCGAATGGCAGTAGCTCGCACCGCCCCGGAACGGGACATGGCAGCAGAGAATGACCATCTTGTCTTTGGGAACGTACGACAAATCCCGCTTGAGCCATTCGAACTGCCAGTCGTAGAATCCGGCGGCGAATTCCTGGTCCTCCCCCAGGTCGGGGATTTCGCCATGAAGTACGTTATCCATCGAGACGATGTGTACGTCGCCGCGGTCAAACGAATAGTTCTGCGGTCCGAAATACTTCTGAAAATTCTCGACGCTCTTCCAGTAGGTCGACGTCACGCTGTTATCCGCTTCGTTCAGATGATCGTGGTTGCCGATCGTCTGGAAGAAAGGCACGCTGCCGGCGATCGACGCCATGGCCTTCTTCATAGCCTCCCAGATGGCCGTGCGGTTATTGTCGGTAATGTCGCCCAGCGTAATGCCATAGACGGGAGAGCCCGCATCCCGGTATTCGTCGGCGGTTTTCTTCAGGTCGGGAATCGTCTCGTCCTGGAAACGGGCGAGACTCTTTTCGTTGCGGCACTGCGGATCGGCCATGCAGAAAAGCCGGAACTTCGTCTCCTTGCCGTTCGGAAGGCGTGTCAATTTGAAATCCTGGCGGAAAACCTTGACGCTAAGATCGATTTTCCGATAAAAATAGGGCAATTCCGCTTCTGCGATCACCGAACGGTAAATCGCGTAATCGGCAGGCGTCGAGTAGAAGATCAATGCGGCACGGCTATCGCGCACCAGCTGGTAGACGCCGTTCGCATCGGTCGTCGTGCAGTCGAAGCCATCGCTGACAACGACACCGGGAATTCCGGCCCCGCTCTCCACGTCGTAGATCAGACCGCAGAGCGTCGTCTCCGGAGCGATATCCGTGCCGTTGATATGGGTCACATTTTTCTTGGAGGTTCCGCCCGCTCCTTCCGGGGAATCGAGCGTATCGTTGCTGCACGAGAGCAACAGCGGAAAAACCAGTGTCAGCAAGACGAATTTCAGTTGTTTCATGGTCATCGGTTTTGGCGTATCGGGCCGGGGCTGCTCGGCCGTCGGCCCGATACGCATGGTACAATTATCTCAAAGCATAGATTTCGGCGATCTGAGCGCAGTCTCGCACGGTATTTTTGTTGTTCGACTCCGTAATGAGAATCCGGATATACCGGGCCTGCGTCTCGGGGAACAGATAGCAGAAAGGACCGCGGCAGATGGAGATACCCTTCTCGAAATTGAACTCGCCGACCTTCGTCCAGTTGCCGTTCTGCGTCCATGCCTGCGAATTCTTCCAGTCGGAGGTATCCCCGGTCTCGGACACCCAGAACGATCCCGCCTTCATGTCGTCGATGGAGCCGTTGTTGTCGCAACGCCACATCTCGATACCGTTCAACCGCTGCACGGCGGCCATGTCGATCTGAACGGTGAACGGCAAAAACATATGATCCTGCGACACGCTGCTGCCGTTGAAGGCCGTATGCCAATAGGTGGAGACGTTGCCGTCGATGAGTTTGGCCACGGAATAGGAGGCATTGTGGTAGGAGTTCGTGTCCGCCGACCAGCCGCTCTGCGCAAGGCGCTGCGGGCAAGGAGCGTCGGAAGGCTTATACACGAAGGTCTCTGCGACCGATACCTCCGAGAATCCGTAGCCGTTCCGCGGCGCATTGCTCCGGGTGATCGTCACGCGGACGAAACGGGCGGAGGTCGGTTCGAACCAATAGACGAAGGGACCGACTTCGGTATTGCTCTGCAAAGACTCGTCGTTGTCGAACTCGGCGACTTTCGCCCAGCGGAGGTTGTCCGAAGAGACTTCGATATAGCCGGCACCGATACGCTTGGCCTGAGAGGCGCGCGCCTGCAAAGCCACGGCACAAATCTCGGTAACGGAGCGCAAATCCAATTTGTAGCTGTACGGCGGTGCATCGGCACCCGTGGGATTGGTCATGTTGCCGTCGGGTCTGTACGGAGCGTCCCAGTAGGTACCCGGCTTGCCGTCGATCATCAGCGTACCGTTGTTCGAATTGGCAAAATGGGTGGTTTCGCACTGCCATCCGTAACGGTTGATCGGCAAATAGTTCTCCCGAGTCGTCGGGGCGAAGTGCAGCAGGTAAATGCTCTTCTCGGGAGCGACCTCGAAATAATCGGAGGTCAGACGAACGGGCACGGCGCAAGGTTCGTCGCCGACTTTGGCCGGATCGACATGGATCGTCGTCCGCACCTCCGTTTCGCCCTTGGCGATCGTCAAGGCTCCGGCCTCGAACGTAACGACCCCTTCGGGAGCCAGCCGGAACGCGGTGCCGTGCGACGCATTGTAGGCATCGAGTGCCGCCTGGGAGCAGTCGAGCGCGACGGTTCCGTCGGCTTCGAACGGACGCGCCAATTTGAGGGTCAGCGTCTGGTCCCAGGCATTCGCGGCATTATTGACATAGGTATTCTCCCCGGTAATGTAAAAGAGCGTGGCCGCCTCGTCGATCTCCACGGCGATCTGCTCCAGGTTCGGATGGACCAGCAAGATGTTTCGCTTCGCGCTGACGTTGCCGTCGGAGAGCAGTTCCACCGGTACCACAAGGTTTTCCGGGTCTTCGACCCCGACCAGCTGCATCGGATCGAAGATCACTTGGAAAGCACCGGAACGCTCGTCCCCGGCCAAGGTAATCCGCTCCGGTTCGATCCGATAAGCGCTTTGGGGCAATGCCTTGTACGCCGTGGCGTTTTCCGAGTTGTAGGTTTCGAGCGCAGACTCGGAGCTCCGGACGGAAACGGTGAGGCTTTCGGCATAATATCCGCTTCGGAAAACCCGGAGCGTAACGGCGGGGTCCTCGTCGACTACGTAAAACGGGGCGGATTCCAACACACCCTCCGCAAGGAAGCAGGCCGTAGCGCCCGGCAGAGCGTTGTCGCGGTTGTTTTCGCAGGCCGAAACCGCGAACGACAGAGCCGCCATTGCAAAGATGATATGATTGCGTTTCATAACAGAGTCTTTTACCATTGGTAGTTTTGGGTCACGTTGTAGAGACGGTCTATTTCCGACTGAGGAATCGGCAGCAGATAATTCCGCTTGTTGAATATGCGCGTCGAAGGCGTATTGCCGCCGTCTGCGGCAACGACCGTCCGATGCCAGAAATCGCCGTCCGGACGATCGTCGGTCGCCTGGATGTTCATGCCGTAAAACGCTCCGGCGTTCTCTTGCTCGGCGATCAGCCACATGCGGGTATCGAAGAAACGATGGTTCTCGAAATTCAGCTCGATCATCCGCTCGCGACGAATCATGGCCTCCAGCGCATCCGCATCCGCTTCGACCTCGGGATAGATCGTCTCGATATCAGCCACGCCCGCGCGTTTGCGCACCGCATTGATCGCCGCCAGAGCCGCAGTCGCATCGCGTTCGGGCTGCCGGTTCAACGCCTCGGCGTAGTTCAACAGGACCTCGGCATAGCGGAACAGCGGCCACGTTATGGCGGTCCAGTTGGCCTGCGCGGACCCGGCATTCTTGCTGTCGAATCCCGTATCCTGGAACTTGAAGGGCAGATAACCCGTCAGCGGATAGTTGAAGTTGCTCGACGTCTGGCCCGAGTTGCCTCCGTAGTAGAACTGGATCGAGGAGACCGTATTCGAACCGCCGATCCAATTCAGACCCTCGTAGAACACCGACATGTAGAAGCGGGGTTCGCGGTTGAGGTACATGTTGTAGGTCGATTTGGTGCTGCCCAGGATCGGATGCGTGAACGAAGTGAAGCCCGACTCGTCGTATCCGCTCTGCGGATCGATCACGGGACTTCCGTCGGCCTGGTATCCGGTGATGGGATAGCGACCTCCGTGCTCGGTATCCATGGCGAAAGCATCGACCAGTTTCTGCGTTATGGCGACTCCGCCGTAGGCCCGTCCGCCCACTCCGAGCGGAATGGTCGCGACACGCCAGTTATAGCTGGTCTTCTGGTAACCGAAAATCAGCTCCCGGTTCCATTTCTGCGTGAAGACCGCCCGCCAATCGACATACGGATTTCCCGTTTCGATCAACTCGTACTGCCGGAGGTCAAGGACATCCCGGGCCGCTTCGGCGGCTTTCGTCCACTTCGAAGCGTCGTACGACTGCGGGAAGAGGTATTTGCCCTCGGCGTTGGTCATGTTCCGGTACATCGGATTGCCGTTGAACAGGGGACGGGCCGCATAGAGCAGCAGTCGGGCCCGCAAGGCCAGAGCGACACCCTTCGTCGCACGCCCCAAATAGGAATCCGGCTGCGTAAGCGGCAGATCGGCCGCGGCTTTGCGGCACTCCTCCGCCACCCAGTCCACGCATTCGTCCCACGGATTGCGGTCGCGCTCGCGAAGCGCGAGGTCGTTGAAATCGGCGACACCCTCGCCCAAAAGGACAACCGGACCGTAAAGCCGCATCAGGCAGAAATAGTAGTAGGCGCGCAGGAACCGGGCTTCGGCCGCCCATTCGAGCGCCTCGGCGGGCGACAACTCGGGGCAGCGTCCGACGTTGGCGATGAAATAGCTCGCTTCGCGGATGCCTTTGTAGTAGGTGGTATAATACGAGAGACCGGTCTGATCCTCGGTGCTCACGGACCACGTGGAGTTGTTCCACTGGGCGAAAGGTCGTCCCGTGAATACGCATACGCATTCGTCAGACGAGGGGGTATAATGGTTGGCCTGGCCGCTGGGGTCGGTCTCGTTGGTGATCCAGCTATATACGTTCACCAGGTAGCGGAACGTCGAATTGTAACTTTCGAAGACATTCTTCGATGTATACGGTTCGTCGGGCTGGCGGTCGAGGTAGGAGTTGCAACCTGCGGCGGACAACACCGCGAAAACGGCTGCGAATAGGCTCTTTTTCATAGGTAGAATCGAGTTTTAACGGTTAGAAGATCAGCGACACGCCGATATTGTACACCCGGTTGTTCGGATAATTCGCAGCACCCGTTTGCAGATCGGGGTCCCAGAGTTTGAAATCACTGAACGTCAGCAGATTCATTCCGGAGACATAGATTCTCAGACCGTCGATGCGGAGTTTGTTGACCACCTGCTTGGGCAGCGAGTAACCGATCTCGGCATTCTTCAGACGCATGTAACGGCCGTTGACCATCCAGAAAGTCGATTTCTGCGAATTGTTCGGATTCGGCGAAGTCGTCAGACGCGGATATCGGGCGTTCGGATCGGGATTGCTCTCGCTCCAATATTTGCCGATCAGATCGGTGAAGACGTTCGACAACGAAATGCTCGAAGCGGTGAACGGCTGCGTATAGGTGTTGTTGGTAAAGAAGTTGACATTGCCGACACCCTGGAAGAAGACCGAGAAATCGAAACCCTTCCATTTGACCGAAGCTCCGAAACCGTAGGTAATCTCCGGAACGTTGGGATAGCCGATCGGTTTGCAGTCATACGTATCGACCTTTCCGTCGCCGTTCAGATCGAGGTACTTGATGTCGCCGGGATGCACCTCGCCCCAGGCCTGCGTGGGCCAGGCGTCGATCTCCTCCTGCGACGAGAAGAGTCCCGCAGCCACCAAACCGTACTCCTGCCAGTTGCTTTGTCCGATCTTGTTCAGATAGGGTTCGGCCCAGCGGGGCTGGTCGTTGTCGAGGATCGTATTATGGGCGTAGGTGAAGTTGCCGCGCACGGTCAGCTGCACCTTCCCGATCGTTTGATGGTATTCGAGCGAAGCATCGACACCGTGGTTCTTCATCTTGCCGGCATTGATCCACGGCGACGTCGAAAGGCCCGAGATGCGGGGAATGGAGACTGCCTGAAGGAAAATACCCTCGCGGCGCTCGCGGAAATAGTCCGCCTGAATGCGGAGTTTGCCGAACAACGAGACTTCGGCTCCGACATTGAGTTTGTAGGCTTTCTCCCAGCCGACCGAATCGTTGGCCCAGTTGCCCAGGCGCAATCCGGTATAGGTCGTATTGCCGGTGCCGAACTGATAGGAGCCGCCGCTCGTGTTGATCGTCTCGTTGTAGATAAAGCGCCGGTCGCCGCCGATCTGGTCGTTACCCACGATACCGTAGGAGGCTTTGAACTTCACCAGGTCGAGCACGTCGCGCAGCGGAGCGAAGAATTTCTCCTCGGAAAGCACCCAACCGACGGCACCCGCCGGGAAGAAGCCGAAACGATGGCGGGGCGAGAAGTTTTCGGAGCCGTTGTAGCCGAAGTTACCCTCGATGAAATAGCGGTTGTCGTAGTTGTAGGTGATACGGCCGGCGATACCCTGATGGCGGTAGGGCAATGCCTTCTCGGAGTTGGTCTCGGACGAGTTGGTGATGTTCTTCTGCGATTGCTGATAGAGGAACAGGGCACCGACGGAGTGCCGGCCGAAGGTCCGGGCGTAGTTGAGCGCCGCCTCGAAATAGAACGAACGCGTACCGCTCGCAGACTCGCTGAACGACAGGTTCTCCTGACCGACGAACGTGGGAGGTCCGAAGATCAGATTATCGTCGTCATCGCGACCTATCGCCAAGTATTGCGTCGGCTGCTTCGTGCGGGCCAGATGCTGGTAATTCTGAGCGTCGAAGGCGACCTTGGCGCTGGCCGTCAATCCGGGGGTGATCCAGTCGCCAAAGTCCTGCTGGAGGTTGATCGTCGAGGAGGCCGTATTCCAGAACTTCTCGCGATATCCCCGCTGGGTCAATTCGACGTACGGATTGATGATGTTGCTGCCCGGACCGGCCAGCGTGCCGTCGGAATAGAAAAGCGGAAATGCGTTGGGTGACGTCGCAAGCGAGTATCTCCAGATATTGCCCGTATCGCCGCCCGGCTCGTTCTTGCGTTCGAACGAGGTGCCCAGGTTGATATTCAGTTTCGTGTGGGGAAACACCTGCACGTCGACATTGGACCGGAAATTATACCGCTGGTAATAGAGCGACGTATCGTAGTTCTTCATATTGTCGACGGCGAACAATCCGTTTTCGTTGTAGATCGATCCCGAAATATAATATTTGGCGATACTACCGCCGCCGCTGACGCTCAGATTGACCTTCTCGTTCCAGGAATGGTTTTTATAAAGCTGGCCGAGCCAGTCCACATTCGGGTAGAGGTCGGGATCGGAACCGTTCCGATAGCGTTCGATGGCCTCGTCGGAGAAGAATTTTCCGCCGTAGGCTTCGTTATACATCCGGGCGAACTGCACCGAATTCAGCATCTCGGGGACTTTCACCGGTGAGAGCATACCCGCCTCGAACGAAAGCGAGACTTTGGGTTTTCCGATCGAACCGTCGCGCGTGGTGATCATAACGACGCCGTTGGCGCCGCGAACACCGTAGATCGCCGTCGCCGAAGCATCCTTGAGGATGGACATCTCCTTGATATCCTCGACATTGACCAGGTCCATATCGCGTTCGACGCCGTCAACCAGGATGAGCGGTGTCTTCGCCGCTCCGAACGTATTGATACCGCGGATCCAGAACGTTGATCCCACACCCGGTTCGCCGGAACGCTGGATGGAAACGACACCGGCGAGCTGTCCGGCCAGGTTGTTCGATATCTTCGCCACCGGCGCCTTGATATCGGTCACCGAGACGGTGCCGATGGCTCCCACGACGCTGGCTTTCTTCTGGACGCCGTAGCCGACGACTACCACCTCGTCGACCGAAGTCGACGACGAAGTAAGTTTCACGGTCACCGCGGCACCCGGCGAGAAAACGACTTCGCGGGTTTCATACCCCAGGAACGACACGTTCAATACGGAGTAATTTCCCGAATAGGCGATCTCGAATCGGCCCGAAGAGTCGGTCACCGATCCGATCGTCGTATCCTTGAGCCATACCTGCGCACCGACGACCGGCTGCCCGGTCTCGGCATCCAGAACGACACCGGAAACCGTCTTGCGTCCGGATTGGGAGGCCGGAGACGATTGCGCTGGCTGCGCTTCGGCGGCAAGCGCCGAAAGACAAGCCAGCAGACAAGCTGCGACGTGAAGTCGCAGATGTCCGACGAGGCGTAAAAGTTGTTTCATAGGTCTTAGTTAATAGTTTAGATGGGGGACAATCCCCCGAAAAACGGATTTGCGATAAGGTGCGGAGCCGAGTCGTTACGATCGGACCCCGGACATTCATTTCAGGTGCTCGAAGGTGAATGCCTCCCAGGGAATGTCGGAATCGGATTTGCCGTGGTCGAGGATGTCGACGATGTGCATCAAGAGCGGGAAATCCCTCAAATCGACCAGACCGAGCTCGGCTTTGCGACGGATGGCATTGCCCATGATGCGGGTAATCACCAGGCTTTCGAGCGTAATGCCGGCAAGCGCCTCCGTGACCTGATCGTAGTTCAACCCTTTGCCCATCAATACGCCGCAACGTCGCGTACGCCCGCTGAAGATGGTTACATAAAGGTCGCCCAATCCGATGCACTCCGACTCGAACTCGCCACCCTGCATGAGCATCAGGGCATGCGTCTCCCGAACCGCTTGCGTGAACGTGCCCGCTTGCGAATTATAATGCTGGGGTTCCTCCTCGCCGTGCCAGCGGATATTCAGACCGACAGCCAGCGTTACGGCCATGGCATAGGCATTCTTGAGAGCCACGGCGCTTTCGAGTCCGATCACGTCGTTGGTCAGCGAAATATGATAATAAGGACGCTGCATAGCCTGCTTCATCATCCGCAGCGCTTCGTTGTCCTTGCCGCAGAACCCCACCTCGGTCGGGTCCATGAATACCAGTTCATAGGAGGTACAAGGGCCGCCGATCGCACAGATGTCACGCACGATACCGCGCTTGGCCAGTTCGCTCATCCAATAGCCCGGATAGGAGAGCAACGACCCGTCGTCCGTAGCACGAAGTCCCTTCGTAACGGACAGCACCGGGATTTTCGGATCGAGTCGCGTAAGAATTTCCTCCAAAAACCAGTCGACGCCGAACGAGGAAACGCCGCCGATCACGAAATCCGAACCCTCGACGACCTGCTCCCACTTCTTGAAATAATGGAAACTTACATTTTCGGGGAACGGACGGCAGAACTTTTCGTGTTTTCCGGTTTTCAGATAACCGTCGATGATTTCGTCGTCGAGACAAGTGCCGACGATGTGCACTTCATGGCCGTTTTCAGCCGCAGGAAATGCCAGAGCCGATCCCATCATACCGGCTCCGATGATTGTGATTTTGCGTTTTTCCATAATACCTGTTTTCGGTTTGCAAAAGCGTGCACGTGCCCGCTTATGATGCAAAAGTAGAATTTATTTCTTATTTTTCCAAACTAATCGTTATTTTTTAGGAAATTATATACGATTTCGCACTAAACCCGCCTTAAACCCCTATCACGTTGAGGGTTATACCTAAAGTCCCCACCGATAGGGGAATTTAGGAACGGGGCAGCCAACTCCGGGGACAAAAACTCTCGAAAGAACGATGAGCAGCTGTTTTCCTCGAAAACCCCGTTTCAGCGGGGCGGCCAAAGGCAGCGAGCATATGACCGTCCTAAGGAAGCGACAATCAAGAAACTGACAAGGTGTAAAGTTGTATATAGTTAGCATTTTTTATAAATTTGTACAAAAAATCGATCGATGACCAAACAGAGAAGCAAAACGCCAATCACCATCTTCGACGTCGCAGCGCTGGCCGGGGTGTCGCGAGGCACGGTCGACCGCGTGGTCTACAAGCGCGGGCGCGTGTCTCAGAAAACGATAGACAAGGTACAGAAAGCGATTTCGCAGCTCGGTTATACGGCCAATCCCAACGCATCGTCGCTCGCCCTGAAGCGGGAATATACGTTCGCATGCCTCATTCCGGAATTCCGGCCGGGCGAATATTGGGAAAAGATTTTCGACGGATTCCGAGACGGCGTGAAAGCGTTGTCGCACTACAATATCAAACTCGACTTCCATCTGTACGATCAAACCGACACCGAATCGTATCGCCGTTGCAGCGACGAGATTCTGCGGACCCGGCCGATGGGCGTCATTACCAACGCCGTTTTCAAAGAGGAGGTCGTCGCGTTCGCGCAACGGCTGGAAGAGGCCGGCATTCCCTACGCATTCGTGGACAACAAGATCGACGACCTCGACTATCTGTTGTACTACGGCGTGGACCCCTACAAAAGCGGGGCGCTCGGAGCCTTTTTGCTTACGACCCGTTGCGAGGTGCAGGATATCGCGCTGATCCGACTGATTCGCGACCGGAAACACAAGGCCGACCCGAATGCACCGCGCCGTCACGGTTTTCTCGACTACATCGAGGAGACATTTCCCCAGTGCCGCATCCATACGCTGTTCATCCATCCCGAACAACCCGACCAGGCATATGCGACCCTGGAGCGTTTTTTCCGGGAGCATCCCGAGGTGAAACATCTGGCAATGACCAATTCGCGTATCTTCCTGATCGACGACTACCTGCGCCGCAATCCCGATCCGGAGCGCATCGTCGTCGGATTCGACGATCTCGATCGCAACCTGGCCAGCCTGAGCAACGGACATATCGAATACCTGGTCACCAGGCATATTCCGTTACAATCGTTCCAGGCATTGACGGCCTTCGCGGAATGCGTCATCAAGGGGACCAAACCGCAGCGCCGCAACAATTACGTTCATATGGACATCCTGCATCGCCGCAATCTCGACAATTATTGAGGCCGGGGTCGTTGCGGCGATCGTCGAGGCATCGGAGAAGGGAACGGTACGGTCGGCATTTTGCGGCAGCATCCGAGATCGTCGAGGAATCGGCTCGCACGTATGCCGATACTGCTCAAACGAATGAAGGGCATCCGCTCGCCGAAGCGGATTGTTCATAGCCGATAGAGTTCCAGACTTCATGGCCAACAGAGCCCAGGACCCGAGACCGATAGAGTTCCAGACTTCTTGGCCGACAAAACTCCAGAATTCGTGACCGGCAAAGCCCCACCCTCTTGGCCGACAAAACTCCAGAATTCGTGACCGGCAAAGCCCCACCCTCTTGGCCGACAAAACTCCAGAATTCGTGACCGGCAAAACTCCAGAGTTCGAGGCTGACAAAACCCCAGAATTCGTGATCGGCAAAGCCCCACCCTCTTGGCTGACAAAACTCCAGAATTCGTGACCGGCAAAGCCCCACCCCTCTTGGCCGACAAAACTCCAGAATTCGTGACCGGCAAAGCCCCCACCCTTTTGGCCGACAAGACTCCAGAATTCGTGACCGGCAAAGCCCCACCCTCTTGACCGAAAACTCCGTATTTCGAGAAATTCCATTAAACACCCCGAACCCAAACAAAAAAGGCGTATAGGTCATTTCGGGTGCTAAAATCGTTGTAATACTGGTGTCTGTCAGT
>OGPU01001846.1_pt1 | contig 16720 bp, 11 predicted proteins | sample 1552991 | NCBI WGS metagenome assembly OGPU01 (sample SAMEA2580296, study PRJEB22360) | human gut metagenome | biome: human gut; feature: human-associated habitat; material: faeces | place: Denmark | collected 2008/2010 | reverse complement strand
GTTTTAAACGTAGCTTAGGCTACGAGTTGTGAAGATGGGCTTATGCAGCACCGTCTTCTTTGCTTTCTGCAACCGCTTTGACAGCGTATGCAACGTTGCGCACTGGCGCTTGAAGTACAGAAAGGAGCATAGAAAGCATACCTTCTTTGTTTGGAAGTGATGCAAGAGCGTTGATTTCTTCGACTGAAGTGAACGCACCGTCAACAACACCACCTTTGATTTCAAGAGCTTCAGCGCCTTTAGCAAATTCGCTAATAACTTTTGCTGGTGCGATAACATCTTCGTTTGAGAATGCTACTGCAGATGGACCAACGAAAAGTTTTTTAAGGTCTTCAAGACCTGCTTCTTCAGCTGCACGGCTCAAGATAGAGTTTTTGATAACTTTAAATTCAACGCCTGATTCACGAAGATTACGACGAAGAACTGTATCTTGGTCAACTGTAAGTCCACGAGAGTCAACAACAACGATAGATGCTGCTGCTTTCATTTTATCAGCGACAATAGCAACTTGTTCAGCTTTCTTAGCAATAATAGCTTCACTCATTAGTAGTTTTACCTCCGTTTTTATTTTTGGGCTAGGCACAAAAAAACCGTACCTAAACCTAGACACGAAAGTACAATACGTTACAAAAAAATAGTTACGTTTTGTGCCTCGGTTGGATGTTTACGAGTCTTGCTCCCCAACTGTCTTAGGTCAGTTTTTTTCAAACCTTATATAGAATACCATTATCTGAATCAGACGTCAAGAGAAAAATACAACTTTTTTGGATTTTTCTCTATCTTTTTTGAACATCATAAAGCCTCTCAAAATCCAAAGATTCAAGAGGTCTTTTCTAATCATATCTAAGAGCTTCGAAAGGATCGAGTTTTGATGCCTTATTTGCCGGCAGGATTCCTACGCCTGCTGAGAAGCCTATTCTTCCCATGGCTACGCCAAGAGAGACCGTCTCTTTAAGATCCATTGCATTCCCAATTATTCCAACTACAAGGGCCGCAAAACCTAGACCAATCAGGCCATCCAGGATGGTAAGGACCATCGGTTCAATCAAAAACGAGTCAAGATTTTACGACATATGGAGCCTAAAACGTTACGAAGACCAATCTCTCGTGTCCACTCAGTTACTGAAACCAACATGATATTCATAACACTAATCACACCAACTAATAATGAGATCGCAGAAATATCACCGACAACAGTGGTAATAATCCCAATAATCGTGTTGACCTGATCTAAGGCTGAACTCATATCTGCTGCCTTATATTCTCCATTGTCATCTTGGGACAAGTGGGTCAAGCGTTTAGCGACATCCTTAGCGACACTGCTACTATTTTTCACATCGGTCACATGGAAACAAATCTGACCATTAGGATCAGTATTATTCTCAGCTGCTAACTAGATATTGGCCACAAGAACTGTCCCAATTTCACCAGAGGAACCAATCGCTGTGTCAGTGTTTCTTATAGACACCAATCACACGATAATCATTGTTTCCAATAGTAACCACTTGGTTAAGGGCATCCCCATTCGTCTCAAAGAGTTTTTTAGCCACCATCTAATCAATGACAATAACTCGCGAAAAGTTTTTATAATCATTGTCTTGCAAGGAACGTCCTGTCAACATCTCTAACTTTTTAGCTTTAAAGTAGCCCTGACTGGCACCTGTGATATTAACATTCTTTACGGTCTTTTTTGGAGGGAAATAGAGGAAGTTAGGCTGTTAGTCACAAAATAACTATCAATACCAGGCGTCTGCCTAGCCACTTGCTCTAGCCAAACTTCTTTAACCAGTTTGGTAGGTTTTGCCAAATCTACATAAGCAGGATCTAGCTCCTCAGCCTTTAGTGTCTCGCCATCCTTAAAGGATTTTTCAGCCATGGTAATAACTTTTTTGAACTTCTTTCAGCCCTGATGCAATTTTTTGTTGCTTGGCATCGGCATTACCAAGTTTGACCCTAACTTGCTTGATTTTCTGAGTCTCATCATCGTAAAGCCAGACATAGTTGTCAGTGCCTTTCTTGCTCACAGCAGTTACAGGAACCAACAAGACATCATCATTTGTCACTTCAAGATATACATTAAAACCTTGCTTAAGTTTGCCGATGGAGCTAGTCAATTGAACCTTATATTCATACTGGGAACCTGACTGACCTGAATTGCCAGATGTCCCATCTGACTGACTGGCATTTTGCTTAGGATAATTGGAAACGTAGCTGACTTTACCTGTCCAAGTTTGATCTGGGTATACTTTGGAAGCAATCTTGACCTTTTGACCTACTGAAATATTTGGAATGTCATATTCTGTTAAGGTCCCTTGAATCTCAAATTGGCCTTCACTTGTCACATGAACTAGGGTTTGGCTCTCTTTTGAAGCAGGGTCCACAGAGTCCGCAACCTCTACGACTGTTCCATTAGCATCTGAAACAATGACTGTTTGGTTTAGGACGTCTTGTGCCTTTTCTAGCTCTGATGCTGCGTTGGCAACGGCATCATTATAATCTTGCAAGGTTTGGTAATTACTTGCCTCAGTTTGCTGACGCTGTTGAGGTCTGACTGTAGGCGTTGAATCATCCTCATACGAATCACTATTTGTTTGCGTTGAAACCAAAGGAGCTGTTCCATACTGTTGGAAAAAATTGCAGTCACGATCTTGCCATATTATAAGCACGACTATCTGTATCATAGGCTGCTTAGGCTGATGTGCTGTCATATTGGATCAATTGCTGAGCAACACTAATTTTCTCACCAACATAGACTGTCACAGATTCATTTCGTCCAATAGTATTGTCAAAATAAACGTACTGTTCCGATTTTGCCCTCACCATACCAATTAGAAGAGCGGACTAGGCAAGTTGTTCCTTTTTTACCTTCAATAATCCAAACTCTTTTTGATTTTTAAATAACTTTGGACTGATTTTCTTTCACATAAGTCTCTCATTCTGATTGTGTTCTATAGATATAGAAATTGTGATGTTTTTAATATTCCGTGTCAATGAGTTCCATCACACCATAGTGCAACTTTTGATTGGGACGAACCTGACGTTCAAAACCAAGTTCCTCAAAAACAGAGTCACGAAAATGTGCCTTGATGATAATTCGTTCTCGGCCAACACGTTTAGCCTCATCGAGCCATTCTCGCGTTAAGCGACTGCCATTGGCCAGAGGTTTGATAGCATTTAGATTTTCTGATTCCTTTATGGTCTCTGAAAACATAGGATCAGCATAGATAATATCAAAAGAATGATCAGTCTGATATTTTAAAAAGGTTAAACTATCACTCTTAACAGCCTTAATAGACCGCATGGCCTTTTCAATCTGCTTATTATACGTCTGATAAGTTGCCAGACCACGAGAAACCACCTGAAAAATCACTTCTTGACTCTCCAGGGCAGTTACCGTATTTCCCGCTGCCGCCATAACTAGACTATCGGAAGCCAAACCCATGGTAGTGTCTAGAATAGACTTGGTAGACGAACCCCAAAGATTAAAAGCATCATGTGGAGCCTTAAGCCGAAGGACAGCCGTATCTGGATGAAAGGTCAACTCACTGGCATCTGTATTGACAAAAGACAATCTGTCCTTATATAGAAGATAAAAGGGGCCAAATCGTTCCAGACATTTGGATAAAGACAACTTGCGTCGTGGCTGATAGTCAGCTCCTAGTTCGCTAGCTAATTCTTGAGCACGTGCAATTAAGGACTCGTTTTCACGTAAAGATGTCGTAATAATCATGTTTCTAGTATAGCAGAATCTTAGGAAACAAAACTATAGCCTAAGCTTTCATTTTTAACTTCTTAGCTTACATTCGTGTAAGAAAAAAGCCCCAGCAAAGCTGAGACTCAATATTGTGTTTAGATAGCTTCTGTTGTAAAGCTGCGGCTTTCAAGCACACGCACCATAGCATCTGCTGTATCAAGGGCTGTGAAGAGTGGAATTCCTGCTTCAATAGCTGAACTACGGATAGCTGCTCCATCTTCGTCATAAGTACGTTTGTTACCAACTGTATTGATAATAGCTTGTGCTTTACCTGTACGAACGAGGGCTGGAATGTCATTGTCATCGTTTTCACCCAACTTGTTAACAAGCGTTGCGTGAACCCCGTGTTCATTCAAGAACTTAGCTGTTCCTTCAGTTGCGTAGATACCATAACCGATAGCATCGAAACGACGAGCCAAGTCAAGGGCTTCTTCTTTGGTATCGTCATGAATAGTAAAGATGACGTTACCAAAGGTTGGCAAGTGGAGGTAAGATGCTTCAAAGGCTTTATAGAGCGCTTTTTCAAGAGTCACATCTGTACCCATAACTTCACCAGTTGATTTCATTTCAGGTCCAAGGAGACTATCTACCTGAGCCAATTTTGTGAATGAAAAGACTGGTGCTTTGACATGGACATGGTTACTTTCTGGATAAAGACCATCTTTGTAACCTTGCTCAGCCAATGATTTACCAAGAATCAAGTTTGTAGCAACTTGAGCCATTGGGATATCAGTCACCTTAGACAAGAATGGTACTGTACGGCTGGCACGTGGGTTAACCTCGATAACATAGACTGTTTCGTCCTTAATAACGAACTGGATGTTCATCATACCGATACAGTTAAGACCGATAGCCAAACGTTTCGTGTAATCAGCGATAGTCTCTTGGATTTTCTTAGAAAGAGTTTGTGGTGGGTAAACCGCCATTGAGTCCCCTGAGTGAACCCCCGCACGTTCGATGTGTTCCATAATACCTGGAATTAAGACATCCTTACCATCAGAGATGGCATCCACTTCACACTCACGTCCTATGATATAGCTATCAACAAGGACTGGGTGGTCTGGACTAGCCTTAACGGCTGTGCGCATGTAAGAACGAAGGTCATCTTCATTTTCAACAATTTCCATAGCACGTCCACCCAAAACGTATGATGGACGAACAAGAACTGGGAAACCAATCTTACGAGCCGCTTCAACTGCTTCTTCTTCATTTGTCGCTGTTTGTCCTGGTGGTTGTGGAATGTCAAGATCTTTAAGAGCCTGTTCGAAGAGGTCACGGTCTTCTGCACGGTCAAGGTCAGCAACCTGTGTACCCAAGATTTTCACACCTGCTTTAGACAATGGCTCTGCCAAGTTGATGGCTGTTTGTCCACCAAACTGAACCACCACACCCTTAGGTTGTTCCAATTCAATAACGTTCATCACGTCTTCGAAGGTCAATGGTTCAAAGTAGAGTTTGTCTGACACTGAGAAGTCTGTTGAAACTGTCTCAGGGTTAGAGTTCATGATGATGGCTTCGTAGCCAGCAGCTTGGATAGCTTTTACAGAGTGAACTGTCGCATAGTCGAACTCAACCCCTTGTCCGATACGGATAGGACCTGAACCAAGAACGATGACCGATTCTTTATCAGATTTGATTGACTCATTTTCCCACTCGTAAGTTGAGTAAAAATATGGTGTTGATGATTCAAACTCAGCCGCACAAGTATCAACCATCTTGTAAACAGGAACAATGTTATTTTCCAAACGTGTCGCACGTACTTGGTTAGCTGTTTGATTCCAAAGATCAGCAATCTTACGATCAGAGAAACCGTTACGTTTAGCTTCTTTTAAAACATCAACATCGCCTACGTGAGTAGCCAATTCTTGTTCCAATTCGAAGATGTGGAGCAATTTATCAAGGAAGAAGATATCAATCTTAGTCAACTCTGATAATTCTTCAATAGTGTAACCACGACGAATGGCCTCAGAAATATAGAAGAGGCGGTCGTCTTGAGCTTTAACAACTTTTTCAACCAAGGCATCGTCTGTTACTTCGGCAAGCTCAGACATTTCATTGTGGTAAACTCCGATTTCAAGTGAACGGCATGCTTTAAGAAGTGACTCTTCAATGTTACGACCGATAGCCATAACTTCACCTGTCGCTTTCATCTGAGTACCGAGACGACGTTCACCGTGTTCAAATTTATCAAATGGGAAACGTGGAATCTTAGCAACCACATAGTCAAGAGCTGGTTCAAACATGGCATAAGTTGTACCAGTGACTGGGTTAATCATTTCATCAAGTGTCAAACCAACAGCAATCTTAGCCGCCAATTTAGCGATTGGATAACCAGTGGCCTTTGAGGCAAGGGCTGATGAACGTGATACACGAGGGTTTACTTCGATAACATAGTACTTGAAGCTATGTGGGTCAAGCGCCAACTGGACGTTACAGCCACCCTCAATTTTAAGGGCACGGATAATCTTCAAGCTGGCATCACGAAGCATTTGGTTTTCAATATCTGATAAGGTTTGCGTTGGGGCAAATACGATTGAGTCCCCTGTGTGGATACCAACTGGGTCAAAGTTTTCCATGTTACATACCACAAGAGCATTGTCTTCGGCATCACGCATAACTTCGTATTCGATTTCTTTGAAACCAGCGATCGAACGCTCAATCAAACATTGGGTTACTGGTGACAATTTCAATCCATTTTCAGCGATTTCACGGAGTTCTTCTTCGTTAGCACACATACCACCACCAGTACCACCAAGGGTAAAGGCTGGACGAACGATAACTGGGTAGCCAATCTCTGTCGCAAAGGCAACTGCTTCTTCAACCGTATTTACAATTTCTGATTCTGGAATTGGTTGTTCCAACTCTTCCATCAATTGTTTGAAAAGGTCACGGTCTTCGGCTTGGTCAATGGCAGACAATTTTGTTCCCAAAAGCTCTACTCCAAGCTCTTCAAGAATGCCAGCTTTTGACAATTCCATTGCCATGTTCAAACCAGTTTGTCCACCATTGAAAAATTAAAGAAAAGTTTGGATATGGACGGCGCTACAAAAGGTCTTGAAAGCATTGACAGTGCTGCTAAGAAAGTCGATATGTCGGGGCTTGGCTCTGCGGTTGAAACAGTAAAGACTCGATTCTCGGCATTGGAGATCATGGCTGTAACCGCCCTTGCAAACATCACCAACTCGGTTGTAAATACCGGCAAACAGATGCTCCACTCCTTGACAATTGAACCTATCAGTCAGGGTTTTGAGGAATACGAGCTGAAGATGGGGTCGATTCAGACCATCATGATGAGTACCGGTGCCTCTCTTGAAGAAGTTAATAAGTACCTCCAGGAATTGAATACATACTCGGATAAGACTATTTACTCTTTCCAGGATATGACCTCCAATATTGGTAAATTTACCAACGCGGGTGTCGGTCTTGAGGATGCAGTAATGGCTATTCAGGGTGTGTCGAATGTTGCTGCCGTTTCCGGAGCCAATGCAAATGAGGCATCCCGTGCCATGTACAACTTTGCGCAGGCTTTGTCCGCCGGTTATGTCAAGTTAATCGACTGGAAATCTATCGAGAATGCTAACATGGCAACTGTTGAATTTAAGACACAGCTTCTTGAATCGGCTGTTGCCTGCGGCACCTTGACTAAAACTGCTGATGGTATGTATAAGACGGTCAAGGGTAATGTCATTGATGCTACACATGGGTTCAATGATTCTTTGCAGGATCAGTGGATGACCACGGAAGCTCTGGTCGGCACTCTTCGTAATTATGCGGATGAAACGACTGAAATCGGTGCTAAAGCATTCGCTGCTGCACAGGATGTTAAGACATTCACTCAGTTGATGGACACTCTCAAGGAAGTTGTAGGTTCAGGATGGGCGAACACATGGGAAATTCTGTTCGGTGATTTTGAGGAAGCCAAAGAGCTTTGGACTGGACTCAGTCAGGTTATCGGTGGATTTATCGATGCCCAAGCAGATGCTCGCAATGAGATGTTGCAAGGGTGGAAAGATCTTGGCGGAAGAACCAAACTGATCGAAGCACTTAAAAATGCTTTTGAAGGCGTTCAGAGTGTTATCAAACCGATCTATGAGGCATTCCGTGAGATATTTCCTCCTACCACAGCCAAGCAGCTTTATGATATCACTGAAAATCTGCGAAAATTCACAGCGAATTTGAAACTCAGTGATACTGCTTCGGCAAATTTGAAGTCCACTTTCAAGGGTTTGTTTGCGATCTTGGATATCGTTAAGCAAGCCTTTTCTGCTATATTTACAGCAATCAAACCGTTGTTCGGCGGGCTTGGAACACTCGGAGGTGGAATTCTTGGTTTCACTGGCGGTGTTGGTGATGCTATCGTGGCATTTGATGAGTTTATCAAAACCAGCGGAGCATTCCAAAAAGTCGGTGAGGGTATTGCTATGGTCATTCAGACAATTATGACCGCTTTATCGACGCTGAAGAATAAGATCAAAGAGAAATTCGAATCTGCCAATTTTGAAGTGTTTCATTCTCTGCTTGAGCGAATTCATGAGAGAATGGCGCAGGTCGGAGAAGCAGCCGGTGAGATGAAATCCGGCGTTATCGTCGCCTTTGAGGTCATTGGTGAAACTCTCGCTAATTGCCAGTTTGTTCAGCTTCTCTCTGCCGTATGGAATGCTGTTAAGACAATCGGAAGTGGCATCGTTAAAATCCTTGGCGAACTCGGCAGTTCCTTAGCAAAGAATCTTGGTGAAGCCAATTTCAGCGGAATCATCGATCTGCTGAATGGTATCTCGTTCGGTGCTATTGCTGTCGGCATCACGAAGTTTGTCGGTACATTCCGAAAAGCTATTGAAGATATCGGCAGTTTCAAGGAATCCTTTATCGGAATTCTTGACAGTGTTCGAGGATGCTTTGAAGCTTACCAGAATCAGTTGCAGGCAGGTACATTGCTGAAAATTGCATCAGCTATTGCCATTCTCACAGCATCCTTAATTGCACTCAGTCTTGTAGACAGCGAAAAGCTGAATGTGGCTCTTGGAGCAATCACTGTGTTGTTTGCCGATCTTCTCGCTTCTATGGCAGTGTTTAACAAGATCAGTGGTCAGGTAACTGGTGTGGTGAAGAGTGTAACGGCTATGCTCGGTATTGCTACGGCGGTGCTTATTTTGGCGAGTGCACTTAAAAAGATCGCAGATCTGGACGCAAAACAGCTTACCACCGGCCTCATTGGTGTTGCAGGTTTGACCACTATGATGGTTGCCGCGGCCAAAGCTATGAGTTCCAACAGTAAAGCTATTATCAAGGGTGCTACTCAAATGGTGATCTTTGCAGCCGCAATCAAGATTCTTGCTTCTGTTTGCGAGCAACTTGCTAAATTGGACTGGAACCAGCTTGCGAAAGGTCTTGTCGGCGTTGGTGTGTTGCTTGCCGAGGTTTCTCTGTTCCTGAGAACCGCAAAATTCAGCGGCAAATCCATTACTACGGCTACAGGCATCGTGATTCTTTCGGCAGCAATCAAGGTGCTGGCATCTGCCTGCAAAGATTTCGGAGAAATGAAATGGGAAGACATCGGTAAGGGGCTTGCCTCCATTGCCGTCCTTCTTGCCGAGATCACTGCATTCACAAAACTTACCGGAAATGCTCAAAATGTCATTTCTACTGGTGTGGCGTTAATTGCCATTGCCGCCGCTATGAAAATCCTTGCCTCTGCGGTTAAGGACTTCTCAACCATGCAGTGGGATGAGATTGCTCGTGGTCTGACTGCTATGGCTGGCGCACTTGCTGCGATCACTGTAGCGGTTAAATTCATGCCGAATAATATGGCTGGCATCGGCGCCGGTTTGGTGATCGTTGCTGCGGCACTCGTCGTCCTTTCGACTGCTCTTGAGAAGATGGGAAATCTGAGTTGGGAGCAGGTAGCAAAAGGACTTATTACCCTTGGCGGCGCAATGGCCATTCTTGCAATCGGTCTGAATGCCATGACAGGCACTCTTGCAGGTTCTGCGGCGCTTCTTGTTGCTGCAAGTGCCCTCTTGGTGCTTACTCCGGTACTAACTATTCTCGGCGCCATGAGTTGGAGTTCCATCGTGAAAGGTCTCGTTACCCTGGCAGGTGCATTTGCTATCCTCGGTGTTGCAGGCGCTGTACTCACTCCCCTGGTTCCTTCCATTCTCGCTTTGAGTGGCTCGCTGGTACTAATCGGGGTAGCAGTTGTCGGTATTGGTGCAGGGCTTGCTCTGGCGGGTGCCGGTCTATCTGCTTTGGCAGTAGGCTTGACGGCTCTTGCAGCGGCAGGAACCGCTGGCGCTACAGCCATCGTCGCTTCTTTGACTGTTATTATCACAGGCGTAGCAGGGCTTATTCCCGCTATAGTAGCAAAGATCGGCGAGGCAATTGTCGAATTCTGCAAAGTTATCGCTGATAGTGCAGGAGCCATTGGAGAAGCAGTCAAGGCGGTTATTCTTATGCTGGTGGATGTACTTGTTGAGTGCGTTCCCGCTATCGCTGATGGGGCATTGAAGCTCATTGCAGGTGTTCTTGAAGCATTAGTAGAATATACCCCGTCTATCGTCGATTCCATTTTTCAGTTTCTTATTGCCGTACTTGAGGGTGTAGCTAAGAATCTTCCCAGTCTGATTCAGGCTGCTGTTGATGTATTGATGGCATTCTTCTCCGGCATTGTTGATGCACTTAAGGGTATCGATACAGAAACTCTTCTTCAAGGAATTGTCGGTATTGGTCTGCTTGCAGCAATCATGGCTGCCTTGAGTGCAGTAGCAGCTCTTGTTCCTGGTGCCATGCTGGGTGTTCTCGGTATGGGTGCTGTCATCGCTGAACTCGCTCTTGTTCTTGCTGCGGTCGGTGCTTTGGCGCAAATTCCGGGCTTGAATTGGCTTATCAACGAAGGCGGTAATTTGCTCCAGGGAATTGGTACGGCGATCGGTAAGTTTGTTGGCGGTATCGTCGGCGGCTTTATGAGTGGCGTGTCCAGTCAATTCCCGCAAATCGGCTCCGATCTTTCCGGTTTCATGACCAATGTTCAGCCGTTCCTTGACGGTGCGGCTTCTATAGATCCGGCTATGCTGGACGGCGTTAAGGCTCTTGCAGAAACAATTCTTATCCTGACAGCCGCAAATATTTTGGATGGACTGACCTCGTGGTTCACCGGCGGAAGTTCGCTCTCCGGCTTTGCTGAAGAGATGGTTCCGTTTGGAAAAGCTATGAAACAGTTCTCTGATGAAATCAGCGGTATTGATGGAGAAGCAGTTTCCAATGCTGCAATCGCAGGTAAGACTCTTGCGGAGATGGCTGATACACTTCCTAATACTGGCGGTGTCGTTGGTTTCTTTGCCGGAGAGAACGATATGAATGCATTCGGTGAACAGCTTATTCCATTTGGTCGTGCCATGCGTAACTTTGCAAACGAAGTCGCCGGAATTGACGCCAGTGTTATCACTGAAGCGGCTACCGCTGGTAAAGCACTTGCAGAGATGGCAAGCACTGTTCCGAATAGTGGCGGTGTTGTCGGCTTCTTCGCCGGAGAGAACGATATGGACGATTTCGGAGAACAGCTGGTTCCGTTCGGCAGAGCAATGAAGAATTTCTCTGACGCCGTTTCCGGACTAAAAGCCGATGTCATTCAAAATAGCGTTACCGCAGGTCAGGCTTTGCTTGAACTTGCAAATACGGTGCCGAATACGGGCGGCGTTGTATCCTGGTTTACGGGAGATAATGACCTTGAAACCTTTGGCGAACAGCTCGTTCCGTTTGGTACTGCGATGAAAAACTATTCTTTGGCTGTTACGGGATTGGACGCATCTGTCGTCACAAACTCTGCAAATGCAGCTAAAGCTCTGGTTGAGCTTTCAAATAATTTGCCGAATAGCGGTGGTATCGTATCTTGGTTTACGGGTGACAACGATATTGCAAGTTTCGGCGAGCAGTTGGTATCTTTTGGTCAATCTTTTGCTGCGTACTATAACAGTGTCAGCGGAGTGGATGTGGCTAAATTAAGCGGGGTAGTTGTTGAATTCAGAAACCTTGTGGACTTGGCAAACGGCATTAAGAGCGTTGATACAAGTGGAATGTCTACATTTGCTCAGAACCTTACGAATTTGGGTAATGCGGGTATCGATGGCTTTATCAATGCCTTTACGAATGCTAATTCTCGTGTGAGCACTGCTGCAAACACAATGATTACCACATTCATCAATGCTGCTAAAGCACAGCAAGGTAATTTGACAAGCACCTTCACTACCATGATTAACGGAATCGTTGCTACTTTTACAAGCAAGTACAGTCAGTTCACAATCATGGGACAGACGATGATGACCAACTTTATCTCCGGTATTCGTACCGGCGACGCATCGGCTCGATCTGCGTTTGTCACAATCGTATCCGGTTGTCTGACAGCAATCCGAAATAAGTTCTACGAGTTTAACACCGTTGGACAGACTACGATGACAAATCTCATTGCTGGTATTCGGACAAAGAATCAGCTTGCGAAAGATGCCTTTGTTCAGATCATTAACAGTTGTCTGACAGCAATCCGAAATAAGTACACCGACTTCTATAACGCCGGTAAGTATCTTGTTGAGGGGTTTGCCGCTGGCATAACTGCCAACACATACATGGCTGAAGCGAGAGCAAGAGCTATGGCAAGAGCAGCGGCAGCGGCAGCAGAAGCGGAACTCGACATCAACTCACCGTCTAAAGTTGGCTATCGAATTGGCGGATTCTTTGGTATGGGCTTCGTCAATTCCCTGATTGACTACACCGATAAGTCTTACGATGCTGGTGCATCTGTTGCAAAGTCGGCTAAGGAAGGACTCCGCAACGCGGTTTCCAAGATCGGTGATTTCATCGAAAACGGAATTGACTCTCAACCGACAATTCGACCGCTGCTTGATCTGTCTGATGTAACAGAGGGTGCTGGTAGACTGTCGGCACTTCTGAGTCGGAATCAGGCAATGAAGATCAGTGCTGGCATAGAACATGAGGGTACTGGTATCGTTCAAAATGGCGGTACTACACCTACCTCCGGAAACAACTACAATTTCACACAAAATAACTATTCGCCTAAGGCACTGTCGAGGATTGATATTTATCGTCAGACGAAGAATCAGTTCTCGGCGTTGAAAGGATTGGTGGAAACATGATTCACTCATTCGCTATCACCAATTACTTAGGTGATAGGATCAAACTTGACTTGAGGGAGCCTGAGGTTTCGGGCTTCCTCATCAAGTCTGTAACCGGCTTAGGTCCGGTCAAAGCAACTGTCAACACGACAGAAGTCGTCACTAATGACGGCTCTATGTTTAACTCCGCCAGATTGAGTCAGCGGAATATTGTTTTCCAAATTGTATTTGTTGATACAGTCTACGGAGAAACGATCGAAGATGTACGGCAGAAATCCTACAAATACTTTCCGGCAAAGAAAAGCGTTGAAATCATTATCGAAACTGATAACCGATATGTACGAACAAGCGGTTATGTGGAATCGAATGAACCGAACATTTTCAGCTCGCAGGAAGGGACATCAATCTCGATCATTTGCCCTGACCCATTCTTCTATTCAGCCGGAGAGGATGGAAACAATGTAACGGATTTCTACAGTATTGACCCGATGTTTGAATTTCCGTTCTCAAACGAGTCTCTGACGGAACCCTTGCTTGTATTTGGCGAAATTCAGATCAAGACGGAGGGTGTCATCACTTACTATGGCGATGCCGAAATCGGTGTAACGATCTATATTCATGCAATAGGACCGGCAAGCAACATCAATATTTACAATACGGAAACCAGAGAAGTCATGAAGATCGATACTGTGAAGCTCCAAAAGCTGACTGGAAAGGGTATCGCCGCAAGTGATGATATTGTCATTAACACCTCAAAGGGTGATAAGAGCATTACTCTGATTCGTGAAGGCGTTTCGTACAACATCCTGAACTGTTTGGATAAGAATACCGACTGGTTTACCTTAGCAAAGGGCGATAACATTTTCGCCTTTACTGCTGACAGCGGTGTTACGAATCTTCAGTTCAGAATTGAAAACAAAGTCATCTATGAGGGGGTATAACTATGGAACTTTTGGTCTTAAACACCGACTTTGAGTCCATAGCCGTCATAGATACTTACGAATCCATGATATGGACTGACCGGTATAATTCGTATGGAGATTTCGAGATATTCTTCGCTATGGATACACAACTCTTGCAGTATTTGAAAGAGGATTACTATCTTTGGCTGAAGGATTCGGAGCACTGTATGATTATCGAAGACATCAAGATCAATGCCGACACAGAGGAAGGAAATCATCTTATCGTGACTGGAAGGTCACTGGAATCTATTCTTGAACGCCGCATCATCTGGGGGCAGCGAGTCTTTAATGGAAATCTTCAAAATGGCATTCAGACCATGTTGAATGAGTGCATTATTTCACCGTCTATTGCTGATCGAAAGATTTCCAACTTTGTGTTCGTGCCTTCTACCGACCCTAAAATCACAAGACTGAAAATCGACAACCAATACACAGGTGACTGCCTGTACGATGTCATCAAAGGACTTTGTGAGGAAAACAATATAGGGTTCAAGATTGTACTGACCGATGAAAACAAGTTTGCATTCAGTCTGTATGCCGGCGTTGATCGCTCTTATGAGCAGACAGAAAATCCGTATGTTGTTTTCTCTCCAAACTTTGAGAACATCATCAACAGCAACTATTATTCATCCAAAGCGAGTTTTCGAAATGTGACTCTGGTCGCAGGAGAAGGTGAAGGAGCATCAAGGCGAACCGCTATTGTTGGCTCAGCATCCGGACTTGACCGGCGTGAGCTTTTTACAGATGCTCGCGATATTTCATCTGACACTGAGGGCGGAACACTATCCGATGCAGAGTATATGGCACAGCTTCAGACAAAAGGTTTGAAGAATCTGGCAGACCATATTGTAACCACTGCATTCGAAGGAGAAGTTGAAGTTACTCGACTTTTCAAATACGGCGAGGACTTCTTTATCGGAGACATCGTTCAAATCGCCAATGAATATGGCAATGAGGGATCAGCTTACATTTCAGAGCTGGTCATTTCAAACAGTGAGGAAGGATTGTCAATTTATCCGACCTTCAAAACTATTTCAAAGTAAGGAGGGAGAAACTGAATGAGCGTATCAAGCGGATTTTTCAATTCACTTAACGGTGACCGCAAATACAATGCCGCACAGATGTCGGCAATCTTTGACGGGCTTATCATCGATGGTGTATTCGCTTCTATCGGAACTGCCTTTGCAGTGAAGGCGGCAGGCGGTCTTACCGTGAATGTCGGTATCGGCAAAGCCTGGTTCGACCATACATGGACAGTCAACGACAGTATCCTGCCGATGACTGCTCCGGAAGCAGAAGTGCTTCTCGATCGTATCGATGCTGTGGTTCTGGAAGTAAACGGAATGGAATCAGTGCGTGAGAACACTATCAAATTTGTCAAGGGCAATCCGTCCAGCGCACCGTCGAGACCGACTTTGACGAACGAGGGAAATGTCCATCAGTACCCTCTCTGTTATATTTACAGAAAATACGGCACTGCGGTCATTAACCAAGCTGACATTACCCCTATGGTCGGCACAGAGTCTACGCCGTTTGTGACCGGTATTCTTCAGACGATCAGTCTGGATGAGCTGCTTGGCAAATGGCAGGACGAACTTGATCGGTTTACTGATGCACGATCTCAGGAGGTCGATGACTGGATTGCTCAGGAGGAAAGCGATTTCACGGCTTGGTTCAATAAAATGAAAGCGGACCTCCAACAGGAGCAGACCGTTCTTGACCAGTGGATTGCATCTGAACAGGCTGATTTTCTTGCCTGGTATAATCAGATGAAAGATCAGCTAAGCGGCGATGTCGCCGGTAATCTGCAACTTGAGATCGACAAGGAAGAGGTCAAGCGGATTTTACTGGTTGGCTTTGAAGACGGAACCAAGGCGTTTTCAGATGACGGTACTGTTATCACTTCGACTGCGAGCGATGGTAGAATCCTGACGAAGACTTTCTCTGATGGATTCCTGACGATGACAAATGTGTTGAAGAGTGCAGCGGGGGCAGAGGTGGCGAGAGCCGTCAAAACTTTTGACTCCGACGGCAAGCTTATCAGTACCGTTGTCACTTATTCTTAAAGCGAAAGGAGAACAATCAAAATGGCAGAAGAAGATCTGATTTTCGGTAAAAACCGACACTTCTTCGGCGGCATTGAGCCGTCCAATATGCTGGCATTTACTGCGCATGGCGGTATGTCCCAGGGACAGTATCGTGTTTTTATCACAGCTACACTCCCTAATGACACAGTAATAAATGGACAGACACTTTGCACCGTGAAAGGTGCGATTATCCGAAGGAAAACGACTGATTATCCGAAGGACGAATTTGACGGCGATCTTGTCGCTGATATTAAGGAATCCACAAATTTTATGGATGTTGGGCTATCGTCTACCGGAACCTACTACTATGCAGCTTTTCCTTATACCACGCAGGGCGTGTATAACCGAAATAAGTCTAATCGCGCTGTAGTAAACGAACCGGAGCCGATGAAGGCGTTTTCCGCTAAGTCAGTGTATGTCTCGGCATCTGACACTGTCAAGGTTGAGATTACGGCGAAGTTGCCGAGTGGTGTTGCCGGTGCAGTCATCCGCAGGAGCACTACTGGTTATCCGACCAGTGAAACGGAGGGCGAACTGTTCAAGAACATCACTGCGAACGGTACTTATACGGATACTAATGTGACGGTCGGTGTGGTATATTACTATTCCGCATTCCCTTACACCAGTACCGGCGCCTATAATCGCAGTGAGGCAAACAGAACCAGCGTAACACCGAAGAAGAGAGATTATCTGTTCGGCTATGATCTGGTCAAGGCAACCTCCAGCCCTACCGGACGAGTAACTTATCCTTCTGATGTGGATTCGCAACCGTATACATGAGATTGGAATTTATCT
>OGPU01001840.1_pt1 | contig 16763 bp, 10 predicted proteins | sample 1552991 | NCBI WGS metagenome assembly OGPU01 (sample SAMEA2580296, study PRJEB22360) | human gut metagenome | biome: human gut; feature: human-associated habitat; material: faeces | place: Denmark | collected 2008/2010 | reverse complement strand
TGACGCAAATCATCATATAATATTTGTTACCAGCAAGCAGCTTTGCAGCCTGAACTAGATTGTACTTTTCGTCCTGCTCGATTTCCTTTTTGTCGGTGGTATGCGCCAACGTCAAGCGGCGCAAGGGCTGCAACAAAAAGACCGTGCAGAAGGAATGGCTGGAAGATCTGGTCGTCCGGGAGACCATGAAGCTGATTCAGGACGATGCGGTGATCGACAAAATCGTTCAACTGGTTATGGATGTCCAGAATCAGGAAAACACCACGATTCCGCTGCTGGAAAAGCAACTGCGAGAGGTTAACAAAAAGCTGGACAACCTGATGAAGGCTATCGAGGACGGCTTGTACACCCGGACAACGAAAGAGCGTCTGGAAGAGCTGGAAATCCAGAAAGATGAACTGACTGCAAAAATCGCAGATGAAAAATTGAAGAATCCCAGCTTCAATGAGGGTTTCATCCGATTCTGGCTGATGAAATTTAGAAAGTTCGATATTTCGCAGAAAAAACAGAGAAAAGCGCTGATCGAAATTTTTGTAAATGCCATTTTTCTGTACGATGACCGGATGCTGATTACGTTCAACTACAAGGATGGCACCCAAACTGTCCGGTTTGAGGACACTTTGACCGCTAACTCAGCGGAGGAAAAAAGTTTGGATTTGTTCAGCTCTGCTGGACCAGAGCTCTTCAGTCGAGAGACTGAAGAGCTTTTTGTTATATCTGGAACTTTTGCAAACAACAGAGCCGCAGTCTTTTGGGAGACTGCGGCTCTGTTTTATACTGCTTTATTTACCCTCTGCGCGGAGTTTCGCGTCCTTTTCCAGCAAGGGCTTGAGGTATTGGCCGGTAAAGCTGCCCGGCACCTCGGCCACCTGCTCCGGCGTGCCCTCGGCGACGATGAGGCCGCCGGCACTGCCGCCCTCGGGGCCGAGGTCGATGATGTAGTCGGCGCACTTGATGAGGTCGAGGTTGTGTTCGATGACGATGACGGTGTTGCCTGCATCCACCAGCTTCTGCAGCACCTCGATGAGGCGGTGGACATCAGCCATATGGAGGCCGGTAGTCGGCTCGTCGAGGATATACACGGTCTTACCCGTGCTGCGGCGGGCCAGCTCGTTGGCCAGCTTGACACGCTGCGCCTCGCCGCCCGAAAGGGTCGTGGCGCTCTGCCCCAGCGTGACATACCCCAGGCCCACGTCCAACAGCGTCTGCAGCTTGCGGGCGATTTTCGGCTGGTTGGCGAAGAAGACGACCGCCTCTTCCACGGTCATGTTCAGCACATCAGAGATGGTCTTTTCCTTATACTTGACTTCCAGCGTTTCGCGGTTGTAGCGTGCGCCCTTGCAGACCTCGCAGGGAACGTAGACGTCCGGCAGGAAGTGCATCTCGATTTGGAGGATGCCGTTGCCCTCGCAGGCCTCGCAGCGGCCGCCCCGGACGTTGAAGCTGAACCTTCCCGGGCCGTAGCCCCGCATTTTGGCGTCCTGCGTCTGGGAAAAGACCGTGCGGATGTCGTTGAACACGCCGGTATAGGTGGCGGGGTTGGAGCGGGGCGTGCGGCCGATGGGCTGCTGGTCGATACCGATGACCTTATCCACGAACTCGAGGCCCTCTACCCCATCGCACTTGCCAGCACGGGAGCGGGCGCCGTTCAGCTCACAGGCGAGGGTCTTATACAAAATCTCGTTGATGAGGCTCGACTTGCCCGAGCCGGAGATGCCCGTCACGCAGACGAACTCGCCCAGCGGAAATTTTACGTCGATGTCGCGCAGATTGTTTTCGCGCGCACCCTTCACCGTGAGGAAATTGCCGTTGCCAGGGCGGCGGGTCTGCGGCACCTCGATGCGCTTGCGGCCCGACAGATAGTCGCCGGTGATGCTGCGCTTGGCCTTGCAGATGTCCTTGACGGAGCCTGCGGCCACGATCTCGCCGCCGTGGACGCCCGCGCCCGGGCCGACGTCCACGATATAATCGGCGCTGCGCATGGTATCCTCGTCGTGCTCGACCACGATGACCGTATTGCCGAGGTCGCGGAGATTTTTCAGCGTTGCGATGAGTTTATCGTTGTCGCGCTGGTGCAGGCCGATGGACGGCTCATCCAGCACGTACAACACACCCGACAGAGCGCTTCCGATTTGGGTGGTCAGGCGGATGCGCTGGCTCTCGCCGCCGGACAGGGTGCCTGCCGACCGGGCCAGTGTGAGGTAATCGAGGCCCACGCTCTGCAAAAACTGCAGGCGGTTCTTGATCTCCTTCATGATCTGGCCGCCGATCTGCTTCTGCTTTTCGGTCAGGTTCGGCTCATTGTCGGCGATGAATTTCAGCTCGTCCCGAATCGACATTTCGCAGAAATCGCTGATGTTTTTGCCGCCGATGGTCACAGCCAGCACCACCGGTTTCAGGCGCTTACCATGGCAGTCGGGACACTCGACGCCTGACATGAAGCTGCCGATTTCCTCCTTCATCCACTCGCTGTTCGTCTCGCGGAAGCGGCGCTCGAGGTTCTCGACGATGCCCTCAAAGGTATTATAATAGACGCCGCTGCCGAACTCATTCGTGCGGTGCATCTCGATTTTTTCTTCGTTGGTGCCGTAGAGCAGGGCGTTGACGGCCTCAGTGCTCATCTCTTTGATGGGCGTATCCAGCGTAAAGCCGTACTTTTTTCCCAGACCCAGATAATACATCTCGGCTACAGAGCCTTCGGCGTAGTACCAGCCGCTGGCTTTGATGGCGCCTTCCCGAATCGAGAGGTCCCGGTTGGGCAGGATGCGCTCTTCGTCCACCCGCATGAAGGTGCCGAGGCCGGTACACTTCTCGCAGGCACCCAGAGGGTTATTAAAGGAGAAGAGCCGGGGTGACAAATCGCTGATGGAGATGCCGTGCTCGGGGCAGGCGAAATTCTGGCTGAAGGTCATGCACTCGCCGCCGATGACATCCACCTCAGCCACACCGCCGGTGAGGGCAAGGGCCGTTTCCAGCGAGTCAGCCAGACGACTGCGGATGCCCTTGCGCATGGCAAGACGGTCAACGACGATCTCCACGGTGTGCTTGATGTTCTTTTCCAGCGCGATCTCCTCGTCGAGATCGTACATGTTACCGTCGATTTTTACGCGGGCGTAACCGGCGCGGCGAGCGGCGTCCAGCTCTTTCTGCTGGGTGCCTTTGCGCTGACGGACGACAGGCGCGAGGACCTGGAACTTCGTCCCCTCTTCCAGCTTGAGCACAGCGTCCACCATCTCATCCACGCTCTGCTGGCTGATGACCCGCCCACACACCGGGCAGTGCGGCACGCCCACGCGGGCGTACAAAAGGCGCAGATAATCGTAAATTTCCGTCACGGTACCCACGGTGGAGCGGGGGTTGTGGCTGGTGGTCTTCTGGTCGATGGAAATGGCCGGAGACAGGCCGGTGATCTCGTCTACATCGGGCTTGTCCATCCGGCCAAGGAACATCCGGGCGTAGCTGGACAGGCTCTCAACATAGCGGCGCTGGCCGTCGGCGTAGATGGTGTCGAAGGCAAGGCTCGATTTGCCCGAGCCGGACAGGCCGGTCATAACGATGAATTTTTCACGCGGGAGGGTCAGATTTACGTTTTTCAGGTTGTGCTCTCGCGCACCCTTGATGACTATTTTATCGTTTGCCAAGGTACTTTCTCCCTCTTCTCTGTGTCTGTGCATGGTTCTGCTTCCGCTCCGTCTCTGCCGAGGAATCCACAGTGGGGTTCTCGCCCCGGCGCAGGCGGTCGATCTGGTCGCGCAGGAAGGCCGCATGCTCAAATTCCAGCAGCTTGGCAGCTTCCTTCATCTCCCGGGTCAGGCGGTCAATGGCGGCTTCGCGCTCGAGCTTGCCCATCCGCCGGGTGTTCATCCTGGCATTCTCAGCCTTGTCGCTGATCTCAATCGAATCCGGGATGGCCTTGACGATGGTCTTCGGGACGATGCCGTGCTCAGCGTTGTAGGCCATCTGGATGGCGCGGCGGCGTTCTGTCTCGGTGATGGCGCGGTCCATGCTGTCCGTTACCTCGTCGGCGTACATGATGACCAGACCTTCCGCGTTGCGGGCGGCGCGGCCGATGGTCTGAATCAGGCTCGTCTCGCTGCGGAGGAAGCCCTCTTTGTCGGCGTCGAGGATGGCCACAAGGCTGACCTCGGGCAAGTCGAGGCCCTCACGCAGCAGGTTGATGCCCACCACCACGTCGATGGTGCCGAGGCGGAGGTCTTTGATGATCTCCATCCGCTCGAAGGTATCCACCTCGTGGTGCATATACTTGACCTTTATCCCCTGTTCGGTAAAGTAATCCGTCAGATCTTCGGCCATTTTCTTGGTCAGCGTCGTGACCAGGACGCGCTCATGCCGCTCGATGCGAGCGTTTATCTCGCCCAGAAGGTCCGTCACCTGCCCCTCTACGGGGCGCACCGAGATGAGCGGATCCAGCAGACCAGTGGGCCGGATGACCTGCTGGGCCACCTGGGTGCTGTTCTTCCGCTCGTACTCGCCGGGGGTGGCCGAGACAAATATCATCTGGTTGAGCTTGGATTCCACTTCCTCGAACTTGAGGGGGCGGTTGTCAAAGGCCGACGGCAGGCGGAAACCGTACTCCACCAGCGTCTTTTTGCGGGCGTAGTCGCCACCGTACATGGCCCGCACCTGCGGCAGGGTGACATGGCTCTCGTCTACGAAGAGCAGGAAGTCGTCCGGGAAATAGTCAAGCAGAGTCGTGGGCATACTGCCCGGCGCACGGCCCGACAGAACGGCAGAATAGTTCTCGATGCCCTTGCAGATACCCACTTCCGTCAGCATCTCAATGTCGTAGTTCGTCCGCTGCTGGATGCGCTGGGCCTCGATGAGCTTACCTTCCGAGGTAAACTGCTTCACCTGCGCGTCGCACTCGGCGCGAATCTTTTCAATGGCGGCAGCCTTTTTGTCGGCGCTGACGATATAGTGGCTGGCCGGGAAGATGGCAACATGCTTGACCACGTTCTGCTTGGCGCCCGTGAGGGGGTTGAACTCGGTGATGCGGTCGATCTCATCGCCGAAGAACTCCACCCGGATGGCCAGCTCGCTCATATAAGCCAGATAGATGTCCACGATGTCGCCGTGGACGCGGAACTTATTGCGGATGAAATTGACATCGTTGCGCTCATATTGCAGCGTCACCAGCTTTTCACACAACTCGTCCCGCTCCATCTGCATCCCGGGCCGCAGGCTGATGACCATGCTGCGATAGTCGATGGGGTCGCCCAGCGAGTAGATGCAGGACACCGACGCGACGATGATGACGTCCCGCCGCTCCGAGAGCGCCGCCGTGGCCGAGTGGCGCAGGCGGTCGATCTCGTCGTTGATAGCGCTGTCCTTTTCGATATAGGTATCGGTGCTGGGGATATAGGCCTCCGGCTGGTAGTAGTCGTAGTAGGAGACGAAATATTCCACGGCGTTGTCCGGGAAAAACGAGCGAAACTCGGTGCAGAGCTGGGCGGCCAGCGTCTTGTTGTGGGCCAGCACCAGCGTCGGGCGATTGCACTGGGCGATGACGTTCGCCATCGTGAAGGTCTTGCCGCTGCCGGTGACGCCCAACAGGGTCTGGCAGCGGTCGCCCCGCTCTACCCCCTCTACCAGCTGTGCGATGGCCTGCGGCTGGTCGCCCGTGGGGGCGTAGGACGACACCAGATGGAATTTTTCCTCTGCCACAAAAAGCCCTCCTTTTCAAAACTACGATTAGTTGTATCTCTTGCAGCCATTATACCACAATTATTTTATAATGTAAATCATTCTCTTCCATATGGGCGTAACATTGCGCCGGTCTCAAAGTCGTAGAAAGGCAGGCGGTTGGATTCCCGCATGGAGAAGTAGTCGTTTTCGGCGAGGATGATGTGGTCGCGCAGGCGTATCTTGACCAGCCCCAGCGCACGGACGATGTTCTCGGTGGCGGCGAGGTCTTCGCGGGAGGGCAGCGGCACACCGTTGGGGTGGTTGTGGCAGAGCACGACGCTTTCCGTCCCGCCCCGGAGCGCCGCCGAGACGACGTCCTTCACCTCGAGACTCACCATCCGGGCGTTCCCCTCCTTGAGCCAGTATACGCTCTTTACCCGGCCGCGGCTGTCCAGTGAAAGGAGCAGGGCTTTCTCCTGTTTTGCCCCGGCGAAACGGGGTTTCAGGTAAGCCACCAGCCGCTCGGTGGTGGTCAATGCACCTTCGGTGCTGGTGCGGCTGTGCTCGTAGTACCGACTCACCTCGGGCAGGAGATGCAGCATCCGGGCGCTGGCCGGGCCGACGCCCGACACACGGCAAAGTTCTTCTTCACTGGCTTCCAGCACGCCGGCAAAGCTGCCGAACCGTTCCAGCAGCGCGTGGGCGATGCCGTTGGTATCCCGGCGGGCGTTGGTGATGTAGAGCAGATATTCCAGTGCCTCGTGGGGTGCGAGGCTTTCCAGCCCGTACTGCTCCACCCGGGCGCGCATCCGCTGCCGGTGACCCTCGTGGCTTATGTTCTGTCCTGCCATAGCTGCGCTCCTTTGTTTGTAGTCGTTTCTTTTATAGTACCCCATTTTCGGCAAAAGACAAGAGCCGACAGAAAATATTCTGCGTTGACTTCACGGGGAGAGTAGATTATTATAAGTACAAACAGCCCTCTCAGTCTCGCTTCGCTCGCCAGCTCTCCCAGAGGGCGAGCCATTGGCAAATCGGGCCACTTTCTACTACCTGCCGAAAGTCCAACTTTGCGCAAAAGGCCGGGCCTTGCTACAGAGGGCAGAAATCATCTTGAATTAAGGAAAAACAGAATGAAACAATACACTGCCACCGCCAACGACGAGGGTGTCCGCCTCTCCCGCTTTGTCCAGAGCGTGACCCGTGACTTCCCTACCAGCCTTTTATACAAGAGCTTCCGCAACAAGCGCATCAAGGTCAACGGCAAAAAGGGTGTACCCGAAGACCGCATCAAGGCCGGCGACCTCATCGAGCTCTACATCAACGACGAATTCTTCCCGCCCGAGGGTGCAAGGCCAACCCGCAAGCCCGCCCCAAAAAAGCAGCAGAACCAGCCCAAGGTGACGGTCATCTACGAGGATGAGAACATTGCCGTCCTCTACAAGCCCACCCACCTGCTCTGCCACAGCGACCGCACCGGCGACGCAAACCTTGTGGACGCCTTCACCCAGTATCTGGCCCAGAAGGGCGAGTACGACCCCCAGGGCGAGAACCGCTTCAAGCCCGGCATCTGCAACCGCCTCGACCGCGGCACTGAGGGCCTCGTCATCGCGGCCAAGAGCTACGCCGCCCTCCGGGACATGAACGAGATCATCCGCACCGACCTGCTCAAGAAGGAATACTACACCATCACGGTGGGCATCCCCCAGAGCGGGCGCTTCACTGCATGGTGGGAGCACGACGAGAAGAACAATAAGGTGAGTATCCACGCCCACCAGTCCCAGAACGAGCTCCGCAAGCAGATCATCACCGATGTGGACGTGCTGCGGACGGCTGGCCCCTTCGCCCTCTGCCGCATCGGCCTCATCACCGGCCGCACTCACCAGATACGCGCCCATCTGGCCTATCTGGGCAAGCCGGTGCTGGGCGACATCAAGTACGGCAACCGCAAGATGAATGAGCGCACCGGCACCCGGACGCAAGCCCTCTGCGCCGTCCGTATCAGCTTCCTCGACATCCCCGAGGAAAATACCCTCCACTACCTCTCCGGCAAGGTCATCAAGCTGAAAGACCCGCAGATCGTAAAGCAGTTCGATGGGCTGGACAAGAGCAGGCAGGAGGCTGTTGATGTATCCTGACCGCAAGACCCGTAAGTAAGCCTCTCCCCTCTTTTTGCATTGGAGGTACAGCACCATGCACAAGCCCCGCATCATCTTTTTCGACATCGACGGCACCCTCATCGACATGGAGAAAAAGCGTATTACTGAGCGGACACTGGACGCTCTGCGCCGCTTACAGCAAAACGGCATCCTGCTGGCCATCGCCACCGGGCGTTCTCCGCTCATTGTGCCGAAATTCGACGGCGTGGAGTTCGACGTCTTTCTCACCTACAACGGCTCATTCTGCTACAACATGACCGGCGATATTTTCGTCAGCCCCATCCCGCCGCAGGATGTGCAGACGCTGATTCAAAACGCCGCAGCGCTTGGCCGTCCGGTGTCGGTTGCAGGACGGACGCAGCTGCTCTCCAACGGGACGGATGACGATTTGACGGCATATTACGCCATCGGCGGACGAGCGCCGGTCATTTCCGATAAGTTCGATGAAGTCTCCCGAGGTGAAGTTTTCCAGCTGCTGATGGGCTGCCGCGAAAGCGACTGGCCCGCCATTCTCAAAGGCACGAGCGGTGCAAAAATCGCCGCCTGGTGGGACAGGGCGGTGGACATCATCCCCATTTCTGGCGGAAAAGGCGCCGGTATCCAGAAAGTTCTGGCCTATTACGGCCTGACACCCGAGGATGCAATGGCTTTCGGTGACGGCAACAACGATATAGAAATGTTTCAGGCTGTCGGTCACAGCGTTGCCATGGGCAACGCCTCCCCCGATTTGAAAGCCATCGCCAGCGAGGTCTGCGGCACCTGTGCAGAGGATGGTATTTACCACTACTGCAAAGAAAATGGTTTGATTTAAGAAAACAAAAAGAGGCCGCTGTGTTCAACCTCTCAGTCACGGCTTCGCCGTGCTGCCTCCCCTATCGAGGGGAGGCTTTGGCATGGCAGAAAGCCCAATTTCTTCGCCAGAGGCTCCCCTCGGTAGGGGAGCTGTCGAACGAAGTGAGACTGAGAGGTTGCTTTTACAGCGGCCTCTTATTTTTTGCTATTTACTTTTCTTCTCGTTTCGCCTTTTCGGCCTCCTGCTGCCGACGCAGTTTCTTGATGCGCTTTTTCTCGCTCTCGACGCGGGGCCAGGGCCACGAGAAGCCCTCGTTCTCCTTGCACCAGCGGGTCAGCGGGTAGAACGCAAACGCCAGCCCGAACAGGTACAGCAGGACGTACAGCAGACCCGAAAGCGTTACCAGCGCGTCCAGCGCACCAATGAGCGCCATGATGAAGCCAGCTTTCAGGAAAAACAGGCCGTTCTGGCGGCAGTACTCGGGGAAATTTTCGGCCTTGACGGCCTGACGGCCCTGGTCGCCCCAGACCCGTGGATTTTTCATGACCGAATAGCCGTAAAAGACCAGCATCAGGCCACAGGTGAGTTGGAATCCAAAAAACATCTGCGTCGTTCCTCGCTTTATTCTGGTTTGATAGAGTCAGAAGCGTGCTCAGTCGTCGTTGTACTCGCCCAGCAGCGGCTTCATGAAGGGCAGGAAGTCCAGCGTTGCAAAGTAGTCGCGGGGAGTCTCGGCACGGCGGATGAGGCGGTGAGAGCCGTCCTCGCAGAGCAGGACCTCGGCGCTGCGCAGCTTGCCGTTGTAGTTGTAGCCCATGGCAGAGCCGTGCGCACCGGTATCGTGGATATACACGATGTCGCCGATGTCGATTTTGGGCAGCATACGGTCGATGGCAAACTTGTCGTTGTTCTCGCACAGACCGCCGACCACATCGTACTTGTGGTCGTGGGGGGCGTCTTCCTTGCCCAGCACGGTGATGTGGTGGTAAGCACCGTACATGGCGGGGCGCATCAGGTTGGCCGCGCAGGCATCCAGACCGATGTATTCCTTATAGATGTGCTTCTCGTGGATGGCAGTAGCTACCAGAGCGCCGTAGGGGCCGGTGGTGAAGCGGCCCATCTCGGTGAAGATGGAGACATCGCCCATGCCGGCGGGGACCAGAATTTCTTCAAACTTCTTGCGAACGCCCTCGCCGATGGCCATGATGTCGTTTTCAGTCTGCTCGGGGCGGTACGGGATGCCGACGCCGCCGGACAGGTTGATGTAGGCGATATGCACGCCGGTGGCCTTCTGGACGCGGACAGCCAGCTGGAAGAGGATGCCTGCCAGCTCAGGATAATAGGCGTCGGAGATGGTGTTGGAGGCGAGGAAGGCGTGGATGCCAAAGTTTTTGGCACCCTTTGCAGCCAGCTTCTTGTAGCTGTCGATCATCTGCTCCTCGGTCATGCCGTACTTGGCGTCGCCGGGCTTGTCCATGACCTGGAAGCCCTCTTTGCTCTCGCCCAGCTGGAAGGTGCCGCCCGGATTGTAGCGGCAGAAGATGTTCTCCGGCACACCGGCCACGCGGTCGAGGAAGTCCACCATCGTGGCGTCATCGAGGTTGATATAAGCGCCCAGCTCGTAAGCCTTCTTCATGTCCTCCACAGGGGTCTGGTTGGAGGAGAACATGATGTCGCTGCCGCTGAAGCCGCACACTTCGCTGAGCATCAGCTCGGTCAGAGAGGAGCAGTCCACGCCGCAGCCCTCTTCCTTCAGGATCTGGAGGATGACGGGGTTCGGCAGAGCCTTGACCGCAAAATACTCGCGGAAGCCCTTGTTCCAGCTGAATGCCTTATTGATGCGGCGGGCGTTCTCGCGAATGCCCTTCTCGTCATAGACGTGGAAGGGGGTGGGTACGTCCTGAATGATGTCCTGAGCCATCGACTCAGTCAAAAACGGTTTCTTTTCCATGATTGTACATCCCTCTCATATATTTTTACACAGCAAAGGTGCCGTGCAGCCAGCGATTTTACAGCTTGAGGTTCTCGCGGGTGGGGGTAAAGGTAGGCACCATTTTGGCCAACTGCTCCACCACACTGTCGTCGTTGTGCTCGGCGGCGACGGCCAGCTCCTGGAGCTGCTGGTAGAACTCGCCCAGGTCGATGTTCCGGGGCGGAGCCACGAAGATCTTATTGTGGACGGTGCGGCGCATCTTGTCCTGCTCCTCGTCCATCATCAGCTCTTCGTAGAGTTTTTCGCCGGGGCGCAGACCCACGATCTTAATATCCATGTTCACGCCCGGCTCATAGCCGTAGAAGCGGATGAGCTGTTTTGCAAGGTCCATGATCTTGACCGGCTCGCCCATGTCCAGCACATAGATGCTGCCGCTCTCGGCCAGCGCACCGGCCTGCAGCACCAGCTGTGCCGCCTCCGGGATGGTCATAAAGTAGCGCTCGATGTTGGCATCGGTAAGGGTGACGGGGCCGCCCTTTTTGATCTGCGCCTCAAACAGCGGGATGACACTGCCGTGGCTGCCCAGCACATTGCCGAAGCGGACGGCGACGCACTTCATGTCGGTGTTGCCCGCGAAGGTCTGGATGAGCATCTCACACAGGCGCTTGGTGCAGCCCATGACGCTGGTGGGGTTGACGGCCTTATCGGTGGAGAGTTGCACCAGCCGCTCCACGCCGTGTTCGCTGGCACTGGTGAGCAGATTCTTGGTGCCAAAGACATTGTTCTTGACGGCCTCGGCGGGGCTGATCTCCATCAGCGGGACATGCTTGTGGGCGGCAGCATGGAACACCACCGTCGGGTGGTACGTCTCAAACACCTCGTCCAGACGGGCCTTGTCCCGGATGGAGCCGACCAGCACCGTGACCGGCACATCACGGCCATACTTCTGCTGCAGTTCCATCAGCAGTTCATAAGCGCAGTTCTCATAAATATCGAAGATAAGCAGTTTTGCAGGTTTGAAGCGCATGACCTGACGGCAGAGCTCACTGCCGATACTGCCGCCGCCGCCCGTCACCAGAACGGTCTTGCCGGTGAGGTAGCCGGAAATTTTCTCCGTGTCCAGTGTGACTTCCTCACGGGAGAGGAAATCGGCGGTGTTCAGCTCACGGAACGCCCCCTGCTGAGGTGTGCCTGCACCCACCAGCTGGGGGTCGCTGAGCATCTGCACGGCGCAGTGGGTGGAGACGCAGAGGTCGATGACGTGGTTCAGGCGGTTTCCCTTCAGGGTCGGGATCGCCACGATGATGGTGTGGATGTTGTAGCGGGTACACAGGTCAGGAATTTCTTCCAGTGTGCCGCGCACCGGGACACCATGGATGGTCTGGCCCAGCTTGTTGGGGTCATCATCCACGGCCACGATGACATGGCCGTAGCTGGTGTTGGTCTTGCAGACATTGATGGCCCACGCACCGGCCTCGCCCGCACCCACGATCATGACGGGGCGGTTGGGGTCCTTGCTGGCGTTGCCGCGCAGACGCTCGCCCAGCGGGTGGTTCAGGAAGAGCCGCCATGCCAGACGGCTCCCGCCGATGAACAGGAAAATGAGCACCGCCGCCATGGCATTGGCCGAGTTGAAGAGCACGCCGTGGATGAAGCAGCGGTTGACCAGATAGACGATGCCCGTCGGGACGGCGATCATCCCGGCCAGACGGATGAGGTCACGCTCCCCGGCGTACTTCCAAAGGATGGTGTAGAGCCGCCCGGCCAGAAAGCTGAGCAGATAGACCGCCACGATCCAGGGCAGATTCGCGTAGAGCAGGGCGCGGTTGTGGGGCCACCAGGAGGCCTCGACAGCACCGTCTGCGCGCAGCAGCAGGGCGAAATAAAAGCTGAAGGCTACGATGGCTCCGTCCAGCGCCACCAGCAGAGCCCGGCGGGCCAGTACCTGCAGCAGATTTGTTTTCTTTTCCTTCACAGCATATCCTCTTTTGCATCGGGGGCCGGCATCCGAAGATGTCAGCTGCCGTTTTTCATTTCAAGGGCCTATCACCCCATAATATCTTTAGTATTATACTCGATTCTCTTCCCCGTGTCCAGCTATTTCACTTTTTGGACATTTTTCTTATGCCGCCTCTCCCCTGCCGCCACGGCCCGCAGCTCTTCGCCGAGGCCCAGCGGCCACGCCGCCGCAAAGCAGACCACTGCCATCCCCGCGCCGCCCAGCGCTACCGCCGCCAGCTGCAAGAGGACTCCGCCGGTGAGCCAGTCCGCTAAAAGATGCCGCAGGGCCAGCCCGGCCCCGGCGCTGACGGCTCCCGCAAAGCCCGGTGCGCCCAGCCACCGCCAGAGTTGCAGCCGCAGGCCGCAGCTGGACAGCAGCCGCCCCGTGTTGGCGGTGCAGGTGTAGAAGCTGGACAGCAAGATCACAAAAAGAAAGCCCTTCATCCCGAAGCGGGGCAGCAGGAGCAGCACGCCCACAATGCGGAGGCAGGAGTCCCACATGCTGTAGCGGAACACGGCTTTCTGTTCTCCTACCCCCTTCATGGCACCGTCCACCATGCTCTCGAGATACATCAGCGGCATGGCCGGGCCGAGGATGACGAGGTAGCTGCCCGCCTCGGCGCTGCCGTAGAGGGCTTCGGCCAGCGGCTGACCCCACACCCAGAACGCCGCTCCTGCCAGCGCCGAGAAATAGCCGGTGAGCCGGAGCATCCTGTCGATAAGAGCCACCAGCCGCCCGTTCTGGCCCCGGAGGTGGGCCTGGGTGATCTCGGGCATCAGCAGGACGGAAAGGCTCCCCAGCAGTCCGAAGGGAAAGGTCAGCAGAGGCAGGGCCATCCCCTTGAGGCTGCCGTACTGGGCCACGGCTTCGGCACGCCCGCCGGAAAACTGCAGATAGACTGCCAGACAGGCCGGCACCAGCATATTCTCCGCGGTGTGGAGAGCGCTGGCGAGACAACGTCCTCCCTCCACCGGCCAGAGGATGTCCCAGAGGCGCTTTCCCGGCTCCTGCGGGCGGCAGGCAGGCCGCGCACCGAAGCAGTGGCGGGCCTCTTTACGGTAAAAAAGTGCCATCAGCCCAGTGCTGACGGCCTCACTGACCGCCGTTGCGCCCAGCACTGCCGTGCAGCGCCCGCCCACGTCCCAGCCGAGGACGTCGGCCCGCTCCAGCGCAGCCCATACGATGCCGATGCGGACAGTCTGCTCGGCCAGCTGGCTCAGGACGTTTGGCTCCACCTGCCGCCGGGCGATGAAAAAGCCCCGCAGTACCGACGACACCGCCATCCACGGCAGACCCAGCGACGAGACACGCAGCGCCCCCGCTGCCCGGACATCGCCCAGCCACCATTTTGCGGCGAGGCCCGCCAGCCCGAACTGCGCCGCCAGCGCCAGCACGCCCAGCCCGGCCCCCGCCAGCAGGAGACAGTGAAGCATCCCCCGGGCTTCCGCCGGGCTGCGGGCCAGCTCTTCAGCCATCAGGCGGGTGGCCGCCACCGAGACGCCCGCCGTCGCCAGCGTGACGAAGAGCGAATAGACCGCCAACACCAGCTGGTACAGCCCCATCCCCTCGCCGCCCAGAGCGTTCGCCAGCCAGATGCGCAGCCCCATGCCCGCCAGGCGGAGCAGGACGTCCGCCCCGGTCATCAGGGCTGCGTTTTTCAGATAGCTCTGCCGCACAGCGCACCCCTCCCTTTCCCCAGTGTATCTTTTTATAAATATGTAAACTGCTCTGGGAAATATGAGCGGGGCCGTGGGTTGTTTCTTTCCCAGTTTTATGATATGATATATATCGTATCTGGCGGGAATGTTCCGCCAGACAGGATCTAAGAATGCAAGGAGGAAGCGCACCCCGGTACCACGGCCGTGCGCAACGAGACAATGAGCGAAGAATGTACCCATGACTGCTCCAACTGCGGGGCAGCGTGTTCTTCCCGCAATGCTGCGCCCCAGCATGACGCACCCAACCCCAATAGCAGCGTCAAGAAGGTCATCGGCGTCGTATCCGGCAAGGGCGGCGTCGGCAAGAGCATGACCAGCGCCCTGCTGGCCTGTGCAATGGCACGCCGCGGCTACCACTGCGGCATCCTCGACGCCGACATCACCGGCCCACATCTGAAAGTTTCCTGTCACCTCTGGCAAAGATTCCTTCCAATTCAGAAGTCACAGCATCATGGCAGATATAACGGATGGAACGCTGATTTATCTGTTCTCTCACCTTACCGGTAAGGAACCGGCGTTTCTCATCAAAATACTCTGCCGTTCCCATCGGCGCCCACTGGAACGGAGTAAATGGCTTTGGTACAAAAAATGACGTACTTGCCGTAATCTCCGGTCTTCCCTGACGTTCTTCTTTTGGAAGTTCAAAATAGGTAGCAGCGATATCATTTGCCAATTCCGCAATTGCTGCAATATCCTCATCCGTTTCACCGGGAAGCCCTAACATGAAATATAGTTTAACACGTTTCCAGCCTCCCTGAAAAGCTTCCCATGCTCCTTTTAAAATCACATCCTTTGTAAGACCTTTATTAATCACATCACGCATGCGCTGAGATCCTGCCTCCGGCGCAAATGTCAGACTGCTTTTTCTGATATCCTGAACTTTACTCATAACATCCAAGGAAAACGCATCAATACGAAGCGATGGCAGCGCAATATTTAATTTTCTCTGACGACATTCTTCAATCAGATAATAAACCAAATCCGCCAGTTCATCATAATCACTTGAACTTAAAGAACTTAAAGTAATTTCCTCATACCCGGTATTGTCAAGCATCTCAATTGCTCGCTGTTTCAAAAAATCAAGTTTTCTCGGACGAATCGGACGATAAATCATCCCCGCCTGACAGAAACGGCATCCGCGGATACATCCACGCTGGATTTCCAGCACGACTCGGTCCTGCGTAGCTCGAATATACGGCACCAACGGTTTAGATGGATAATAAGTATCACTCAAATCCGTCACCACCTGTTTTTTTACACGGTTTGGTGCTTCCTTGCAGTTTGGCTCCATAGACGCAATCGTTCCGTCCTCGTGATACGTTACATCATATAAAAGAGGAACATACAGCCCTTCCACACCGGATGCCCGCTTCAAAAATGTCAACCGGTCCTCTCCTTTTTGTCTGGAATCCTTATAAACATCCAATAATTCGCGGTAAACAGTCTCTCCTTCTCCAATATAAAAAATGTCAAAAAATTCAGCAATGGGCTCTGGATTATATGTGCACGGACCACCTCCAATTACAATCGGGTCGTCCCATGTTCTCTCACCGGCGTGCAGCGGAATGTGCGACAAATCCAAGACCTGCAAAATGTTGGTATAACACATTTCATACTGAATCGTAATACCAAGAAAATCAAACGCCCGAATCGGCTCCTGGCTCTCCAAAGCAAACAAGGGAATATTTTTCTCACGCAGTATCTTGTCCATGTCCGGCCACGGAGAATAAACCCTTTCACAATAGGTGTCATCCCAGCGGTTAAACATATCATATAAAATCTGTATTCCAAGATGTGACATTCCAATCTCATATACATCTGGAAAACACATACAAAAACGGACATCAACTTCTCTCGGATTTTTCTTTACCATATTAATTTCATTTCCAATATATCTGGCCGGTTTTTCAACCTGCATTAAAACTTCATCACGAAGCGCTAGTTTTCTCATGCTCTGTTGTCCTTTCTCATACATTCTGTTCGTCAATTATACACAACTTTATGATATACTGTCAAATATCTTGCCACTTGAATCAACTTATGCTATATTGAAACAAGTGAATTTATGCGAAGGAGGGACCAAATTATGTGGTGTCCAAAATGTAAAAACGAATATGTCGATGGAATTACCCTCTGCGCCGACTGTGGTGTGGAATTAGTCGATGAACTTCCGGAAGAAACGGATGAAGTAAAACCGGTTCGTTTATGTCATGTTGCCAATGAAGAAATTGGTGCAAAACTGGTTTTATATTTGAATGTAGAAGGGGTACTTACCGCAGGAATTATGCCGGTTACCGAAGAAGATGAATTTGACGATGGATTTTACGTTGTCGTTGCCAAAGAAGAATACGATGAAAAAGCTGAAACATTTGAATCTTTTGACGGTGCATCAGAAATGACCGAAGAAACCGTTTCTTCCATGATGACGGATATTGACGACGAACTTGCCCAGATTCAGGACGAAGAAGCAAGTAAAATGCTTTCTGAACTCCGTACCGAATCCAGTTCCGTTTAT
>OGPU01001835.1_pt1 | contig 16782 bp, 15 predicted proteins | sample 1552991 | NCBI WGS metagenome assembly OGPU01 (sample SAMEA2580296, study PRJEB22360) | human gut metagenome | biome: human gut; feature: human-associated habitat; material: faeces | place: Denmark | collected 2008/2010 | reverse complement strand
CTCGCATACCGACATCTGCCCGGTCGCGTCCATGGAGGACGCCGAGCGCGGGCTGTACGCGACGCAGTTCCATCCCGAGGTGCGCCACACGCCGCACGGCAACGAGATGCTCGCCAACTTCCTCTTCGACATCTGCGGGCTTGCGAAGAGCTGGACGATGGACTCGATCATCGAGGACTCGATCGCGGCGATTCGCGAGCAGGTGAGGGACAGCCGCGTGATTCTGGGGCTTTCCGGTGGCGTTGACTCGAGCGTCGTGGCGGCGCTCGTCTCGAAGGCCATCGGCGACCAGGTGACCTGCGTGTTCGTGAACCACGGACTGCTGCGCAAGGACGAGCCCGAGCAGGTCGAGGAGGTCTTCACCAAGCAGTTCGACGTCGACTTCGTGCACGTGCACGCCGAGGACCGCTACGCGCGGCTGCTGGCCGGCGTGACCGACCCGGAGCAGAAGCGCCGCATCATCGGCGAGCAGTTCTGGAAGGAGTTCTTCGCCGTGGCCGAGGAGCTGGCCGAGGACGGCCGCCCGGTGCGCTTTTTGGCGCAGGGCACGATCTATCCCGACATCATCGAGAGCGGCGCGCGCAAGACCGGCGGCAAGGCCTCGACGATCAAGAGCCATCACAATCTAATCCCGTTTCCCGACGGGGTGAGCTTCGAGCTCATCGAGCCGCTCGACCACTTCTTCAAGGACGAGGTACGCGCGCTGGGTACGGCGCTCGGGTTGCCCGAGCACCTGGTGCAGCCCCAGCCGTTCCCGGGGCCGGGACTGGCGATCCGCATCATTGGCGACGTGACGCCCGAGAAGCTTGCGATGCTCAAGGAGGCCGACGCCATCGTGCGCGAGGAGCTCGATGCGTATAACGCGATGATCGCCGAGGAGAGCGGTGAGCCAAACGGCGAGGTCGAGCGCGGATGCGCCGGCGGGCCCGTCATCGAGCGCGCCGTGTGGCAGTACTTCGCGGTGTTGCCCGACATCCGCAGCGTGGGCGTGATGGGCGACGAGCGCGCCTACGCACGCCCAATCATCCTGCGCGCCGTGGAGAGCACCGACGCGATGACGGCGGACTGGGCCAAGCTGCCCTACGACGTGCTGGGGAAGATCAGCAGCCGCATCGTGGCGGAGGTCCCGGGGATTAACCGCGTGGTGTACGACATCACGTCCAAGCCGCCAAGTACGGTGGAGTGGGAATAATCGCGCACATTATCGTGAGGTTTAGCTTTGGTGAGTTTTGGGGCGTTTTAGTGCGCTCTTGCTACTCATAGTTGCCTCCAAGCCACTAGAATCATAGTTTTTGGAAGTGCTCTCTGGGCAGTTGTCGAGGGAGCATTCCTTATGGTTGCGCTGCATTGAGAATTTATTGCGTCCTTGTCCTGTTACCCCATCATCACGGTAATGTGAGCTTACGCTTGAAATTTCCTATTTCGGATAGGTTGTACTCACGTATTGAAATACGAATCGGGAAATTCACTAGATTTGCACTCATCCTGTACTCGCTTAAACCGAAATGACCGCAAAGATAGAAATGAGTGAGTTTCTTGAAGTAAATTCAAAGCCTCCTAAATCTCTTCGTTAGTTGCTCGGACTCTAGGCCTTATTGAATAGCGTAGATATAATAAGAGAGCGTCTATGATTAAGGATTATGTCATGAATTCTGTTCAGCTAATAAATCAGCCTCTGGGTGGTCAGATAGGCAATTATCTGCAATCTTATCTAGAGAGTTCTAAGTTCAACAAACTGATTATTGTTGTCGCGTTTGCGAAAAACAGTGGCGTTCTTCGCCTCAAGAAAGCATTTGAAACATTTCGAAAAAGCGGAGCTAGGATAGAAGCGTACGTTGGCATTGATTTAGACGGAACGTCATATGAAGCTCTTATCTCCTTGCTGAAGATTGCTAACAAGCTTACTGTTGTTCACCTCGAGTCGGGGCAAACATTCCATCCCAAAATCTATAGCTTCTCATCAGAGGATGAGTGCGTTCTTATTGTTGGGTCAAATAACCTTACAAGTGGAGGTTTGTGGACCAATATCGAAACATCGATGGTGTTTACCGAAGATGGCGACGCGGAAGCATCTGAAGTTCAAAAAGAACTGAACAGCTTTATTGAGCAGCTTGAAGCAACAAGTAACATTTGTTTCGAGATTAAGAATGAGTCAGATATCGATAACCTTCTAACAGAAGGGTACATATCTAAAGAAGCAAAGACGCGAATTGCAAGAAATGCACGAATCTATCGTGAAGCAGGACAACCAACAAGATTTGCTAAGAAGCTAGAAGCTAATCTCCCAAAGATTGAACACTTTTTGATAAACACGGAGGGTGATGAGCTTGCACCCATAAAAGACGTCAAACCGAAGGAAGCCGTCCCCACGGCGTTAGTTGAAGAGGACAGCTCAATTATGTGGTTTGAAACAAAAAGAATGACGGGAGGATCCCGTAACATTCTTGATCTTTCGAAAACAGCAGCCGTAGTTAAGGGTGACCCTGCGACAACACAGTTTTCTTTGGGCGAAAGCGATTTGATGGAGGGCGGCGTTCGTTTCTTCGGAGTTGATCCTAGTGATGTTTCCGCTGTAAAAGATATTGTCATCAACTACGATGGAATCGACTACGTTGGCAATACGATTAAGTATCCTGAGGGCGATCGCGCAAATGGAACATGGCGACTTCAAATCAAAGGTCGAGCAGAAGATGGCACAAGAATTACAGAGGCATTAGGTCCTGAGTATCTTGTAAATAAAATCATCACATTCACGAAAGTCGATGATGGGTATTACTTCATGGCCGTGTTTGATGCGGACGACATGGAGGAATTCGAAGAGGTTTCCAAGATAGTTGCACATAATGGTTTAAGCAGGAATTCAAGGTTACTGGGATTATTGTAATATGCCATCAAATTCGGAGAGCCATTCATCGTGCTTCGAGGGTTTGTTTCCACTGATTCCACCTTTTGCACCGACGAAATCAAGCCTGAATGCATTTTCTGACAGCGGCCTATTTTCCGAAACAAACAGCGGCGCCTTTTGTTGTGATAAGTAGAGCCTCACAAAACGGTCTATATCGAGCTGAAATCCGTAGTTTGTCATCCCGGCGTAAGGAGGATCGATATACACAATAGTTTTTTCATTTTCTTGCATTAAATCAATGGCATCTAAAACATTCATCTGATGACAAGTGATTCCTTGGGCCCTTGTTGAAATTGCTTCAATCCTTTTAAACAAAGTTGAAGGCGAAGGCTGCATAGGATTTGCAGGGCTCCTTCTTTTACTGGTAGAAGTTGGTTCCCAATAGTCCCGAAAGAAGGCGTTCCTCCACTCGTTGTTTTCGCGCCATATCTGCTTGCCACCGAAGGAGCAAGCTTGCAAAATCGGATAGATATAAGCTTCTTCATCGTTGATAGGTTGCTTTGCCAATAATGAAACATGAGCTTTTACCTGCTTCTTTTCTTCGGGAATTTCATCTATCAGTTGCCTGAGCTTGTCTAAGTCATAGCTCCCAGCCCCGATTTTTTTCCAAAAAGCCCCCCAAGAGCTTTGGTCAACCATAACAATACGGTGTGGTTCAACTCCACGATTCAAGAGCTCGATTGTGACAGCTCCAGAGCCGCAACATAAATCATAGTAAACTGTTTCGTTTGATTTTGATAAAGGGTGCTTCATAAGGTGGTCAACCACCTGTGAGGCGATCCGCTGCTTGCCACCTTGATAGCAACAGGGCACTCGGAGAGTCCCTAGTTTACTTGAACTTGATTTAGGCATTAAGCGACCTCGAGTTTTCTTCTTTGAATCAGAATGCGGGCATATGAACGCTTCCCATCAATAATGCCCACCCCACCTTTATCGAGATCATGTTTTGAGTATCCAACTCTTTTCAGAATCTCAGGCGACGAGTTTGCACGCACGTTTCCGTTTGCAAGCATGAGAATCTCGAACTGATCCGGACTATATTTATCTAAGAATGTGATGGGTACGCCCATCACGCCATCGTAGTTAAAGGGGATGTTAGCAGTGCGAGAAACATTAACCGCATCATAATTCTCATACTTTGGATAATTCTCCTCGCTGAACTCTTCCTTTAGAGGAAGCCGCTCATGACGTTGGGGCATATCAAGATTGGTGAACCAACGAACTCCCTTAACTCGAATAAATCTTTGCCCATTCTCGTCTATTCCACAGCCCGCAGCATTAAGGGGGTAATCATCAGGAACGAAGAACTTTCTATCACCCGAGTGGATACTGGCTCCCAGCCATACTTTGTTTTCGCGTATAAGTGGGAAAACCTCTTTATATGTAATCGCATTAATATTTCCTATGATAAGAAAGTCTTTGTTGAATCTAGTAAGAAGACTTATGAATTCTCTGAACAAGGAAAATGGTGGATTTGTCACGACGATATCGCTTGTTTCAAGTAAATTGACTGATTCAGATGATCGAAAATCGCCATCACCATTAAGAATTTCAATCGAATTGCCTGGAATTTGAAAAAGCCTTACGAGGTCAACATTTCCAGATTCTGTTTCGATTAATCCGTCGTCAACAAGAGTAACTACTGCTTTGTATGCTACTGGATGATCCATCTGGGGCAGCAGAGAATCTCCGAAACAGCTGAGCATGCTCTTCCTACTCGAATGCGCATAACAGGTCGCAATTAGCTTCTTTAGTTTCAAGCTATTGAAGTTATGAATGAAATAACGAAAGAAATTTGACTCAAAGGGGTCGTCGCAATTACAGAAGACTGTCTTGTTTTCAAATTGATCTCGGTAATTCTCGACCTCAATTTCGATATCAGAGTACTGGGTATAAAATTCGTCCTTCTTTTCCTTTCCCGCCTGATTCAAAGAAGAATTGTTGGCTTTGCTGCTGTAGCTGCCTTGACCCTTTTCGTTTGACCAATCGGAAAAGCTTGAAGAGTCGGTGGTCGCTTCCGCAGCATCGTTCAGCTTCATTTCAAAAGGTAAGCCTTGGGCTCTAATCGTGGCTTTCAGAAAAGCGCTGACAGCAGCAGAAAAGGATATCCCCAACTCCTTATAAATATCGCATGCCTCATTCTTCAGTTGTGGATCAATGCGAATAGTTGTAGGTATTTGACTCATAATTCCTCCATGCACGGATTATGAAATACATTGTATATCACATTCTCATCTTTTATTCGCTCAAGAAGAGAAGTGGCTAGTTTTTCAAAGTTATTCTTGCTCAAGACAAAAATGGCCGTATCCCACAATAAGGACACTTGCCGTCGCACTTGAATACATGGCTAAGAAATATGCTGTCTTGTTGCAGTAGAACGACCACTCGGAATATCAGTGAAGGGGCGCGGGGGATCCCCCGCAAACTGCTAGGCAGATGGCAGCTCGTTGCTATCTGCCTAGCAGTTTCCCGAGTCCGGCAAGTACGATTGGCATTGTCGGACGCCATAGGCTACTTGCTAAAGTTGTCTATGGCGGTTGGAAACGTAATACGCCATAGGCTACTTGCTGGATTTTCCATTGGAGCGCAGAAAAGTAATACGCCAATGGGCTACTTGCTAAACTTCGCTTCTAAGGACTTAGAACGGCTCTCAGTGGCTCTCGATGCTTGTTTGGAATCAAATAGGGCCTCTCGCCGCTCCTGAGAGCGTCTGACGATGAAAGCCGTGAAGGTTGTGAAAGCTGGACGCTATATCTAGCCGTAGCCTTCATCGCCTTCACTTCCTTCACAAGCAACTTTCTCTAGGGTGACAACTTGTCCGGTGCTCGTATGCTTCTTACTGTATGCGATTCCGCGTAATCGCATGAAGACGCTGTGCTGCGCAAGGAACTTGCCGAACGTCGCTGTCGTGACTCCGCTGACTTCCGACGCCTCTATGAGTTCGCCGACTGATCAACTCCAAAAGCCTTCCTCGCGTGCATTCATGAATTCAAGTACGCGCAGAACGCAGCCTGGAACATCGCGCTCTTCAAGCTCTTCATCGCTCGTGCGCTCGATGAGGTTCCATCTACAATCCCTAAGAGCCAGTTTCAGCTCTCGGAACTCAACATCGCGGCCGGTGACCGTGAGCGTCGCGTCCCCAACACCACGCGACGCTCGCTTCAGCACCCAAATGCTGTCCGCGCTTCCTGTGATTCCGCTTGACCCCGACACGGTGTTCATGATGTCCTCGTCGGCCATCTTGCGGGTGTGGTGAACCACCATCATCGCCAAGCTGTGCTTGTCAGCCACGGCCTTCAGTGCCGAGAAGTCTCCGTAGTCCGCTGCGTAGATGCTGTCACATGTAGGGCTTCGCACCTTCTGGAACGTGTCGATGAAGACAAGCTTCAGATCCGGATGAGTGATGACGAAGTAATCGATTTGCTCCGCAAGACCTTCCTTTATAGTTGCAGCTGAGTTGGCGAGATAGAACCGATCATTCGCTTCATCGGTGAGCTTCCAGAGCCTCTTCTTCACGCGCGTATAGGTGTCTTCCAAGCAGAGATAGAGAACCGCGCCCTGGCACACCGCGTAATCCCAGAACGGCTGCCCCATGCTCACTGCAAGCCCCATGGCAAGCACCATCCACGACTTGCCGATCTTGGGAGCGCCCGCCAGGACGTGAGCCCCGACGGGCAACAGGTCCTCTATGATCCAGTCAGCCTCGGCGATGGGCTCCTCAAGCAGCTCCTGGGCTGTTCTTGTGCACAGCTTTTGCATCAGAGCCCCCGCTCAAGATCGATGATCGCGTTCTCGTCGCTTGGGAGCTTCTCAGCGATCTCCTCTTCCGACAGGCCTGCGAAGATAGCGCCGATCTTCTCCGTTAGCGCGGCAAGCTCGGGGCTTACTTCGCAGCCGTAAGTGATGCGCAACAGCTCGCGATAGATGAGCAGCATTCCCTCTTCCAGGCCTTTTTGCATGCGGCTTGAGGGAACGACTCTCATCGTCATATCGGACAACTTGCTAATGATGTAGTCCTGCTTGGTCATCCCGCTGACGGCAACCAGCTGATCGAGCAGTCGGGCCTCTTCCGGCGACATGCGAAACGCTATTGTCTTGTTGCGCTGCCTTCCATAACTATCCAGGTTCTTCTCTGACATCGTGGTCACTTCCTTTCTTCTATTGCTTCACGGACTTTGTAGCGTCGAGCGCCGACATCCCGGTTCCCCGCTGGATCTCTAGGTCGTCTGCCATGTCGTCTTGCTTGTTTGGAAAGAGGTGCGCATAGCGCATGGTTACCTCAGTGCTCTCGTGGCCGAGCCTGTCGGCGATGGCGAGAGCCGAGTATCCAAGCTCGATGAGCAGCGACACGTGGCTGTGGCGCAGGTCGTGGATGCGGATGCGCTTGACCCCAGCGGCTTTGGATCCACGATCCATCTCGTGATGGAGAAATGATTTCGTTGCAGGAACCAGCCTGTCGAAATCTCGCAGATCAGGGATGCATTTCATGAAGTCGATGATCTCGCCAATAAGGAACTCCGGCATCACGATCGTCCTCACCGACTTCGGCGTCTTGGGTGCCGTGATGACATCCTCACCATGCATGCGCTGATAGCTCTTGGTCACAGACAGTCGCTTGTTTTTTTGAAGTCGAAGTCAGCGGGGGGGGGGTGAGCGCGAGCATCTCACCCAAGCGAAGGCCGCACCAGTAGAGCAGTTCGAAGGCAATGAACGACTGCGGCTTGTCCATGACCTCCCGACTGAAGCGCAGGTACTCTTTCTTCGTCCAGAAGCTCATCTCGTCGGCTTGCTTGCTTCCGATCTTGCCGACCTTCACCATGGGATTCGAATCGAGCCCGTAGTAGCGCACAGCGTGATTGAGCATGGCGGAGAGCTGATTGCAGATTGAGTGCAAATAGGTCTGCGAGTATTCAAGCCCATTGCTCATGCGCATGGCCATGAGTTCGTTTTCCCAATTGAGGATGTCGAGCGCGGTGATCTCATTCAGGCGCTTATGACCTAGAAAGGGTAGGATCTTCGACTCGATCATATTTGCTTTGGTCTCGCGGGTGGTCTGGCGAAGGTGCATCTTGGTATCCTCGGCAAAGACTTCATAGAAATCGGAGAACAGCATTGTAGGAGCGCCTTCCATGCGCTTCAGGAACTCGAATTCCCACTTCCGAGCTTCCTTCTCGGTTTTGAACCCGCGCTTGGTCTTCTTCTTGGACTCTCCCGTCCAGTCCCTGTAACGGCACTGGACGTAGAAGGTTCCACGCTCCGGATCCTTGCTAACGGACATCGCTTCCACCTCGCTCGGGCGCAGGCATCAGTTCGCCAGCGAAATAGCGCTCCTCGAAGTACATCCGGCTCACTTTTCCCTGGACAATCAAGCATCCTTTCCGCGCCAGTTCCGCATTGAGCTTGCGGATGACCTTGTAGGCGTACGCCTTGGAAGTGCCGAGCTGCTCTGCGACTTCCGTAGCGTCCATTAGTCTTGTTCCCATCGGGACTCCTTTCGTTGATTGGTTTAGCATCACGTTTTTGTGATGTCTTGTTTTCGACTATAACCTCACGTATTTGTGATGTCAACGGAAATGGAGAAATTTGCTCACATTTACGTGAGGTGATACCCTGTACCCCTGACAACTTGTCAGGCCTTACGCCGTCAGAAGGATCTTTGTATATGAAGAAGAAAGAAACTCCGAGCCTCGCGAAGAAGCTAAAGAAGCTTCGAGATGAGCTGCACCTCACTCAGAAAGAGGTGGCTGATAAGGCTCGTATAACCGAGTCGGCTTATCGCGCATATGAGCTTGGTGATCGTAATCCGAAGCCGGAGATTCTTGATCGAATCGCTAAAGCGCTAGGGGTGAGACCCGAATACTTGAGTGCACCCACGTTCAGAAACCGACGCGAGTTCGCTTACGCAATCTTGGAGAACGAGGATGCATTTGGTTACACCGTGCGCGATATCGACGGTGTTCCTGCCATTGCGAAGGGTTACGGCAATGCGATGGATTTCTTCGCCGAATTCGTTCGTGATTGGGAACAGATGCGTGCAAAGCTCGATAGCCACGAGATCACTCAAGAAGAATACGAAGATTGGAAACGTACTTGGGACAACGGCACGTGGGTTAAGACCGATGATGGTAAGAGCCCTTATACGGGGAAGTGATTAAGGTGCTTATTCACATTGAGAATTACAGAAACATAACCTGTTTTGATTACGAAATCGAAGACGGAAAGATTAATTATCTATATGGAATATGCGGATCTGGTAAATCGTCGATTGTTGATGCAATTACACGGGAAGTACGCCCGATCGATGCGAAAATTGGCTGTTCCGAGGACGATGTCATCGTTCTGATTGATGGCCAAAACAACTTGTTGAATGACTCACGCACCTTTAACGATAACGAACAATCAGCACTGTTCTCAGAGACGGCCACGCCCGGCGTGTATGAAATCTTTATCGGTAGTGAAGACGAGCTTTCAGAACTAGAGGAACGTTTTGATGCCTCTATTGCAGAGTTGCGCTCCCACTTGGAATCAATATATGCATTTCAAGGCCGTATTGCCGAACTACAGAAGACTCTGGGAAAGCCTGGCGCGAAGGGTACTTTTACAGCCGCATCGAAGATATCAAAAGCAGCTCATGTATCACAAAGTTCGACTCCTTTTATGAAAGAAGCCATTAGCAAAGGTGGACTAGATTACGCGAACTGGTTAAACGAGGGACGAGAAATTACTGCTGATTTTCATGAAGGGATCTGCCCCTTTTGCGGATTGGAGTTAACCGAAGAAAAAATTAATGATATTTCAATTCTCGAGTCGATTAAGGCAGCTGACTTAAAACCTTTGTTTGCGCAATCGACTTTACTCGAGGATTTTAAAATCGACAAGTCATTACTTGAGAGCGAAAAGGGCGAAGAGGAAGTTAAACAACGCCTAATAAATCTATATGAAATTTCAAAAGAATTGGGAAAAATTATCGCGTATTGCAACACTCCGAAGAGCAACCTGCTAAACAAGGGCCTTCCCGAGCTTGAGGTTGACAAGAAGGTTTACGTTGAGTTCCCTGAACTTCAAGAGCCCATCGGCGATATAAAGAACAATTCTAAGAATATGAATGAGTTGCTGGGCGAGATGAAACGCGCGTTTACTTCACTCATTAAAGCGAACGTAAATGATCTAAATATCCAATTGAAAAAACTGTCAATCCCATACCGATTCGCTGTTCGTGAAGCAGATCGTGAAGGCAGAACTGCAGACTACGTACTTGCTCACATCGGATCGCAGGATGGTGCAGATATGAAAACTGCACTCTCCACCGGTGAAAAGAACCTTGTATCGCTTCTATTATTTCTACATCGAAAGGATGGAGCGGTTTTGTTAATAGACGATCCTGCCTCTTCCTTCGATGACTACAGAAGGACTCAGATCTTTAATATGCTTCAAGGGGTCAAAGATAAAACAGTACTTGTTGTGTCTCATGACCAGGCTTTCATTAAGCGCGCTGTAAGGGAGAAGGGAAATGGTCGAATAGGCAAAGTTCAGGAAATACATCAGGAATCCACCGGTACGGTTGTAACGGATATTGGTCCAACCGACTATGTTCACTTGCCGGAAAGAATTAGAGATCAGGTTTCAAACAGTTTTTCCCAGCGTCAGCTGTTTATCAATCTAAGGCTCTTGTGCGACCTGTACAGAGCATCTTTGAGCGATTCAGCTTGGGGATATGTATCGATGCAATTGCATCGATACCCTCAAAGCGATATTTTGGATGCTTTGACAAAATCAGGTACTACAGAGATTGATGTTATTAGTGAGATTAGTGCCGTGACAGGGTGCGAGCTAAAAGACCTGCTGTCCTTGACCCCCGACAACAAGCAGCCTTTATCTGACTTTGAAACTTTAATTGAGGCTAGGGAGCTGCTGGACACATCGTTGGGAGTTGAACAGAAAACTTATAAGGAGATGTTAAACGATCTTGTTCACATGAATGATGCCTTAGCTTACTGTCTCGATCCTTATAAATTTCATATATGGCCCTCAACTCTCGATTCTCTATTGGTCGGCTAGTCAATATATGAGACTCAAATTACATGGAAATAAAATGGCTTTTAACGAAGACAATCCCGATAAAACAAAAACCCAAGCGCTGCATTCGTCGCAAGATAAGGGATTGAAAGAAGAAGCTAATTCATATAGCAGCTTATTTAGTAGTCTCAAAGCGCGGTTTGATTCAATAAGGCAAACGTACATAGAAGCCTCGAAACAAATAATAGGATCAGATCTCTATTTAGAGGATTTCTTCTTCGTCGCATCAATCGACAAGGGAATACGACTACTCGACGGCCTTCAGTTATCTCTGGAGAGTAGGAACATAACCTGTAGTGCAGTATTGTATAGAGCTCAAATTGATTTATGCATGCGCACCTATGCCGCTTTTATTGCAAAAAACCCACAAGAGTTTATTGAGGGGTATCTTGCAGGAAAGTCAGTGCGAAGTTTTGCGGATAAAACCGGGAAGAAAATGATTGATTCATATTTAAGAGAACAACTTGATTCAAAATGCCCCGGACTAAGCGCATCTTATAGTCTCGCTTCGGACTTCGTGCATTTTTCAAGGGAAGCATTCTCTCTCATAGCAAAGACCGAAGAGCAGAATGTTATTGCGATGGGAATAGGTGTTGACCATGATGGCGATATCGATGCTTCGTTGATTGATTTGGGAAATGCAGTGATTGGCGCGGCCAACCTACATCTGAGCTTTATGGATGCGGTTATAAAATCGCGTCTTTTAGGGCCCCTCACATCAAATCCCGTTACGCACGCTGAAGCCAAAAATGCACCAGACAACGACCGATCGTGATGATGAGTGCAGTATGAGTCAACGGTACTTGGATACGCGAAGCCCTTTCTTATAACCTTGTTTCATAGGAGACAACAGTTATTATTGAGAATGCACTTTTTCTTAATTGAGTGGGAGTAAGGTTCGCCAAGGCGAATCAAAAGTGGACCCATATCGAATTCAGTCTCTTCTATAAAGAGAAATGATTGTCTTTTCCAAATTCATGGCGGGAGAATAGTTTTCGCAGCAGATTCGTCATTTTAGAGATTTCGAGTCACTGCAGAAGTTGCATTCTGCTGTCGGAACGATAATCCAGGGCTGTTTTGTAATCACATACAACTAGAATTGATGTGCAGGGGAGGAGACCTCTCTGCTTTAAAACGGTTGCATTGATGTAAAGGCGGGTTCAAACGAAACTCGGGGGCTGGATTTTGCCTTCTAAAGATGGAAGTATGCTTCTAAAAAAGAGGAGGTCTGATGACCATGCCAGAGAAGAAGAATTCTGAAGAGCTTCGTACGTTACCCGAAAAGCATAGTTTGTACACCGTCGAACTGTTAGAGAATCTGAAAGAAATCAGGCCCTTATCAACAGCGAGCGCTATAAAAGAATTGACGAAAGAGATAGTCCCATTCAATGAACGACTTACCAGCTTTGTTTCTCGACGTTTTGGCATTAATGATGACATCAAAGAGGTAAAGAAAGCATTGCGTCAAGCAGCCAAGGATAGGGGCGTAGAATTCTCCTCAGCGAACCTGAGTCAATGGATCACGAAGGAGAAATGGGAGGTATATGTTAGTCCGCGAAGCATTTTCAAGCTCTGCTTAGCAATGGACCTTGACCTCTCTGAATCCCAAAGGTTCTGCTACGAATGTCTGTATCAGAACTGGCTAAACTACAGGGTCGCAGAGGAGGCCATATATATCTTCTTCATAGGATGCCGAGACATTTTCGGCAGGGACACGTATGCGAAAGCAATCGAAATGTATGATTGGTATCAATTGAAGCCTCATTCGATTTCAGAATCATCCGAAACCGGTGAAGTGTCCGCAGCTGGCTACACTCGTATGCTCGGGGGCAAGATCAAAGGCCTGACCGATTTGGGCTTCTCATGTCAAGAACAAGCATTGGAGGCCTTTCGCGCGTTTTTGAAGTCAAACCGCAGGCTGTTCACTGGAATCCAGCGTTCGGCGACAGAAACATACAATCTATATTTCAAAGAAGGCGGTGTCGGAATTCGCCCGCTTGTTGAGATGTATAAAGGCAAGTACGGTTTAACTCTTCCTGAAACTAGCTATTTCGATAACGCATACGTGCAAGAGGATTCCCAAAGAAAGCGCCTGTTGTGGGGGACGATTAACCGCAAGGTGTGGCTCGAGGAGAACGATAGGGATTTGGACATTCTTCAGGATCGCGAGATCCGGACTGAAGAACACGCGATTGGGCGAATGCGCGAGAGTGGGATTCCTCGCGGCAACATGGTCGCTCTTCTTTTCTTTCACTTTTGCTTTGAAAACGATGCGCAAATGAATAATGGAGTTTTTAAAGAGGCACTATTCGACTCCTTCTATCAGAGGGCAAACATCGTTCTCACTGATGAGTGCGGGATGATGCCATTGCATCCCAGAAAGCCGTTGGATAGCTTATTTCTTCGCAGCATTGCAAGATCGGGAAATAAACATCCGATTGAGTACCTTAACCAGCTACTAACGGAGTTCTACTCGATGTAACCCGAATGGCTAGATTAACCGAAAAGGTTGTTGGAAATCATTCCGGCAATTGTTTCGTCTGGAGCTTGCTCAAATAGTTTCTCCATGTCCCCTATCATGATATCGAGCTTTTCTGCATCCATATCCATGAGTGCCGCGATTGTCTTGTCTATCATGCTGTTGATTTCCGCAAGATAACTACATGAGATATATTTGCCGAGTTGCTTCTTTACTATTCCGGCAATCGCGAGAGGCGTAATAGCTTTGACACACAGCTCCGCTTCAGCACTATGGCAAAGCATCTTATCAACATCTTTATCTATGATGGCACTGCAAAGAGATGCGATTGTTTTCTCACAAGCATGAACCACTTCAACCGGAATGCATAGATCATCAGCGTTGCTGAGAGCCAGGTTGCAGTAAAGCAACGGCACTGCGGCTTTTACCATTTCGTATGATACCTCGAGAAGGTTCTCGGCTTTGGCTGCATCCTTAATTACCAGCACCTCTTTAACGTCTGTGGCGGTGCTTGCAAGAACTGCACGGACGTCATCTTGGAGGTATTCCTTATCAAAATCGTTAACAAGCATTGTGAGCACTTGATATACTGCAAATCCCGTCACAGCAGGGTTCTCTCGGTATGAGTCCGATTTAACCTGATCGGAGTCCAACGAGCCACACGGATCGAAACCGCCTTCTAACTCGTCAGCCGTAGGTCCATGCTTAATCTCAACTGTGTTTTCCTTTGGCGAGTTATTCTCCGCTACCATAGACTTTATCTCATCCAATTTAGCCATAATTGCCCTATTATCTGCAGCAAACGTTGGCCCCACCGGTAAAACAAGATCTCTGAGACCGTTAAGATCGTCAATGAGTGGCTTGGTTGATTGATAACGAAGGGCCGGATCTAAGGTTAGTGTGTGATTGAGGATGTCTCGCAGGTATTGGAAAGCTCGTTCGTCCGCTGCTTTGAGCTCGTCGTTTAAGCAGTCCTTACTACTAATCGACCATTTGCCGTTGGCATGGATAACCTCATTTGATTTTGGAGGCCTGCCGATGGCTATCCAGAACAATAAGGATCCGATTGCGTAGATATCGCTTTGTGGGCCAATTTTGTCTCGATATCCTTCGTGGGTCTGTTCGTGTGCGGACCAGCCTCCAGAGCCGGAGATGAGGGTGTCTGCCTTCGACAGGTCGGATATCTTTGTGGCTGTGTCAAAATCAAACAATTTGATTTCGCCCGTGTATAGCTTGTTCGAACTTGTATCAGAGTTCTTTATGCAAAGGATGTTATCTGGCTTCAAATCCAAATAGACGTATCCAGCCTCATGCATTGCTGCGGTCGCCTCGCTTACGCGGATAATTGCTCGTATTTGATCAGCTAAATTCATTCTCTGAAAAGCTTGCGTCATCGTATCGCCGTTGGATGCATCACTCACCAGATACTCGGTTCCATTCAGCGAGTAAGATCCCTTTGGAACGACTATCTGCTCACGCGCCGCACTTTGGTATAGGGCAGTATGACTGGCAAAAGCATCTCTAAATTGCTTGAGGAAGCGCTCAAAGCAGCGTGCGTCATCCTCGTCCGCGTCCGGCGACAGGCACAAATGGCCTTCTTCCCGCATGAGACACTCTGCGATTTCAACCGGATAGCATTCCTTCACTATTAAATGTGCTGCTGGCATGTCTTTGGAAGGATAGTAATCTTCCGAGATGGCTTTGTAGACCATTCCGCTTGCACCATCTTCGCTTAATACTTCGACAATAGTGCAGGTAAAATCATCAAATTTTAGTGCTGCGCAGCCCTCGGCCTGTGTCGAACCCGTTAATGGGGTTCTCAGAATCTTTTCATACTGATACATGTGGCTTCTCATCATTAAAACCTTCCTCTATATAGTATTACACCAAAGAAATTCGCAACTTGACTATCTATGCAGGGAAGAGGCAACTATTCTCGTAGTAAATGCGAGGGCGCCCGAATCCTCAGGCACCCTCGCAATGCCCTATTTGCTCTTTCGCATGTAATAGTTGCCAGTCAAGCTGCTCCGTGACTTGGTGTAGCCGCCAAAGCTCTGGCCGGTGTGTTGGCGTGCCCGAGTAGACGACACGTAACCTCCCGTGCGGAAATTGGTGAACCCGCCGCCGGAATAGCCGGAGCGCCCGTATGAAGATCGACCACCGAAAGAACCTTTTCCGTAACCCATGATGAACTCCTTCTAGTCTCTCGCTAGACCCTCCTTGCGGGTCAGCTTCCGATGAACCAATAATCCCAAATGCAATAGCGATTTTTTGGAAACCACGCTTTCATTTTTTCCTTAAGCTGCTTCGAGCGCAGGTTGCTTAATGAAATGAAGCTTTGGGGCGATTTCTGCGAGCTTTTGGCTGAGACAATGCTTGATGGAAACGACCGCCACCATTCCGCCGTTAAGGGCAAGCTTTTCAACGGTTTCCGTGAAGATATTGTCGCCAGAGAGAATGAGCACCTCAGAAAACGTATCAAGTCGATAGTCTTTAATTGCCTTGAGCAGGGCGATATCGGCACCATTATGGCCCTTGCCAAGCACCTGGCGTACGTCTCGCCAGACCATGCCAACATTCATGAAATTACTCGTATGACCCGTTCCCACGACAATGAGATCGCTTTCAGTAGGATTGAAATTCTTAACAAGAGACTGTTTGGCGGCGAGCACGTCGTTCTCGCTCAGTACGGGCTTACCGCAGTAGTTCTCAATGTCTACTACGAAAAGTCTTCTGCCCCCGTCTGAAGGAATGGTCTTAATGGCATTTCTTGCAGCGCTCTTCTTGTTGGTACTGTCAATAATCTTGCGCACTTTGATCCAACCACCCTATGCGCTTCGGCATAATCACTCGTCGAGCAGCGATACGTCCAGATACCTCCTCGACCCCCACTCGCTGTCGGCCACGTACTTCAGCCTGGCGGTCACCAGCATGAGTGCGCTCTTGCCGTCCGGGAAAGTGCCCACCACACGCGTGCGTCTCCTGATCTCGCGGTTAAGCCGCTCGATGGCGTTGTTGGTGCGGATGCGGCGCCAGTGACCCATGGGGAAGCGGGTGTAGGTCAGCGTCTCGACGACGCCGTCTCGCACGCACCTTGCGGCCTCTCCCAGCCTCATCCCGTCCAGCCCCTCCGCCACGGCGGCGGCCTTGCCCATGCTGGCGTCGAGGGACTCCTGAGCGTGTATGGCCTTCAACATGGCCGCCACCTGGCCCCTCTTGGAGTTCGGCACCTTCGAAAGCACGTTGCGGTAGAAGTACACGGTGCATCTCTGGTAGGCCGCATCCGGGAACACCTCGGCTATGGCGCCGGTCATGGCGGCGG
>OGPU01001832.1_pt1 | contig 16790 bp, 10 predicted proteins | sample 1552991 | NCBI WGS metagenome assembly OGPU01 (sample SAMEA2580296, study PRJEB22360) | human gut metagenome | biome: human gut; feature: human-associated habitat; material: faeces | place: Denmark | collected 2008/2010 | reverse complement strand
ATGCGCACCATGTACTGCTCCACCAGACGCTCGGCGGCGCGCATCCCCTTCCAGCCCACGGAAGCGCGCTGGTTCAGCGGGTCGTCGCCATAACCCAGCTGCTTGACGATGTGTTCCAGGCCGCCGCCCTCCAGCTCGGTCACACCGTAGGCATGGGCACCCAGCACCAGCGTGCCGAACACGGCCAGACCGCTGGGGCAGGTGGTGTCCTTCCAGATTTTGGCCTCGCTGGTCTCCACAAAGCGGATGTTGCCCAGCTTGCCGATCTCGCCGCGGTACATGGTCTCAGGGTCGGCATACTTGTGCGCCTCAATGAATTCCCTGCAGGTCTTCAGGTCGTAGGCGGCATAGGGGTGGATGATGGCAATGTAGCTGTCACCGATGGGGTCCGCGTTCATGGCACCCAGCTGCGCCGCCGCCCGGAAGAACAGCTTCGGGGTCAGGGTGCAGGTCTTGTCCAGCTCCTTGCGGCTCTTCACCTCCGTTTCGGTGCCGTCTGCATTCTGCTTGGGAGCATACAGCACATTGGTGCCGCCCGCCAGCACATCACGGGTGATGCTGTCCATGGTGCGGCCCGCCTGGCTTGCCAGCACACGGGTGGCCTGCACCACATTGTTGTCGATGGCGGTCATCTGCAGCACGTCAGTCAGCGGGGTCCAGCCGCCATACTGGTGCAGGTCGCTGGTGATGGTGGTCACGTTCAGAGCCTGACCGTCCGGGGTCACGCCCTCGGTCAGCGGAGTGGAAGCCTTGGGCAGGCTGTCGTACTTGCGGAACTCGATGGTCTTGCCGCCGTTCTGGGGCACAGGATAGTAATCCGCAAACTGGTCATGCACCAGCCGGGGCTCTGCCTGGTCGATGAGGCGCTTCTCGTAGAAGGTCTTCATCTCCGGGGTCATGGTGGTGGTGGAGTTCAGGGGAGTTTCGGCAAACAGCTGAATGTTGAAGTTGTTCATAGTCATTATCCTTTCTTTCATTGATTTCAAGCTCCCCCTTCGGGGGAGCTCCGCAAGACGCTGGCAAAGCCAGACCGAAGCGGTGAGAGGGTTTTCCCTCAAAAACTGATCTTTGCGCCATGGAGCGCCTGACGTTCCAGCGCTTCCCGCTGGCTGCGGGTCATCCGGTTCACATCCGCACCAGTCACGGCGGCGCTGCCGGGGTGGGTGCCGTTTTCAGCAGGGCGTGCCCCGCGCTGGCGGATGCGCTCCACCACGCCCTGCTCCACGGTGCGGGCAGTCTGGCGCATGGCATCCCCGTAGTGGGCCAGCCGGTAGGCATCCAGCATCCGCATCCCGGGCAGCTGCATCAGGCGGCGCATCTCGGGGTCCGCCAGCTCCTTTTGCAGGGAAAACTCCGGCACCGCCCGGCGCATCATGGCCTCCTCGGCAGCCCAGCGCCGGTGCAGGGCATCCACAGCCTGGCTTCCCGGGAAACGTTTTGGCAGCGCAGGGCGGGGCGGTTCCTGTTCCTGCCCTTCTTCCGCCCTGACCGGTTCGGTTTCTTTCACCTCCTTCTCCCCCTCCGGGGCGGTCGTCTCCTGCTTTGCGTCCGCTTTCTCACCGGGCTTCATGGTACCCGATGCCACAGCCTGCTGCTCCTGGGCCGCGCTCAGGGCAGGGGCAGCCGCTTCGCCGCCGTCAGCAAACAGCTGCAGGTCCATCATCTCCTGCTTGCCCCGGGCACTCCGGTCGGCAAAGCGTACATTGTCCGGGTAGCGCTCAGCCAGCAGGGCAAAGCCCGCCTTGGCCAGCTCAAAGGCCCCCTCGACCCATGCGGTACAGGGCCGGGCAGCAGTCACCGTCAGGCGGGGGCCATCGGGCTCGTCAAAAGCATCGCTGTGGGCGTTCTCCTCACCCGCCAGCAGGCTGACCAGTGCCTGCATCAGGGTGCTGACACCGGCGCACACGATATCCTGCCCTGCCGGGGCATAGCCTGCATGACCCGCTGCTTCCAGACGCATGGCCGGGCCGTAAGGGCCGTCCAATTCCGTATAATTCACTTTGATCATTTCTGCCTCCTTCTCATGTAAAACCTCTCCGTCACCTGCGGTGACACCTCCCCTAATAGGGGAGGCAAGCCAGCAGCAGCGTGAACTTGGCTCTCCTGTTAGGAGAGCTGGCGCAAAGCGCCGGAGAGGTTCTTCGCCAATGCTCTTGTGCTCAGATTTTCCTCCGCGCCGCTCAATTTCTCGTTGAACCGCGCGATCTGCATCTGGGCCGCTGTCAGCTTCTGTGCCAGCGTGCCGTTCTGCCGCACCATCTGGCGCACTTTTTCGATGCCCTCAAAGTCCATCATCTCCAGTGCCGCCAGGGCCGCGTCGGCATTCTGGGGTGCAAAGAAACCCAGCTGGTAGCACTCCTTCGCCGTTTCATTCTGGGAAAGGCGGCTGAAGGTGGATTTCTTCTCAGCGCTCACCACGATATCAAACACCGGTTCCCGGCTTCCCAGCTCAACGCCGCCCATCAGCCCCATGGGGCGGGCACGCAGCGCTGCCCCGGAAAAGGGCACGAACTCTCTGCCTCCGGCAGGCCCGATGACACGGAACACCCGCTCCTCATCGTAAAACTGCCGCATCAGGTCAATGATGAGGTAGCACTCCCTTGCAAAGGCCCGGTAGGCGCTCTTGAGCATATCGCGGGAGAGTTTGCTGCCCGCCTCCTGCAGGGCCGCAATGGCACTTGCCGCCGTCACGCCGCCTGCGGTGCCGCCCTGGGTCATATCCCGGTTTCCGCTGATCTCCTTCAGCTCCTCAATGCGGCTGTTGCGGTAGCTCAGGCTGTTCCCCTGCAAACCGGCGGTCTGCAATGGACGGAAACTCTCGTCTCCCAGCCGCCCGGCCACATGGACGATGTCCCGGCTGAGATCCGCCAGTTCCTCCTCGTTCACGCCTGCCGTGTCGCTGAGCACATACCGCTGCTTGGATGCCAGCAGGACATTTTCATCCATGGCATGGTTCATCCTGTCGATAGCGGTCTGGCATTCCTTCATCACATCGATATAGCCAAAGCCCGCCGGGCTGTCCTCTTCCATAAACAGCGGGTCAAACACGAAGGGATATTTCCCGTGGTCGTAGAAGCCCCGCCCGGCAAGGGCCGGGTCGTTCTCGCTGGCATAGAGCACCACACCGTTGCAGAACTTGCAGTAGTGGAGCAGGGTGCGCCCGGCCTTGTCCGGCTTTTTGTAGTACCAGTCCACCACCACGCTTTTTTCGGTGGTGTCCAGCCCGCCGTCGTGGAGAAAACGGGGTACATCCAGCACACTGGCGCTGTGGCCCTTCAGCTGGGGCCAGCGGTTTTCCAGCTGTTTTGTGTTCTCCATGCTCAGAGAGAAAAAGTGGGGCGAGGCCTGGATATCCGCCACGCCCGGCTCCCAGTAGAGCATGAGCAGGTTCATGGGCCGGATGGCGATCTCTCCCACGCCGCCCCGGGCCTCCGGGTCCCAGAACACGCCCTTGACCCCGGTGCCCTGCTTGAGCTTGCGCCACCAGGTGTCGCTGTACACCTGTTCATAGTCTGCCTGCTCCAGCACCACCGGCAGGATGCTGGAAAGCACCTGTGCGGTCTGCGCATCGTCTGCCGCCCGGGGCAGAACATTGGGGGCCGGGTAATTGTCCATGGCATCGGCGTGCTTGTTGGCAATGCTGTTGAACAGCCACCCACTGGAAGGCTGGGGCTTGCCCTCCATCATGGGGTTCTGGTAGTTCTTCCAGTGTCCCATCCGGAACCACAGCTCGTTGTCCACAATGCGTTTGTCCAGCGCGGCCTTTCCGGCCTTGTATTTCTGTAAAATGGCCGTGGCTTCTGCCACCTCTTCTGCCCCAATCGGCAGTTTGTCATCCAATTCGCTCATAATGCTCCTTCCTGTAAACCTCTCCGTCATTGCTTCGCAATGCCACTTCTCCCAATAGGAGAGGCAAGAGCGTTTCTTGGCTCCCCTACCAGGGGAGCTGGCGCGAAGCGCCTGAGAGGTTTATACCCTGTAAAATCTCGCCCTCCGGTGCAGCTCCAGCGGGTCGTCCCCCACCGGAGGCTGCACGGTCTGCCGGGGCGGGGAGATGGGATTTTCCATCAGCACATAGCGGCACTCGTCATAGATATGGTCCTCCTGCCGGGTGTCGATGTCCTCCACATTGCTCTCGTCATAGACCAGGTTCGGGAGGGTGCGGATAAAGTGCCTGCAGGTGCTGAACACCTGAAACATGGGCCGCCCCTCCCCATCGAACGCCAGCCGGTAGTGGAACTGCATCTTCCCCGCCAGCCGGGTGTGGTCACCGGGGACCCAGTGGAGAAAATGGGGGCCTCGCTCCATCATGGCGGCAATGCTCTCGCCCCGGCTCTCATCAAAGATGGCGGGGTCGGCCACCCCCAGAATGGTGTGGCCCTTGAGCATCGGGTCGTTCTGCTCTGCCTCCCGGATCCGCCTTGCCTGCTCCACCGGATCGATGCGCAGGCCCTCGTTGGGGCGGCCCGTGCAGCCGTACAGCTCCTTGATGCGGTAAAGCCTGCCCTCCTCATCCGCCGCGTACCACCCCACCGAGAACGGCTTCGAGAAACCGAAATCGTACCCCCGGTAGATCTTCCAGTGTCTGGGGATGGCAAAGGGCGCAATGACATGGGTCCAGCGCTGATCCTGATAATGCCCCGGGTCGTTCCTCCACTCGGTGAACACCTGCCCCGAAAAGCTGTCCCAGCTGCCATAGAGCAGGGCCTGCTTTTCCGCTTCGGGCAGGCTTGCCAGACTGGCAAGGTAGTCCGGGTCATTTTCCAGCAGGGCGGGGTTGTCGAACACGCTGGACGGGATAAACACCCTTGCCCGCTCCAGCACCTTCTCGGTTCCATCCGGCATCCGCACCGGGAACTGTTCCACAATGGGGGTGCCGGGCGGGGCAGGCGTGATGAACCGGGCTTTCACCCAGCCGTGCCCCACACCGCCGGGATTGGTGGTGGCCCGCAGGTAGACCCGGGTGCCCGGGCCGGTAGGGCGGTTGCGGCTCATCATATAGCTGTACTCTTCCCACTCGAAATGGGTCAGCTCATCGAACCCGATGAAGTCGAAGGCCTTGCCCTGATAATTTGTGCGGTCCTTGGTGTACTGCATGGAACCAAAGTAGATCTTTGCCCCGCTGGGGAACACCCACACATGGCTGGTGGCGTTGTACTGCGCCGTGGGAAAAGCCCGCTTGTAGTAGGCCATGCTCTTGTCCACCAGATCACTGAGCTGGGGGTAGGTCTTGCGCAGGATGAGCCCCCGATAGTGGGGGATGTGCACCTGCCGCAGGGCCTCGATCACCAGCGCGTCACTCTTGCCGCCGCCTGCCGCGCCCCCGTACAGGGCCTCCGGTTCCGGGCGGCGCATGAACTCCGCCTGCCGGGGCTGGGGCCGCCATACGATCTCTGCATTCATAGGTCCTCCACGGCTGGCAGAAGCACCACGCCGCACGCCCGGGCCTCGGCATCCGCACCCTGATCGTTCAGGGTCTTGGCCACCGCGGCCAGATCCTTCAGCACCGCCGTAGCCTCCTTGAGCCCCTTCATCAGGGCGGGGTCGGAGCCATCGGCTCGCTGGGCCTTCTGCCGGGCGTTCAGTTCCTTGACCTCCTGCGCCAGCATAGTGCTCAGGGTGTCGGTGGCCTTGTGCAGGCTGGCAAGGCTCTTGTCCCTGCCCGGCTGTTTTGCTTGCGCCATCCTGTGTTCTCACATCCTTTCTGTTTGGCTTGGCACAAGGATACCAGCTTTTCGTTCCCTGCAACAGCGCGCACTTTCGCAGGGCCGTTTTGTACTTTTAGCGTCATAGAATCCCATCTGTATAAAATAATCTTTCGTTTTTCATCGCTGTATCGCATCGTGCAGAAATCTCCGTTTTTCTCCCGGATTTTTCACGCGCAGACACATCAGGTGCGTGAAGCGCCTTTTGCGCAAAAAAGCAGGCACTCTGCCCGCCCCGTCCGGGGCAAAGGCAAAGTGCCTGCTTTTGTTACAGATTCAGTTTCGGTTCTGCTTACAGGGTCTCGATACGGTCAAACAGCTGCTTGCCTGCTTCCACAGCGTCCTTGCTGCCAAAGGCCACACGGGTGGCGTTTGCCATCCGGTCTGCAAGGTCTGCGGCCTGTGCCCGGATCGTTTCAGCTGTCACACTGCACATGGCCTTGCGGTCCGCGGCCAGCATGGCATCGGTGATGCCGCAGAAGTACCGGCGGTCCAGCTCCTTGGCCTCAGCGTTGGGCTTTTTGGGCGAATCCATCTCGGACACCGCGCCCACGATGAACTCGGTCAGGTCTTTTTCGGTGTACTCCCGGCCTGCCAGCACCTCGGGGGCCTTGGCAAAGGTCTCGTAACTCTCGGTCAGGTGGGGATCACGGTAGGTGTACAGTCCCTCGGTCTGGGCACGGGTCAGCATTCCGGTGCCGTAAGCGCCGCCCACCTCACGGATGTTGTGCCACAGGTATTCGTAGCTCATAATGCGGGCCAGCACCCGGCGGTCGGCCTGCCGCTCCATGGGCCAGGTCAGGATATCATAGTTCACGCCGCCGTCAATGATAAAGGCCTCGTTCACGGGGGCCGTCAGCACCTCTGTGTAGGGCTTAGCAGCGGTGCGGCCCTGGGCAGCAAAGGCACTGCCGGGCAGCAGGGTACGCAGCTTTGCCAGCGCTTCCTCGCTGCCATGCAGGCTGACGGTCAGGGCTGCATGGTTCAGCACCTTTTCCCGCACCGCTTCCAGCTTTTTGCCCATGGCGGCCCAGTCGGCCCGTTCCAGCAGGCCGCACAGGAAGTGGTATCCGGTCACGCCGCTGCACCGCTCGCTCAGGGCATACTCCACTGAGTAGTGGGCGGCGGCACGCACGGCAGCGTACTGGTTGCCCTGCCGGATGAACTGCTGCTCCATGTTCAGCTTCTGCTGGCTCAGCACCCGGGCAAAGGCTTCCTCGGCCTTGGGGCCGGTCAGGCAGGTGTTGTAGAGGTACTCACTGCCCAGCGCAATGGCCTTGTCCAGATTCCGCTCCAGCAGGCTCATGTTCCAGGTGAGCTTTGCGTGGCAGGGGCTGCCCTCCTGCCGCCCGGTCCAGAAGCTGATGCAGGCCATGCTGTTGCCCAGCCAGGTGGCGCGCTGGGTCTGCAGCTCCCGGGCAGTGTGCTCGGGGGTATCCAGCTCGTCCAGAATATCAGTCAGCAGGTCAAGATACTGCACCTCTTCCGGGGTGCACTCGCCCAGGTCGTAGTAGAAATTCAGATACAGGCTGCCCTTGGAGGGGTGGTGCAGCAGCTCCGCACCGGCCAGCGGTTCCACCGTACCGGCAGCGCTCCTGTCACCGTCGCCCAGGTCGGCCACGGTCAGCGGATGGTCCAGCACCAGCTTGCCGTCGTTGCGGGCAGGGGCAGCATCCTCTTCGTCCTTCTTGGGCAGGGCCGGGGTCTGGATCACCTGCACCGGCTCTGCCAGCAGCAGATCCTTCAGCAGGTCGTTGAACCAGCCGGTGGAGAGCTTCTCCCGCAGGGAAGCAAACAGTTTGTCGGTGTGGAGCAGCAGAGCCGGGTCGCTGGTGTGGAGCCAGCCGGTGGCGGCATAGATGGCATCCAGCACGCCGTCGGGCAGGCTGCCCGGGCGCTCCAGGGAGGCAAACTCCATGGCGTTCAGGCTGGCCAGCAACAGTTCCTCGGGGATGCCCCCTGCCAGCAGGTCGGTCACAGCCTGTTTCACGCCAGCTGCAAATTTGGGGGCCGTCTCTGCGGTGGCCCCCCGCAGCACCAGCTCCAGCGTGGGCTGCAGGGTGCTGTCGTCAAAGCCAATGTCAATATCCGCGCCCAGCTTCTGCTCCAGCAGAGCTGCCTTCAGCGGGGACTGGTTGGTGCCCAGCAGGGCATCCAGCAGGATCTCCACGCCCAGCTGGCGCTCCCGGTCAGCAAACGCGCCGGTGTACCAGGCCAGCGCACACTGCACCTGATCCGGTTCGGGGTTTTCGGTGTAGTACGGGATGTGCACACGCACACCGTTCTGCTGGTCCTGCACCGTCAGTCGGGGGCGGCTGGTGCCCTTGGGCATCCTGCTCAGGTAGTGCTCATCCAGAAACGCCAGCTTCTCGGCCATATCCATCTTGCCGTACAGGGTGATGCAGCAGTTGTCGGCGCTGTAATGGCGGCGGTACACCCGCTGGTATTTTTCATAGGTCAGGGCCGGGATGGAGGCCGGGTCGCCGCCGGACACAAAGCCGTAGGCCGTATCCGGGAACATGGCCCGCTCCAGCGCGTTCTCCAGCTGCGCGTCCGGGGAGGCCAGCGCACCCTGCATCTCATTGTAGACCACACCGCTCACCGTGCCGTCCGCGTCCCGGTGCCAGCCCTCCTGCTCGAACACGGCCTTGTCCACCATGGCCAGCGGGCAGAACACGGCGTTCAGGTACACGTCCATCAGGTTCCTGAAGTCGGTCTCGTTGGGGGTGGCAAAGGGATACACCGTCTTGTCCGGGAAGGTCATGGCGTTCAGGAAGGAGGCCATACTGCTCTTGAGCAGCTGCAAAAAAGGCGAGGTCACGGGGTACTTCTCGCTGCCCGCCAGCACCGAGTGCTCCAGAATGTGGAACACACCGGTGTCGTCGGAGGGGAAGGTGCCGAAGCCGATGCCGAATGCCTTGTTGGTGTCCTCGTTCTCCACCAGCAGGACAGTGGCCCCGCTCACATCGTGGTTCAGAACCGTCAGCACACCGTGCTGCTCCGGGCAGTCCTCGCGGCGCACCAGCGTATAACCGGGATAGTTCATGTTGTTTCTCCTTTGGGTCATATTTTTTCAAAGTGTTTGGCCCTATTGTACCACGCCTTCCGGTAAGACGCAACGAACAAAAAAGCCCTCCCAAAGGGAAGGCTCTTGCGGTTAAACCCCACCGTCATCTCTGCGGGATGCCACCGCCCCTGGTAGGGGCGGCCTTGGCAAAGAGGTGATGCTTTACGTTATGCCAAGGGCCCCACTACTAGGGGGGCTGTCACCGCAGGTGACTGGGGGGTTCAATTCACTTTTGATCCGACACCCGGAACAGTACGAATCCCACAACGAACAGCACGATCAGGCTGCCCACGCCCACATTGGCGCTGCCGGTCAGCTGGCTGCCCACACTGACGATCATGGTGCCCAGAAAGGATGCGCCCTTGCCGCAGATATCGAACAGGCCGAAGTACTCGCCCGATTTTTCCGGCGGGATGATCTTGGCAAAATGGCTCCGGCTCAGCGCCTGGATGCCGCCCTGGAACATGCCCACCACAACGGCCAGCACCCAGAACTGCCACTGGTGCTTCAGGAAAAAGGCAAACAGCGCAATACCTGCATAGGCTGCGATGCAGACCGGGATGAGGGTGCCCGAGGGGTATTGCCCGCTCAACCGCCCGAACACCAGTGCCGAGGGGAAGGCCACGATCTGGGTAACCAGCAGCGCCAGCAGCAGGCCGGTGGTGTCCAGCCCCAGGGCCGTGCCGTAGGCCGTGGCCATATCGATGATGGTGTACACACCATCGATGTAGCAGAAAAAGGCCAGCAGGAACCAGAACACCTGCCTGTCCTCTTTCAGGTGGCGGAGGGTGTGGCCGATGCGGGCAAAGCTCTGCCGGATGGCATGTTCCTGCACCTCCACAAAGTGCACCTGCTTATACTGGCGCAGCAGGGGCAGGGTGGTCACCAGCCACCAGACGGCGGTGATAAAGAGAGCAAGGTTCAGCGCCGTCATCTGGGAGATGCCGATGCTCCCGGCCCCCAGCACCAGCGCCAGACAGACCACAAAGGGCACACAGCTGCCAATGTAGCCCCAGGCATAGCCTTTGGAGGAGACCTCATCCATCCGGTCCGGCACAGTCACATCGCTGAGCATGGAGTCATAGAACACCAGACTGCCTGAAAAGCCCACCTTGGCAAAGATGAAGATGAGCAGGAACGGCAGCCAGGTGCTTGCCATCCCCATGGCGCAGCAGCCGATCACGCCCACTGCCACGCAGAAGGTAAAGATGGGCTTTTTGTAGTTGCGGGTATCCGCCAGTGTGCCAAGGATCGGGCTGAGCACCGCCGTGATGACCGTGACCGCCGAGGCTGCATAGCCCCAGTAGGCCAGATACTCCACCGAGCTCAGGCCGCCCCCCTCAGCCAGTGCGTTGAAGAAGATGGGGATCAGCGTTGCCACCAGCAGCACAAACGCCGAGTTGCCCACATCGTATAAGATCCACGCCCGTTCCAGGCTGGTCAGGCAAAATTTTTGCTTTGCTTCGTCCATTTGTATTCCTCTCAAAATTCTCCGAAGGTGTGGTCATAGGCCTTGTCCAGCGGTGCGCCGTTGGAGAGCCCTTCCACATATTCCGTGATGAGCCGCACTGCCAGCGGGAGAGCCTGCTGATACAGCGCTTCCAGCTCTTTGTCGCTGGCCTCGCACCGGGGATTGGGCTGGAGGTTCGCCACCAGCCCGTGCATGACATCATAGGTACCTGCCGCTTTCAGGGCCGTCAACACCACCCAGCGCTTGACCGGGCTGGTAGCCTGCAGCAGATGGTGCACCCGCACCATGCCCCGCATGGCTCCGTAGGTCTCGTCTGCCGTGACATTTTCATAGAACGGCGCAATGATCTTTGCAAACTCCCGGTTGGGGCGGATATGCCCCGCCGTGAAAAAGTGCATCGGGTCAAGCCCGTCCTCCCGCATCAGCTGGTTGTCAAACTCCGTCTCGATCTCGCAGTGGCTCACACCGCTTTCCCGGGTGTAGCGCTCCACATAGGGGTGGCAGGTGCTGTCCAGTGCAAAGTGGCAGACGAACCCCAGCGCATAGGCCAACGCGGCATTCTTGTTGCGGGCCGTGTTCACCACGCCCCGGGCCCGGGTAAAGAACACTCGGCCCGGCTGCTCGTGCATGGCGTTGCCCAGCCGGTTCACGGGGTTGGACTGCAATGCCCGGTAGTAGAACATCAGGTCAGGCCCGTGCAGGCCCATATCATACAGCGGCCGGTACGGGGTGATCTTTTCCCGCAGCTCCCTGGGCAGCTGCACCAGAACATCCGCACCAAAGCGGCGGTGTGCATACGTAGATGGCATATCCTCTCTCCTCCTTTTCGTACCAGAATCAGTATAGCAGAATCCCACCCCCGCCGCCACCCTTCCGGGTCTGATTTGTGTAAAATTTTTGAGATATTTTTCATCACGCCCATCCCATAGCGCAAAAACGCCCCGCCGGTCTCCCGGCAGGGCGCTTTCGCAGGGTGGTATTGCAGACCGGTTCGGTCTGTGAAACGTCCGGCAGCCAAAAGCCGCCGGGCGTTTTTGACCCGGCGGCTTTCAGCTATTCCAAACGATCAGTCTTTTTTCACCATCATCTTGCTGGCCTTATAGATATCGCCGCAGCCCAGAGTGATGACCAGATCGCCCTCCCGGGCGTTCTGCTTGACCCAGTCAGCGGCAGCCTCCAGGCTGTCCACCAGCACAGAGTTGGGGATCTGCGCCGCCAGCTTTGCGCTGGTAATGGTGGGGTCGTTGGGCTCGCGGCTGCCCATGATGGGGGTGATCACCGTGATATCAGGGATCTTGAACACATCCACAAAGTCGTTGAACAGCATCTTGGTCCGGCTGTATGTAAACGGCTGATGGACTGCGATGACACGATTGTAGCCCAGCTCCTTGGCGGTGTTCAGGGTCGCGCGGATCTCGGTGGGATGGTGGGCGTAGTCGTCCACGACCACCGCGCCGTTGCACTCGCCGTAGACCTCAAAACGGCGGCCTGCCCCCTTGAAGTTCAGGGCAGCGTTGGCGCACTCCTCCACGGTCAGGCCCACAGAGCGGCAGACAGCACACATGGCCAGTGCATTGTAAATGTTGTGGCGGCCCGGCACTGCCAGACGGATGTGGCCCAGCTCATTGGTATCCCACTCCTTCAGATCAAATTCAAAGAAGCCGGGCTTGTATTCCTGCACGTTGACAGCACGGTAATCGGCCGCATTGTCAATGGCAAAGGTGCGCACGCGGCGGTCCAGGGTGTACATGACATCCATGGTGTTCTTATCATCTGCATTGGCAAAGATCATAAAATGGGTCATCAGGGCAAAGCGCTTGAAGGCAAACTTCAGCTCGCCCATGCTGCCGTAATAGTCCAGATGGTCGTTATCGATGTTCAGCACCACGGACATATAGGGGGTCAGCTTGAGGAAGGTCTCGGAGAACTCGCAGGCCTCGATGACGATATCATCACCCTTGCCGGCCTTGCCGTAGCCGCCGATGAGGGGCAGCTTGCCGCCGATGACTGCAGAGGGATCACGGCCTGCCAGCTCCAGTGCGGTGGTGATCATGGAAGTCGTGGTGGTCTTGCCGTGGGTGCCGGAAACGCAGATGCTGTCCTTGTACAGGCGGCTCACATAGCCCAGCAGAACACTGCGCTCCACAGTGGGGATGCCATAGGAAGCGGCAGCGTTCAGCTCCACGTTGTCCTTGGCAATGGCGGCAGAGTAGACCACCAGGTCAGAGCCGATCACGTTGTCCGCAGCATGACCCAGGCTGACCTTCACGCCCATCTCCCGCTCCGAGCGGATGATGCTGCCGTCCAGCACATCGCTGCCGGAGATATCATATCCCTTGGCAGTGAGGATCTGGATCAGCGGATACATACCGCTGCCGCCGCAGCCGATGAAGTGGATCTTTTTTACATGATCCAGCAGATGCATGGTATAATCAGTAACGAACATAAGCAGGCAAACCTCCAATAAACAAACGGCCGCAAGGCAGACCGAATCCATCTTAATTCTTGGGTACTACTTATTATATAATTTTTGGCCGACAAAATAAACAGTTCCGAGCGAATTTTCGGAAAGAACCAGAAACTCCGGCACATTTTTGTGACAACTGTACAGATAGCCCATGGATTTTCGCCCCTTTTGCACACTTCATAAAAGATTTACATTTTTTATCAGCTTGATAGCTAACAATTTTGAAGTATTTGTGATATGATAGTGGTAAATTTTGAACTATCACACTGCCGCCGGACGCGCGGCTGGAAAAGAGGAATCTCATTTTGAACATCAAGATCACTGCGGACAGCACCTGCGATCTGTCCGAAGCGCTGCTCCGGCAGTGGAACATCAGCCTGATCCCCATGCACATCCTCATGGGGGAGGAAAGCTATCTGGACGGCGTTACCATCCACCCCGTCGATGTATTCGCCCATGCCCAGAACGGCGGCAAAATGCCCAAATCCGCCGCCCCCAATCTGGTGGAATACACCGACTTCCTCGCCCCCTTTGCCAGAGACTACGATGCCGTCATCCACATCAATGTCGGCTCCAAATTCTCCTCCTGCTTCCAGAACGCCCGGCTGGCGGCGCAGGAGTTCGGCAACGTCTATGTTGTGGACAGCGAGAATATCTGCACCGGGCAGGGCTATCTCGTTCTGCAGGCAGCCAAGTGGGCCGCTGACGGCCTGCCGCCCAAGAACATTTCCATGCGCTTACAGGGCCTTGCCAAGCGGGTCGAGTTGAGCTTTGTGCTCAACCAGCTGGACTACATGGCCAAAAGCGGCCGCTGCTCCGGCGTGCTGGCCTTCGGGGCCAACATTCTGGGCATCAAGCCCAGCCTGGCCGTCATCGATGGTGAACTGAAAGTCGTGCGGAAGTACCGGGGCAGTCTGCCCATCTGCGTGGGCAAGTACATCACCGACCAGCTGGCGAACCGGGAGGACATCGACCGCAGCATGGTGTTCATCTCTTCCACCCAGGCGAAGCCCGGCTGCATGGAGGCCATCAAGGCCGGACTGCGGCAGTACGGCAATTTTGAGAATGTCTACGAGACCGACATCGGCACTACCATCGGCGGCTATTCCGGCCCCGGTACCATCGGCATCGTGTTTGCACGCAAGCAGTAAATTTCTCCCTGCACACAAAAAAGACGCGCTCATCACAGAGCGCGTCTTTTTTTGCATGATATCCGGTTTTCTCAGCTCAGCCGTCCGCTTTCTACCGAGAAGCTCAGGTCGGCCACGGCCATGGTGGATCTGCGATGGGAAACCAGCAGGACGGTCTTTTCCCTGCACTCATCCCGCACGGCCTTGAGGATGATCCCTTCGTTCAGGCTGTCCAGATTGGAAGTAGGCTCATCCAGCAGGAGAAAGGGTGCATCGTGCAGGAAGGCACGGGCCACACCGATGCGCTGACGCTCACCGCCGGAGAGTGCACCGCCCAGCTCGCCCACAGGGGTATCATATCCCTTGGGCAGGCTGTTGATAAAGCCATCCAGCGCGGCCTTTCTGCAGGCAGCCTCCACCTCGGCACGGGTGGCATCGCGCCGGGCGATCCGGATGTTGTTTTCAATGGTATCGTCAAACAGCTCCGTTTCCTGGGTCACAAGACTTTCCTGGGCGCGCAGGGCGGCAGTGTTCACGGCGCGGATGTCACGTTCACCAAACCGGATGGTGCCGCTGCTCACATCCCAGAAGCGCATGAGCAGCCGCAGAAAGGTGGATTTGCCGCTGCCGGAACGGCCCGTGATGCCCACGATCTTCTTTTCCGGGATAGTCAGGCTCAGGTCGTGGAGCACCTCTTCCTTGGCGTAGGCAAAGCTGACATGCTCAGCCTGTGCACCGGTAAAGACGGTATCCGCACCGTCGGTTACATCGGCGGTCACGGGGTCCTCGTCCAGCAGGTCAAGGACGCGGTCGGCACTGGCGAACACCTGGGTCAGGCTGGCACCGAGGTTGGCCAGCGCCACCACCGGGCCAAAGGAGCTCAGGGCCGACAGGGTGCAGACCAGCACCCCCTCCGCACCCAGCTGGCCATTCTGATACAGCCGGATGCTTACCCCCAGCACAGCCAGCGCCGTCAGCACGATGAGAGTGTTGGCCGTGCCCACAGTCACGCCCTCGCGGTACTTCATGGCCTTCTGCTTCTCCCCCAGCGTCTCGCTGTGGACTGTGATGCCCTCGGCGCGCGCGGCGGTGTTCTGGTACTGCAGAATATCCCGCAGGCCGCGCAGGCTTTCCAGCAGATAGCTGTTGGTGTCGGCCAGGGCCTGCCGGTACTCGCGGGCGGCTTTGTCGCCCCGTCTGGCAGACCACACTGGCAGAGCAATGCCCACCAGCAGATAGCCTGCCAGCAGCACCAGTGCGGGCAGAATATGATAACTGGCCGTAAAGCAGGTCATGCCGGTCACGCAGAGGATCGCGATGCAGACCGGCGAAATGGTGTGGGCATAGAACGCCTCCAGCTGCTCGATGTCGGCGGTGATCAGGGAGATCAGGTCGCCCCGGTCACGGCCCTCCAGCTTGGCGGGGGTCAGGCGGCGGAGTGCGCCGAACACCTTATCCCGGATGAGGGCCAGCAGCTTGAAGGCGATATAGTGGTTGGAGGCCTGCTCTGCGTAGCGCAGCACGCCGCGCAGCAGGGCAAAGACAAGGATGCAGACAAAGGCCGTGCCCACGCCTGCCAGCGGGCTGGGCAGGCCTGCCGCCGTGAGCAGGGCAAAGCCGCCAAAGACCGTGATAAAGGTGGCGCAGAAATGGCCGATGACACCCATGACAATGGCTGCCAGCATGATGGGCAGCATGGGCCGGACCAGCACGATCAGCCGTGCGGCAATGGCAAACGGACTGCGGTGTTTTGTGTTGTTCATGCGCTCACCTCCCCAAGGTCTTCCAGCTGTTTCTGGGCGTTGTACAGGCGGCTGTACACCCCCTGTGCCGCCAGCAGGTCGTTGTGCGTTCCCTGCTCGGCGATGCGGCCTGCCTCCAGCACATAGATGCAGTCGCTGTCCACCACATTGGCCAGACGGTGGGAGATCAGGATCACTGTTTTCTTTCCCGCCAGGCTGTGGATGGCTTTCATGATATCGTTCTCGCTCTCGGCATCCACATTGGAGGTCGCCTCGTCGAACACATAGATGGGCGAATCATGCAGCAGGGCACGGGCTATGGCAAGGCGCTGGCGCTGCCCGCCGGACAGGTTGGAGCCGCCCTCGTGGAGCGCCGTTGCAAGGCCGCTCTGGCTGCGGCAGAAGTCTGCAAGATTCACCTGCTCCAGCGCCGCCCAGAGCTCGGCTTCGGCTGCATCGGGCCGGGCCATCCGGAGGTTGGCTTCCACCGTGCCCTTGAAGATGGCCGCATTGTGGGGCACCAGTGTCAGCAGGCGCAGGCGGTCGGCCTGCTTCCATTCGCTGACCGGGATGCCGCCCAGCGTGACCTCTCCCTCGGTCGCGGTGCGGGCACCGGACAGGATGGCCGCTATGGTGCTCTTGCCGCAGCCGGATTCTCCCACCAGCGAGACAAAACTGCCCTGCGGGATGGTCAGGGTCACATCGTGCAGGATGGTGCGCTCCTTCTCGTAACCAAAAGTGACATGCTCCAGCGCAAGGGTGCTGTCGGCCGGGTCGGCGGTCTTTTCGCCATCTTCAGGCTCCTGGGCAGAGAGCAGCCTGAAGATCTTCTCAGCCGAAGCCGCGCCATTCATGGCAATGTGGAAGTAGCTGCCCAGCAGGCGCAGGGGCAGGAAGAAATCCGCCGCCAGCAGGAGGATGGTCAGGGCGCTGGTCAGGCTGAGCTGGCCCTTGGCAAAGGCCGATGCCGCGCTGATGATGCCCAGACCCGCACCGCCGTAGGCCATCAGGTCCATCAGGGTCACGCTGTTCAGCTGCATGGTCAGCACCTTCATCGTGATCTTGCGGAACCGCTCGGCCTGGGCATTCATCTCCTCGTGCTTCCAGCCGTCTGCCTGATAGATCTTCAGGGTGGTCAGCCCCTGGATATTCTCCAGAAAGCTGTCGCCCAGGGTGGTGTATTCGCCCCAGTAGTTCGCCAGCAGCTT
>OGPU01001802.1_pt1 | contig 17032 bp, 14 predicted proteins | sample 1552991 | NCBI WGS metagenome assembly OGPU01 (sample SAMEA2580296, study PRJEB22360) | human gut metagenome | biome: human gut; feature: human-associated habitat; material: faeces | place: Denmark | collected 2008/2010 | reverse complement strand
GCGGTGGTCAGGTTCCGTAGCTCCTTACCGAAATACTCCGCCGCGGCGCTCTTGACGCCGTAGCAGCCCCGCCCCAGATAAATCTCGTTGAGGTAATACTCCATGATAAGGTCTTTGTCGTATTCCCGCTCGAAAATCTGCGCCCGGAAAATCTCCATGACCTTTCGCTGGACGGTAACGCTCTTTTCACCCGTGTGGTTTTTGATGAACTGCTGGGTGATGGTGGAGCCGCCGAACTGCTCGTCGCCGCCGAAGAACATATTCAGGCAGGCTTTCATGGTGGTGATCCAGTCCACGCCCTGATGCTCGTAGAACCTCTTGTCCTCGATGGCCACGGCGGCGTGAATCAGGTCTTCGGGAATCTCGTCAATGGACGCCCACTGACGGTCGGTGGTGGTATAAATCTGCTGCAGCAGCTGGATATCGCCGTGGTTGTCCACATAATAAATGAAGGAGGTCTGTTCCAGATCGTAGTCGTCCAGAGACCAGTCGGCGGCCTCCGTCAGAATATCCTCCTGCAAATAATCTCCCAGCGTGCCGACAAAGACCGTACCGCAGATCAGCACGATCAGCAGAACCGTCGCCGCCGCGCCGACGGCAATTTTCAGCACGGAACCGGCTACGGAGAAGATCATATACAGCAGTTTCAGCGACCAGTGGGGATTCCACTCCTGCCGGAGCTTCTTGCGCCTCCTGGGTCTTTTTTCGTTTGCCATAGGGTACCTCCAATAGAAGCAGGACGCGCCTGCCTGGTAAATCCATTATAACCAGTGTCATATTCGCATAACACTACTCATATCATTATACCATACCGGATGAAAAAACGAAAGCCCCAATTTATAAATAAAGTTTTAATTGTGGGAAATACTAGCAGCAAAAGGAGGAATGCATGATATGCTGAAAAAATCGGCAAGCCTTATTTTGCTTCTGTACCTCACATTGGGGTGCTTCCGGGGGTATCTGGCGCTGTTCGACAAAGGCGCTTCCGAACCGAAGCAGATTTTCCCCTGTCAGGTGTCCTCCCTCCCCGACGCCGACCGGGAGGCTCTGGAAAAAGGCATTCCCGTCCGGTCAGAGGACGAACTGAATCAGTTTCTGGAAGATTTTCTGTCCTAAAATGCCGCCCTGTTTCTGTACAAAATGACCTCTTGATTTTGCGCGCGCCCTGCGGTAGAATATAGGCATCAAAAGCGGGGGGCGATTTCCTTGGCAGACCAATACGGTTCTGATTTCATCACCATCGTGGATGAGGAAGGCACCGAATACGAGCTGGAGGTACTCAGCACACTGGAGTACAACGGCAATACCTATATGGCAGTCATTCCCGCCGACGACGGTTCCGATTCGTTGGATCTGGAGGTCAGCATTTTCAAATCCATTGAGGAAGACGGAGAGCCGATCCTCTGCGCCATCGAGGACGAGGCGGAATTGCAGGCCGTGTACGACCTGATCATGGATTCTCTTTACTCGGAGGACGCGGAATAAGCGCGGTATTCCTCCTGCTTGGTGCGTAGCGTGTCCTTTTGGACCCACATTTTCTTATTGGGACGTTAGACTTCCCGGCCTGTTTGCAGACCTCCCGCCCCCGCATCGACGGATGGTGGACGCTGGGAGCAGTAATGGTCGGGAGCGGCATCCCACCTGCCTTTTCGTGCAGGTCATAATTGGATGCGATACGGCTAAAGCGGGGTGCATGGGGAGCTTCGGCTCCCCGTGTTTTTTATTGGGGGAAACTCTGACCAGATCGCCTTCGGCTTAGCAACGTTTTTCTCACCCTTGGTTATCGCACCTGCGGGTCATATACGCGCCCTTGTAGGGCAGCCGATGCAGATTTTCTGTAAATTTTTTTCTAATTCCGTCTTCTTCGGCAGATTGCCCCTTGAAACCGGCGGGAAAATAGATTATAATACTCTGGTCTGTGCGTAAAACCAATCGCGTTATGACCAAAAGGACAAATGAGAGGATTTGATTACATGAGCGCATCCAGCAAGAAGAAGCTTCGCAATGAGCAGCAGACCGCCAAAATGACGGAAAAACAGGTCGCTGAGCAGAAGGAAGCAAAGAAACTGACGCTTTACACCACCATTTTTGTCGTCGTTCTGGCTGTCATGGTGGTATTCGCGATCGCCATTGGCGTCACCAGAAGCATCACTAACAGCGGTGTCCACGAGCGGAACACCGTAGCACTGACCGTGGGCGATCACGAGATCAGCAATGCCGAGCTGAACTACTTCTATATGAGCGCCATCAACAGCTTTAACTCCAACTACGGCAGCTACGCCGCCATGCTTGGTCTGGACACTTCCAAGCCCCTGAACGAGCAGGTCATCAACAATGACACCGGCCTGACCTGGGCGGACGATTTTCTGAACACAGCCAAGGACAATGCCCGCAGCGCCTACGCCTTGGCAGACGCCGCTGAGGCCACAGGCTTCACCCTGTCCGAAGACGACCTTGCCGATATCGACAGCACCATTAACAACATGAAGCTCTATGCCAACCTGTACGGCTATTCCAGCACCAAGGACTTCCTGAAAGCCCAGTACGGCAACGGCGCAACGGAGGAAAGCTACAGACAGTACGTTACCCTCAACGCCCTCGCCAGTGCCTACCGCAACAGCTATTCGTCTTCCCTGACCTATACCGACGCCGACCTGCGCGCCGCTGAGAGCGAGAACTACGAGAAGTATTCTTCCTTCACCTACAACACCTACTACCTCGCCGCCAGCAAGTTCCAGACGGATGAGGTTGACGCGGACAGCGATGAGGCCGTGAAGGCCGCCAAGGAAGCCGCTGATTCCCTGATCGGCGAGGATGTCGCCACCGTCGAGGACTTTGACGCCGCCATCGCCGCTCTGGATGTCAACCGGGACACCGAGGCTTCCAGCACCGCCTACACCGACCAGCAGTATTCCTCCGTCTCCACCACCATCAGAGACTGGGTCATCGACAGTGCCCGCAAGGAAGGCGACAAGACTGTCATCGCCAATACTTCCACCTCTACCGATGATGACGGCAAGGAAACTACGACCACGCAGGGCTACTATGCCGTGTTCTTCACCGGTTCCAACGACAACACCTTCCCGCTGGTGAACGTGCGCCACATTCTGATCAAGTTTGAGGGCGGCACCACCGATTCCACCACCGGCACCACCACCTACTCCGACGAGGAGAAGGAAGCTGCCAAGCAGAAGGCCGAGGAGATTCTGGACGAGTGGATGTCCGGCGACGCCACCGAGGATTCCTTCGCTGCTCTGGCCAACGAGAAGTCCGACGACGGCGACGGCACCACCGGCGGCCTGTACGAGAACGTCTACCCCGGCCAGATGGTGTCCAGCTTCAACGACTGGTGCTTCGACGAAAGCCGCCAGACCGGCAACACCGGCATCATCGAGTCCCAGTACGGCTACCATGTTATGTACTTCGTGGGCAAGAGCGATACCACCTACCGCGACTACCAGATCGAAACCGAGCTGCGCAACACCGACACGCAGGAATGGTATGACGCCACGGTGGAGGCTATGCCCATGACCGACGGCGACACCAAGTATATCCGCAAGGATCTGGTCATCAGCGCCAGCTAAGCATTCCAAGTAAAAACCACTGCCCCGGCTTCGCATCGGCGAAGCCGGGGCTTCCTTCATGGAAATTTAGGGTCTATCTGAAAACCGGGAATATGACCAACAGCGAGGGATTTTTCGCCTGCTGAAGCCATTTTTCCGCAGGAATACTTTGTGTATTACAAGGGAAAATGGTGCACAGCAGGCGGAAAAGACCCGCTGTTTGGGCATGTTGACGGTTTTCAGATAGACCCTAAGAGAATCCGGTCGTTTTTTCTCATTGACAAATATCCCCGACAGTCGTAGAATGGTTGCAAACTTCTTACAGGAGGTATTTTTATGGAAGTAACACGGGAGCAGGCGCTTGCCCTGCTGCAAAAATACAATCAGGAGCCGTTTCACATTCTCCACGCCCTGACCGTTGAGGGCGTCATGCGCTGGTTCGCCCATCAGGAGGGCGAAGACGCGGACTTCTGGGGTCTGTGCGGCCTTCTGCATGATGTGGACTTTGAACGCTACCCCGAGCAGCACTGCGTCAAGGCGCCGGAGCTGCTGGCTGAGATCAATGCCAGTCCGGAGATGGTTCACGCCATTTGCTCCCACGGCTACGGCCTGTGCTGTGACGTGGAGCCGACTCACAAAATGGAGAAGATTCTCTTTGCCGCCGACGAGCTGACCGGCCTGATCGGCGCAGCCGCCCGGATGCGCCCCAGCAAGAGCGTCATGGACATGGAGGTCAGCAGTCTGAAAAAGAAATACAAGGACAAGAAGTTCGCCGCCGGATGCTCCCGTGACGTGATCCAGACCGGCGCTGACCGTCTTGGCTGGACGCTGGAGGAACTGATGGAAAAGACCATCCTCGCCATGCGCAGCTGTGAAGCCGGTGTTGCGGCGGAACAGGCAAAGCTCTGCGGCTGATTTCCCTTCACAATTTTCATTCAGTACGATGCAAAAAGCCCCGAAAGCCGAAGCTTTCGGGGCTTTTACCAACTCATACTGAACTCCAATTAAAATCTTTAAAAAAGATTTTAATCAGGAAATAGTATCAGTTGGTCTCTTTCAAAGGCTTGATATACTGCTCACGACGGCGTTCCTTCTCCGCACTGTAGGCGGCGTCGTTGCCCGCGTGAATCTCCCGGAGATAATCGTAATGGTTTTGCAGGATATTCTCGTTATTCCGCGCCAGCATCATCACGGCGATGGAAGAACACTGGTCGGAAGCACGCTCCAGATAGGTCAGCGTCTCCATGAACACCAGACCGCTGCCCACGGAACAGGCGCCGCTCTTCAAACGCTTGGTGTGGCGGTCCCGGAGGATCATCACCATGTCGTCGATGGTTTCCTCCAGCGGCTCGATGCGCTTGGCGGCTTCGTTGTCGCCCTTGGCAAAGGCGTCCACGGTAATGGTCAGGATCTCATTGACGGCATCAAAAATCAGCTTCAATTCCCGCTGCGCCATGTCGGAGAAGGTCGCGTTGTCCGCAACCAGCCGCTGGGACAGCTCCACCAGATTGGTGGCGTAGTCGCCGATACGCTCGAAGTTGGGCACCGTCTGCATCAGCATATCCAGCTGACGGTCGTCCCACTCCGTTTCCACCGCCTTGGACAGTCCAATGAAGAAACGGTCTGCCCTGTCCGTGAACTCGTCGATGCAGTCCTCGTCCACGTCGATCTCGCTGGCAACGGCGGGGGCGTACTTTTCCAGCATCCGGCAGCCCTTTTCAAAATTCTCCTTTGCCAGCGTACCCACATCCGACACAGCCTTGATGGCGACGGACACGGCAAGGGCGGGAGAATTATAAAGCTTTTCATCCAGCGTATGAAGCTCGGGATGGCGCAGCTGTTTCTGCTTGTCATCCTTGACGATGACCATGGACAGCTTCACCAGCTGATCCGCAAAGGGAACCAGCACAACGGCAGTGACCAGATTGAAAATCGTCTGGAAATTCGCGATATTTCCGCTGTCCACACTGCGCACCCAGAATTCCGCCGAGAACACAGACAGCTTCCGCAGAACAGTCATCAGAAGCAGGAACAGAATCGTTCCGATGGTATTGAACGCGATGTGGACGACGCCCGTCCGCTTGGCGTCCTTGGACGAGCCGATGGAGCAGACCATGGCCGTGGTGACGCAGGTGCCCAGATTGATACCCATGATGACCGGATAGGCCATGGCGAAAGTAATCCCCGCCCCCGGCACAGACGCCACCGTCTGGAGCATACCAACCGTCGCCGACGAGCTTTGGACAATGACCGTCAGGACAAGGCCAAAGAGAATGCCGAACAAGGGATTATTCAGGAACCGCACAAAGGCAATAAACGCGTCCGTACCCACCAGAGGCTCCACGCCGCTGGTCATCAGGTTCAGACCAACAAACAGGATGCCGAAGCCGATGCAGATATCGCCGATGGTATTGGAGCGCTTGGACTTAATGAACATCAGCAGCACAATGCCGATGATAAGAGCGATAGGCGCAAGCGTGTCCGTGTCGAACAGCCACAGCAGCCAGCTTCCGTCGGACTGAATGGAGCCGAGACGGATGATCTGTGCCGTGACGGTGGTGCCGATATTGGCGCCCATGACGATGGACACGGCCTGCCTCAGATTCAGCACGCCCGCGCCGATCAGGGCGACCGTCAGAACGATGGTAGCGGTGGAGCTTTGGATCACGGCGGTGACCAGCGCGCCCGTGAGAACGCCCATCACAACATTTCCGGTGACCTTTTCCAGCACGCGTTTCAGTGCGGCGCCGGAGCTGTTTTTCAGGCCGTCGCCCATCAGCTCGATGCCGTACAGGAACAGGGCAAGTCCGCCCAGAAGCTGCACGATGGCACTTAAAATCTCCATATGAAACTCCTAAAATCTCTTCTGTAGTCGCCATACACAGGCATAATATCATTATAAAAAAAGATACCAGAAAAGTACAGTGACAAAATTTGCATAAATTTAACATACACCGTACTCAAATTTTATAAGAAACGCCAATTATTTACCGGTGGAACCGAATCCTCCCGCATTTCTGTCCGTATCCGTCAGGGTCTCGGCAATTTCGTAGGCCGGCTGCAGCACCGGCGTGATCAGGAGCTGGGCGACGCGTTCGCCGTTTTCGATGGTCTGGGGGGCGCTTCCGTGGTTGTGGAGAACCACATTGATCTCCCCCCGGTAGTCGCTGTCCACCACGCCGACCTTATTGGCGGGTGCAAGCCCCCGCTTGCAGGCAAGGCCGCTGCGGGCATATACCAGCCCCGCGCAGCCCTCGGGAACCTCCAGCGCGATGCCCGTGGGGATGAACACCGTCTCTCCCGGCCGGATGGTCACCGGCGCGTCAACGCAGGCGTACAGATCAGCGCCCGCCGCCCCGGCGGTGCCGTAGGTGGGGAGCTTTGCCCCGTCTCGGAGGATTTTCACATGAACAGGATTCATCATTTCATTCCTCTCTTTTCTCCCTGCCAGTCCTGCCAGAGAATGGTTTTTCCCGCGGCCAGAGACGCCGGAACGTCAATGAGCCGCTGGTTCTCCGAGCCACGGAACCGCAGGGACAGGTTCTTCTTTGCTTCCACAAAGGGGCCGTCCACCAGAACATCCAGATAGCTTAAGTATTCCCGTGTATCCCCCAGCCTACCGGAGAGGATGTCCTTCTCAAACAGATAGCCGGAGAACGCCCAGATGCTCTTCTGGGGCATTTCCCACTTGATCTGTCGGAGCAGCTCCACGATCGCGCCCTGATTTTCCGGCTCAAAGGGTTCGCCCCCCAACAGCGTCAGGCCACGGATATAGTCCGGGCGGAGCATATCCAGAATGGTATCGATGGTCTGCTGGGTAAACGGCTCGCCGTAGCCAAAATCCCAAGCCACCTCGTTAAAGCAGCCGGGGCAGTGATGGGTGCAGCCGGAGACAAACAGACTCACCCGCACGCCGGGGCCGTTGGCAATGTCGCAGTTTTTGATCGTCGCGTAATTCATATTCTTCCCTCCTGAAGCGCTTTTCTGTTAGTATACCACAGCTTGACCCCAATTTCCACTCTTATCTGATAAATGCGCTAAAAAGCGCCGCCGTGAAGCTTCACGGCGGCGCAACGGTCAGCACGAAATTATTTCTTCGGTTCTTCGTCGGGATAATCGGCCTTGTACTGCTCCCAGACCTCGATCTGACCCTTTTTGTCCAGACCGCGGCGAACCAGCTTTTTCACGGTGTCATAAATGACCGCGAACAGCGGCACGCCGATGACCATGCCAAAGACGCCCCACAACCCGCCGAACAGGATGATGGTAAACAGCACCCAGAAGCTGGACAGGCCTGTGCGGTCGCCCAGAATTTTCGGGCCGATGACGTTGCCGTCCAGCTGCTGCAGCGCCAGAACAAAAACCACGAACCAGAGCGCCTTGATGGGACTTTCAATCAGAATCAGCAGCGTGGAAGGAACCGCGCCGATGATGGGGCCAAAGAATGGAATCACATTGGTGATGCCCACAACGGCGGAAACCAGCAGTGCATTGGGGAATCGGAAAATCGTGCAGCCGATGTAGCACAGCACACCGATGATGGCGGAGTCCAGAATTTTTCCGTCGATAAATCCGCCGAACATCCGGTCAATGAACGCGACCTCGTCCAGCAGCAGCTCCGCCCACTTGGGCTTCAGGGCGCTGCGGATGATGAGAACGCTTTGCCGGGCAAACTTCTTTCTGCTGAACAGCAGGTACACCGCCACGATCAGACCGATCAGCAGATTGTACAGGAACATCAGCACCTTCCATACGCTGCTGCCCACGCCGGAGACGATGCTCACTACGCTGGAAACATAGGGCGCAAGGGTGTTGTTCGTCCAGTTTTGCAGGTCGGTGTTTACGGTATTGTAGATGGTGTTGAACAGGGACACCAGCTTCTCATTCTCCCCGAAGGTCGCCATCGCCCAGGCGTACAGCGCGGAAATCTTGTCGGGAAGGCTGAGCCACAAGGTCTGGATGCTGGAAAACAGCTGGGGCGCGATCATGATGATCAGAGCGTACACGATCAGAAGCCCCGAGATCATGCTGAGACCCACCGCCAGACCGTTGGACAGCTTTTTCAGCTTTTTCGGCAGATACTTCTGAAACAGTCCCTCGTAGAGATTGCACATTGGCCGCAGCAGATACGCCACAACGCCGCCGTAAGCGAAGGGCGCAAGGATGCTCCCCAGCTTGTTCAGCGCGTCGCCCACGCCCCGAAAACGGTAAACGACAAAAAACAGCACGACACTCAAACCGATACCGCCGAATATGGACAGCATCAGATATACATACCGCCGCTTGACAGGGTCCTTCATGTTTCCACCCCCAAAGAACTCTATGGAAAGTATACCAGCATTCGACCGTTCCAGTATGAATAATTTGTGAACAATCCCCTTTTTTCTTTTGCCCCCGACAAAAAGTTTACAAAAATCTCATGACCGTCCTCCCCTCCCGGCCTTGCCATTTTTCCACGTTTGGGATATAATAAGGAAAAGAAAATCCCGTCAGGAGGTTCGTTATGCCCTACTACTATTTTGACTGGACATATGTTGTCCTCGTTCTTCCCTGCGTGCTGCTGTCCCTCTGGGCAAGTGCCAATGTCAACTCCACCTTCCGGAAATATTCCCAGCAGTATTCTTCCCGCCGCCTCACCGGTGCGGAGGCCGCCCAGCGGGTGCTGTCCGCCAACGGGGTGTACGGCGTGCGCATTGAGCGCATCAGCGGAAATCTGACCGACCATTACGACCCCAGAACCAACGTCATCCGCCTGTCCGACAGCGTGTATGACAATACTTCCACCGCCGCCATCGGCGTGGCCTGTCACGAGGCCGGACACGCGGTGCAGTACGCCGAGAGCTACGCTCCCATCAAGCTGAGAGCCGCCATTATCCCCGTCACCAACATCGGCTCGAAGCTGGCCATGCCGCTGATTCTCATTGGCCTGCTGCTGTCCTACGCGGCGGATGTTTCCTATTTCTTCGTATATCTTGGCATCGCCTGCTTTGGTCTTTCCCTGGTGTTCCAGCTGGTGACCCTTCCCGTGGAATTCAACGCCAGCCACCGCGCTCTTGTCGCCATCGACGAGGGCGGCCTGCTGACGGAGGAGGAACAGAAGGGCGCAAAGAAAACCCTCACCGCCGCCGCGCTGACCTACGTCGCCGCTACTGCCACTGCTCTGGCGCAGCTGCTGCGTCTGCTGGTGATCTTCGGCGGTAACGGCCGCAGGAGAAGAGACTGAAAAAGACAGAAGTGGTACAAATTTCCACGATCTGACCAAATTCTTCCGTCCCGGTATTGACAACCGGGACGGTTTTTTGTATAATCTGCTGGTGTGAAAAGTATGAAAAATGTGATTGGAGGCGGTTTTATGCCCGGAGGCAAGCATGTCCTCGGTAAAATCAATCAACAGCGGGTCTTCGGCACCGCAAAAGTGGGCGACCGGGGGCAGATCGTCATACCCAAGGAGGCACGGGAGCTGTTCGGAATCAAGCCCGGCGACACCCTGCTCATTCTTGGCGAAGCGGAAACAGGTCTGATCGTGTCCCGCCCGGACGTTCTCAACAATCTGGCAGACGAAATACTGAACAATGTGAAAAAAGAGGATTGAATATGGACGAATTATTGGAGCTTTACGAAACCATGGGGATCTCCCCTGCGGTATACGCTTACGGCGAGCGGACGCTGGAGAAGCTGAAAGACCGCTTCGCCGCCATCGACCAAGTCGCGGAGCACAATCAGGCAAAGGTGCTGTGGGCCATGCAGAAGAACCGGGTCTCCGCCGCCTGCTTTGCCGCAACCACCGGCTACGGCTATGACGATTTCGGCCGGGACAATCTGGAGCGGGTCTATGCCGACGTGTTCCACACCGAGGCCGCGCTGGTGCGTCCCCAGATTACCTGCGGCACCCATGCCCTCACCGTCGCCCTCAGCGCCAACCTGCTGCCCGGGGACGAGCTGCTCTCCCCTGTCGGTATGCCCTACGATACCTTGCAGGAGGTCATCGGCATCCGGGAAAGCCCCTGCTCTCTGGCGGAGTACGGCGTTACCTACCGTCAGGTGGATTTGCTTCCCGACGGCAGCTTTGACTATGACGGCATCCGTAAGGCCATCAACGAAAAGACGAAGCTCATCACCATTCAGCGCTCCAAAGGCTACGCCACCCGCCCCACCTTCTCCGTCAAGCAGATCGGCGAACTGATCGCCTTCTGCAAGAATGTCAAGCCCGACGTCACCGTCATGGTGGACAACTGCTACGGCGAGTTTGTGGAAACCATCGAACCCTCCGACGTGGGCGCGGACATGACCGTGGGCAGCCTGATTAAAAACCCCGGCGGCGGCCTTGCCCCCATTGGCGGCTATATCTGCGGCACGGCGGAATGCGTCGAGCGCTGCGCCTACCGTCTCTCGGCCCCCGGCCTCGGACAGGAGGTCGGCGCGAATCTCGGCTTGCTTCCCAGTCTGTACGAGGGCTTCTTCCTTGCCCCGAACGTCGTTTCCGGGGCGCTCAAGGGCGCGATTTTTGCTGCGAATGTGTACGAGCGGCTGGGCTTCCGCGTCGTGCCGAACGGGACGGAATCGCGGCACGATATCATTCAGGCCGTCGAGCTTGGCTCGGCGGAGGGGATGCTGGCCTTCTGCCGCGGCATTCAGGCCGCCAGCCCCGTGGACAGCTATGCCGCACCGGAACCCTCTCCGGAACCTGGCTATACCGATGAGGTCATCATGGCAAGCGGAAGCTTTACCCAGGGCAGCACCATCGAGCTCTCCTGCGACGGCCCCCTGCGTGAGCCTTACACCTGCTACCTGCAGGGCGGCCTGAACTTTGCCGCAAGCCGTGCCGGTGTCCTGCTGGCCGTGCAGAATGCTTATTTCAAGGATTGAACTTTTCAGAAAGAAAGCGTGAATCAAATGAATCGTGTTACTCCCATTGATGCCCGGATGCTGGAACGCTTTGAGCAGGGCTATGCTGCCCGCCCGGAGCTGAATGTGATGTCCAATGCAGTTTCCCGCACGGCTCTGCCGGACGCGGCCTTTGTGCCCGCCGCCGCTGCCAAGCTGCGGATGGACTTTTCTGTGCTGGTCAAGACCAATAACATCACCAACCAGAAGCAGAGCGGCCGCTGCTGGATGTTCTCCACCCTGAACGTCCTGCGCCAGCGGGTGATCGCCAAGTGCGATCTGGAGGATTTCTCCTTCTCTCCCACTTATCTGGCGTTCTACGATAAGCTGGAAAAGGCAAATCTCTTCCTTGAGAACATCCTCCACTTTGCGGATCAGGACCTGACCGACCGCGAGACCTACACCCTGCTGGGCAACCCGCTGCCCGACGGCGGCCAGTGGGATATGGCCATCAGCCTGATCAAAAAGTACGGCGTGGTGCCCTCCTGGGTCATGCCGGAAACAGTCCACTCCACCGGCACGGCCAAGTATCTGCCCATCCTGAACCGCAAGCTGCGGGAGGATGCGCTGGAACTGCGGGCCATGGCAAAAGAGGGAAAGGACACGGCCGCCCGCCGCGAGGAGATGCTGGCGGAGATCTACAACGCCCTGTGCATCCTCTACGGCCAGCCTCCCAGAAGCTTTGACTTTGAGTATACCGACAAGGATGAGCACTACCACTGCGACCGGAACCTGACCCCGCACACCTTCCTGGAGAAATATGTGGACAATGATCTGGATGATTACGTCGTCATCATCTCCTCGCCCATCCATGCGCTGAACCGCACCTACTGCCAGCCCTTTATGGGTGACGTGGTGGAGGAGAATATGTTCTGGCTCAACCTTTCGCAGGAGGAGCTGGAGGATCTGACCATCCGCCAGCTGCAGGCAGGGGAGGGGGTCATGTTCAGCTGCGACTGCCACCCCGACGGCGACCGCGCCAACGGCTATTGGGACCCCGACTGCTTCCAGTACGGCGAGGTGCTGGGCGGCCTGACCTTTGGCATGACCAAGGCCGAGCGGCTGCTCACCCGTGAAAGCACCATGAACCATTGCATGATGTTCTGCGGTGTCAATCTGGACGAGAACGGCAAGGCTGACCGCTGGAAGATCGAGAACAGCTGGGGCGATGCCTCCGGCCAGAAGGGCTACTACATCGGCAGCGAGAAGTGGTTCAAGGCCAATGTCTACCAGATCACCGTCCGCAAGAGCCTGCTGAGCGATGCCCAGCGCGCCCTGCTGGATCAGGAGCCCCTGCCCATGAAGCTGTGGGACCCGCTGGCTTAAATTCAAATAGATGCTATAAAGAAATCCCCCCCGCCTATGGCGGAGGGGATTTCTCTGTTAAGCGGATAATAGGGGAATCTTCAACGTGAAGCAGCTGCCTTTGCCCACTTCGCTTTCCAATAGGATTTCTCCGTGGTGCAGGTGGGCAAGCTCCTGCGCAATGGTCAGTCCCAGACCGGTGGAGTCGTGCTTGGAAGAGGTGGTGGTGTGGAAATACCGGTCAAATACGGCGGCCTGATCCTCCGGCGCAATGCCGCAGCCCGTGTCCCGAACGCTCACCAGAGCAGCACCGGCCTCCACCCGGCTGTTGACGGTGATGCTCCCTCCTGCAGGGGTGTAGTGAATGGCATTTGTCAACAGGTTCTGCAGGATCTGCTGCAGCCGGATATGGTCGCCCCACACCGGCAGCTCCGGAGCCGGGGGAGCCTGAAGCACCACGCCCTTCTTCTCAGCCTCCTCCCGGCAGCTGTCACAGACCGCAGCGATGACCTCCCCCAGAGATACCCGATCCTCGTTGAGCATCACCTGTTTCTGCTCCAGCTTTGCAGCCAGAAACAGATCCTCCGTCAGGCGGCGGAGAAAGGCCGTCCGCTGCTGCAGGGCGGGCAGCAGGGCCGGCAGGGCCTCCGGAGCAGCCTCCAGTGTGTCCAGTCCACTGCTGACCGCAAACAGGGGACTGCGCAGGTCGTGGAAAATGTTCAGCATCATGCTTTTCCGGGCCTCGGTCTCCTCCGTCAGGGCCTTTGTCCGCTGAATGACCCGGGCATCCAGCTCCCGGGCCAGCTGCTCCGCCCGGTCAAATTGCAGGGCATACCGGCGGCAGACGTAGGCCATGCAGCCCAGAGTAAAAGGCGCATCGTAGATCCGGGCACACCGGAACAGGTAGAAAAACACGCTCTCCTGAAAAAACGGCACGTACATGCCCGGCAGGACCACCCATACACGGAAGCCAATGGTGATGGCACAGGGAAACAGCATCAGCAGGGCAGCGTCGGAGCCCCGGGCATACATTGCCATCAGTATGCCCAGACAGTAGCCCATACCCAAAAGCAGCCCCACCGCCCGTACACGGCTGAGGGGAATCAGCGTCAGAACAAGATACCCCAGCGTCAGAAGCAGGGAATGGAGCCGCTGCCCGTGAGACACCGGCACAGCCCCTGTCAGGGCGGCACACAGCAGAATACCTGCCAGAACCGTGACGGTAAAGAATCCCCGGCGGAAAAGGACGCTCCAGCCGGAACTTCCCACCGGAGCCAGAATGATCACCAGAGCCCAGAGGGTCAGCACCGTCAGATACAGCAGAAAATACCCCAGTTCCTTCTGAGGCTTGTATCGGTACAGGGCCAGCACCACCGCTCCCAGAGTGCAGAATACCGCAATGGCCATCCACTGCAGCACCGTGCGGAAGGTCAGGGCAGCCACTCCTTTTTCCGGGAACAGGGCAGCCCATGCCATCAATTGGGCTTCGGAGTCCATGCCGGGGACTCCAAAATCCGCCAGCGCCGGCAGTCGCTGGTTGAACCAGATCCCTGCCAACCCAATGGCCAGTGCCAGTGCCCCGGCAGCAGCCGGAAGCAGAAATCGCTTTTTTATCATAAAAAGACCCCCTGCAAAACTTTGGAGAACCGGTTGAGAACAGCCCGGAAATACGGTATACTAGATAAAGATATTATAGCAAATTCACGCCGAAAAGGGGAGGGCAAACCGCATGATCCGCATTCTTCTGGTGGAAGATGATCCGGTGATCCGGGACACTACCAGCTATTTCTTGAAATGTCAGCAGAATTTTGAGGTGGTCTGCGCTGACACCGGCGGCGAAGCGCTGAGCCACGCCCGGGAAAAGTTCGATGTGATCCTGATGGATATTCTTCTGCCGGACACCAACGGCATGGATTTGTGCCAGCGCCTGCGCAGCTGGCACCACTGCCCCATCATTTTCACTTCCTGTCTGGACGATACAGACACAGTGGTACGGGCACTGGAATTGGGCGGCGATGATTTCCTGACCAAGCCCTACAACCACAAAGTTCTGCTGGCCCGCATCATGGCAAACATCCGCCGTGTCCAGATGGATGCCGCAGAGCCCAGCGTCAGCGGCTACCACTGTGCGGCCTTTACGCTGGATTCCAACAGCCATTGCGTGGAAAAGGATGGCCGGAGCATCCATCTGGCCGACATGGAGTACCGCATCCTGACCCTCTTCATCCGGCATCCCAACACCTTCTTTACCGCAAACGAGCTTTACCGGAAGATCTGGGGGAAGGAGAGCCTGGGGGATGTCCGCACTGTGCAGGTGCATATCCATAACCTCCGCAGTAAGATCGAGCCCGACCCCGCAAAGCCCGTCTACCTCAAAAATGTCTGGGGCAAAGGCTATATTTTCCGCCCGGAAGGGGAGACGGAGGCCTGAAATGGTTTTGCTGTCTTAAATATCGTTAATCCTCAAAGCACCCACTTCTTAAGGAAACTTAATCCGGGGGTGTTTTTTCTGCTCTGATTTGACCGTTATTTATCAAACGAAGTGGGAAACGGGAATTTTCCAGCGAAGAAACGGCAAAGATGTTTAAGAATTCTTAAAAGACAACAGGCGGACTTTGTGTTAATTTATTATCGAACGAAGTCTGCACCGCATTGTGGCGGTACGTTTCGGATAAGAAGGAAAATCAAAGAATAAGAACAGAAAAAGAGAAGAAAGGATCATCCAAGCATGAACAAGATCTCGCGTAAAGGCTTTCTGAAGATCGCCGCTGCCGCTGCCATGTCCGGTGTCACCGCCGGTGCATTGGCTGCCTGCAACGCTGCAAGCTCCTCCACCGCCGCTTCCTCCGGTGCAGCAGGCAGCTACACCCCCGGTACCTACACCGGCACTGCCGAGGGCATTTCCTCTACCGTCAAAGTCACCATGACCTTCTCTGACAGTGCTGTGACCGACATTGTGGTCGATACCTCCGGCGAGACCGCTTCCTACGGCGCTGCTGCTGCCGAGGAGCTGAAGAACCAGCTGCTGAACGCCGGCTCTGACGAGATCGACGGCGTGTCCGGCTCCACCATCACCTCCGATGCCGTGAAGAAGGCCGCCAAGAGCTGCTTTGCACAGGCAAAGGGAGAGGCAACTGTAACTTCCGTTCAGCTGCCCACCGGTGACGAGACCGATTGGCTGGGCAAGGAGCCTGACATCGACGAGGCTGCCATCACCGAGACCGTGGACACCGATATCGTCATCGTGGGTGCCGGCAACGGCGGTATGTTCGCTGCTGCTTATGCCGCTGCCAAGGGCCTGAACTTCCGTGTCATCGAGCAGAACGGCAATGTGCAGGATACCCGTCACTGGGTGGGTGCCGTGGACGGCTTTGGCGCTCAGGAACAGGGCATCAAGATGGATCGTGCCAAGCTGCTGAGCGAGGTCTCCCGTTACGCCTCCGGCAAGTGTGATCAGCGCGTGGTCAAGACCTGGATCAACGAGTCTGCCGAGATGATCGAATTTGTCCGCTCCATCATGGAGGACAAGTACGGCGTGAAGATGATCTACACCTACGGCGACGAGGCCAAGTGGCCTGCAGAAAACGCCGAGCACAACACCGATTATATGTACCCTGAGATCGAGTATACCTATGATCGCTCCAGTGGTGCCGCCCGGAACGAGCTGCTGCTTCAGTACATTCAGGAGCTGGGCTACGATGTGGACTTCAAGACCAGTCTGGCCAAGCTGGAAAAGAACAGCGATGGCCGCATTACCGGCATCATCGCCCAGAGCACCGAGGATGACCACTTTATCCGCTACAACGCCAACAAGGGTGTGCTGCTGGCCTGCGGCGGCTTCCCCGGCAACCCCTACATGATGGAGCAGCTGGACCCGCTGGGAACCAGCGTGACCACTGCCTGCTCCTACTCTCCCTCCGATAAGGGCTACGGCATCCGGGCTGCAATGTGGGCCGGTGCCAATCTGGACAAGGAGGCCGCTCCCATGCTGTTTGACCGCGGCATCGTGGCCCCCGGCGTGGATGGCGGCTATGTGGACAGCGACACTGCCTTTGGCGGCAAGGCTTTCCCGGGTACCATCCGTCAGTACAACCCCGGCACCCAGCCCTTCCTGAAGGTGAACCGCAACGGCGAGCGCTTTGCCAACGAGAGCAGCCCCTACAATGACATCGTCTACGCCGCTGCTCACCAGCCGGGCCGTGTCTACGCTCAGATCTGCGATGCCAACATTCTGGAGGACGCAAAGCGCTTCCACACCATCGGCTGCTCTGCCCAGACCC
>OGPU01001771.1_pt1 | contig 17222 bp, 10 predicted proteins | sample 1552991 | NCBI WGS metagenome assembly OGPU01 (sample SAMEA2580296, study PRJEB22360) | human gut metagenome | biome: human gut; feature: human-associated habitat; material: faeces | place: Denmark | collected 2008/2010 | reverse complement strand
CTTATTTTTAGAAAAATATAGTTAATTCTGCATATTTCGTATTTTATCTGACTATTTACAATCTATCCGAAACCATCCAAAAGAAAAGGCGCCTTCCGGCGCCCTTTCCCTTTCAACTCTTATTTCTCACGTTTACGATAAACAACTGCTCCGACCACTGCTGCTGCAGAAACGCCGAGCAGGATCACCCACAGCATCACCTGTGTGCGGTCTCCCGTGTCCGGACTCTTTGTTGCTTTCTTCAGATAGAATACGGTATCCGCCTGGCCCTTGCTTGAAACGATCGAAATCGTATGCTTGCCTTCTGCCAGACTCTTTGTATACTCGGCCTTCAGCGTAACCTGCGTATTCTCTTTTCCAGCCGTCACATAATTCTTCGCATCAATCTCTTTCTGGTCGATGAGAACCTTTTTGAGATCCTTTGCTTCAAAATCTGCGGTGAAGGAAAGCTCCTTGCCCTGCATACCTGACTGATTGACTCCTTTGGTAATCTTCGGAAGATTCTGCGCAGTCATCGGTTTCTGTTTCAGGCCGGCAATCGCTTTTTCCAGCGCTGCCGCATAACCATCCACCGTCTTCTGCTCCGTGATATTCTTTCCGCGTACAATCGCTGCTTTTGCATCATTGACTGCTTTTACGCTCTCGTCCGTGTATTTCTTCAGATCGTTTGGAATCTTCTTCACTGCGGCATCTACTTTGCTGTAGTCCGCATCTTTATACATAAGGCCGGCAATCGCTGCCTCGATCTTTTTTGCGTAACCGTCTACGCTCTCCTGCTCTGTAACCGGCCGCTCGGTTACGACGCTGTTCTTTGCATCTTCCAGTGCTTTTACAGACGCATCGGTATACAGACTGAGGTCCGCCGGAATCTTTTTGATGGCTTCCTCTACTTTGGAATAATCTGCTTTCCGAACCTGCAGTCCTGCCAGTGCATTTTCAATTGCTGCTGCCCAGCCGTCTACTTCTGCCTGATCCAGAATGGTTTTTCCGCTTTCTACGCTGTTGATCGCTGTCTGAAGCGGCTGAATGCTTTCTTCCGTATAAATACTCAGATCATTCGAAACTTTGGCAAGAGCCGCGTCTACGGCGCTGTAGTCCGCCGGTTTCAGGGTCAGTCCGTCAAGAGCTGCTTTCAGGTTTTCTGCAAACTGATCGACTTCCTCCTGTCTGCTGTCATCCAGATCCCATACAATGGCTTCTTTTGCCGCATTCAGTGCTTTTACACTCTTTTCGGTATAAATGGATAAGTCTTTCGGAATCTCTCCCAGGAGTTCTTCCACTCCCTGATAATCTGCCGGAACAGGTTTGCGTACCAGTGCTGCAATTGCATTCTCCAGTGCTTCCGCATAAGCAGCAACTGCCTGCTGCTCTTCTATCGTTTTGGTGCGGTCGATGGATGCGATGACTGCATTCAGTGCTTCCACGCTCTCTTCCGTATAGATAGAAAGATCTCCCGGAACTTTGGCAAGTACTGCATCAACTTCTGTGTAATCTGCGCCAAGAAGCGTCAGTGCGTTTACTGCTGTCTGAATGGCTGCCGCATAACCATTTACAGTTTCCTGTTCAGCTGATGGCAGGTTCTCTTTTACCGCATCTTTTGCTTTCTGAACAGCTGCCGCGCTTTCTTCTGTATACCGGCCCATGTCCTCCGGTATCAGCGCCAGCGCTTCTGTTACTTTGGTGTAATCTGCGGCTTTTACAATCACAGTGAATTCCTGTGTGAAGTCAACGCCGGTTTTCTTTCCGTCTTTGATTGTCGCCAGAAGTTTTACGGTTCCGGCATTCGTTACTTTCAGGTTTGTGCCGTCTAAAACAGCACCTGTCATTCCGGCATCCGTGATTTCCCATGTGATCTGTTTCTGATCTGCATTTTCTGGAACTGCTTTGCCCGTCAGTGCGGTGGTTCCCGGGATTTCTTTCGGTATGCCCTGGATTTCTGTTACAGCTGCGTACTCATAGGTTCTTATCTGGATTTCAATGGCATCTTTTGTTTCCGTTTCTGCGATCTTTGTTACAATCCAGCTTCCGTTCCAGCTGTCTGCCTTTTTAAGCAGATAATCTGCCGGAGCCTTTTTGGCCTTTTCCGTAAGATCCTTCAGATTCCAGGAAGCCGCCGCTGCGATCACAGCCTCTTTTTCTGTTTTTATTCTTTCTTTGTCATCTTTCTGATCTTTCTCTTCATCCGGATTTGTTTTTTCTGAAAGTATTCGGATTTCTCTGTTCTCTGCATCATTTTTAATCTCCGTATCTTTGCCGAGAATGTCGCCTGCTTTCAGCGAAAGCTCTCCGAATTTCCACGTTTTGGCTTCCTCTTTTGCGAATGCCATAGTTGGGAACATCGTCACGATCAGAAGCATGGACAGTACAAACGAAAGCATTTTTTTCGTTTTCTTCATAACACAAATCCTCCTTTCCTTTTGATTGTTTTGCAGCCGCCAGGGGCCGCAGTTTCTCTTGTTACTTTCATTATACGTGTGTCAGAAAAAGAGTCAACGGGCCGTAAAAATTCGTAAGAATTCTTGTGCATTTCCGCTAAAATACTTTCAACGTTTTTTCACAATATTTCCATGAATTTTTACGGCCCGTCAGATTTTCTTAAGATATTCCTTTATTTGTGATGAAGCACATATTTCACATACGCAATTCTACGGCTGTCCGGTGCCCAGGAGTTGACGTTGATACTGCCCTGGCCGCCGAAAAGATCCAGCAGTTTTTTCTTATTCTGTCCGTCATAATCCATCATTCCAAGCGATACATGCATGTTCGGCAGATGCTCATTCGGTTCCAGCTCACCTTTAGCGAAGGTCAGGTAAATGACGTGTTTTCCATCCGGCGAAACGTGGCCGAACCAGTTGTTGGCATCGGAATCGGTCATCCGGGTGAGACCGCTGCCGTCACGGTTCATCCGCCATACCTGCATCAGACCGCTTCTGGTGCTGTTGAACCAGATGTGCTTTCCGTCCGGTGAATACTCCGGACCGTCGTTGTAGCCTTTGCCGTCCGTCAAGCAGGTTTCCTCGCCGCCGTCTGATGGAATCGTACAGATCTCAATGCGCATGGTCTCCTCCTCCGGCTTTTTGCGGAAGGCACAGTACGCAAGCTCTTTTCCGTCCGGCGACCAGCCGTGCAGATAGCTGAGACCCGGTCCGGTGAGGTCTTTTGGTTCACCGCCTGTCATCGGGAGCACGTAGATGTGGGATTCATACGTTCCATCTGTGAGTTCCGGCGGCATGCAGCTTACCGCCAGCAGCTGGTTGTCCGGTGACGGAACGTGATCATTGTTGCACTGCACGCAGAAACCGGTATCAACCTGCTCCACATGGTCTTTGTCGATCTCATAGCGGTAGATTTTTCCATCCGCATTATAAAGCAGGGTGTTTCCATCGTTCAGCCAGTTCGGTGCCTCGATGATTCCCTGAAACTCATGCAGCACGGTTTCTTCTCCGGTCTCCACATCCATCGTGCAGAGAATGCTGTCGGTGTTGTCTCTGTCCCCTGTCCATCCGGAGAGCATTTTTCCGGCGCGGCAGGTATCCTCCAGTGTTGCCGCATCCATATCCACAATCTGCAGTGCACCGTTTGCGCGGGCGAACTGGAAGCAGGCTTTCAGATCAACCATGCCTTTTCCAAGCGGCGCTTCCTGGCCGGTGATTTTCATATCTTTATAATGAACGGCTTTGACTCGGTCCGCATGCGCCCAGAGGAACTCTTCCGGGTCGACGCCGCCGCAGTACATCCAGCCGGCATCTACTTCTGCTCCGACTTTTTCACCGCAGGCTTCCAGGAGATATTCGTACGCTGTTTTTCCATTCACGCGGATACAGATATCTTCTTTTTCGTTGTGGATCAGAAGACCTGCTCCGGCTTTTTCCAGTTCTTCTGCCAGTTCGCGGTATCTTGCAGCGGTTTCGTCCAGAACATCTTTTGTCAGGCGTGCCGGGCTCTTTACGACAAACCAGGAAATGTGGTATTTCTGCGCCAGTTCTGTAAGAATGGCAAGTTCTCTTTCATAGTGGTATTCATCCAGGAAAATGTGGACCGCATGAACCTCAATGTGGTATTTTGCAAGCAGCGGCATTGCCTGCTCCAGATCCTCCGGGATCCAGAAACCGTAGTCCCTGGCATCAACACGGAATCCGAGACACGGCTCGATCTGGCGGTAGCCTGCCTCATAGATTTTCTTTAAAAATCCCTCAGGATCCTGTTTCCATTTTTTGGATACCCCATACATCTGTACACCAAAATACATATTTGTTTCCTCCTTCTCCAGATCCGCTGTTTCCCCATTTTCAGCGGATTTTCTTTTCCTCCATTTTACCACATTTCTTCTATTATAGATATGATTTTTCCTGTCAGTTATAAGAAACACGCTTTGCGTAAAAAAGGCGCCCCGTATGTGTTTTTTCCACATACGGAACGCCTTTTTCCGCCATTTTTTTCAGGGCTTGGTTATTCTTATACAAACTGGTTCGTTTTCTCATCGTACTCATAGTCGATGAGCGCCAGTTTTTCCCGCAGATCGGATTCCTCTGTCTGCATGGCCGCGCAGAATTCTGCGAGCGACGGGTAAAAATCTCTTAACTGCGTATTGACATAGCTCAGCAGCATTACGGGATCTTTCGGCATCATTCGTCTACTACCTCCACACCTGGTTTGATCATTGCCTTCAGGCCGCCGTTTTCCACATCCAGAAGGATCGTATCGCCCTCGCTGACCTGACCGCCAAGGATCAGTTTTGCGGTGCTGGTTTCTACCTCTTTCTGTACGAAACGTTTCAATGGACGGGCGCCGTAAACAGGGTCGTAGCCGCCCTCGATGACAAACTGTTTTGCAGCCGGGCTCAGTTCGACGGTAAGCTCCTGGTCTGCCAGACGTTTGTTCAGTCCTTTCAGCAACAGATCTACGATATGACCAATGTTGTCTTTTGTCAATGGTTTGAACATAATTGTTTCATCCAGACGGTTCAGGAACTCCGGACGGAAGTGTGCACGCAGATCCTGCATGACCAGGTTTCTCGCCTCTTCGGAGATGCTGCCGTCGTCCTGAATGCCGTCCAGCAGATACTGGGATCCGATATTGGAGGTCATGATCAGGATCGTATTTTTAAAGTCTACGGTACGGCCCTGGGAGTCGGTGATACGGCCGTCATCGAGTACCTGCAGCAGAACGTTGAAGACGTCCGGATGCGCTTTCTCGATCTCATCGAACAGAACAACAGAATATGGTTTTCTGCGCACTGCCTCGGTCAGCTGGCCGCCCTCCTCGTAGCCTACGTATCCCGGAGGCGCTCCGATCAGACGGGAGACGGAGTACTTCTCCATGTATTCACTCATATCGATTCGAACCATGTTGTTCTCATCATCAAACAGCTTTTCTGCCAACGTTTTCGCAAGCTCTGTTTTACCGACACCGGTAGGTCCAAGGAACAGGAACGAACCGATCGGTTTTGTCGGATCCTTGATTCCGGCTTTGGAACGGATGATCGCATCCGAAACCTTGGTGACTGCCTCATTCTGGCCGATAACTCTCGTGTGAAGTTCATCTTCCAGGCCGAGGATCTTAGTTCTCTCGCCTTCGGTCAGTTTTGCAACCGGGATTCCGGTCCAGCGGGAGACAATTCTGGCAATCTCTTCATCCGTTACACTCTCGTGTACCAGGGAGAGATCTTCATTTTTAACTTTTTTCTCTTCTGCTTCCAGCATCTGCTGTAATTTCGGGAGTTCACCGTACTGCAGTTCAGCGGCGCGGTTCAGATCGTAATCATTCTTTGCTTTCTGGATCTGGCGGTTCATGTCCTCGATCTGCTCACGCAGTTTGGACAGTTTCTCAACGGAACTCTTTTCATTTTCCCACTGTGCCTTTGCAGAATTGAAGGTATCCTTTAACTCAGCCAGCTCTTTCTGCAATGTTTCCAGACGCTCGCGGCTCAGATTGTCGGTCTCTTTTTTCAGTGCGGCTTCCTCGATCTGCATCTGCAGAATCTTACGGCGCTGCTCATCCAGCTCGGCCGGCATGGAATCCAGTTCTGTCTTGATCAGAGCGCATGCCTCGTCGACCAGGTCGATTGCTTTATCCGGCAGGAAACGATCGCTGATGTAACGGTTCGAAAGGGTTGCGGCTGCAACGAGGGCACCGTCGGTGATTTTTACGCCGTGGTAAACTTCGTAGCGCTCTTTTAAGCCACGCAGGATGGAAATCGTATCCTCTACGGTCGGCTCATCAACCTGAACCGGCTGGAAACGGCGCTCCAGGGCGGCATCTTTTTCGATGTACTGGCGGTACTCATCCAGCGTTGTGGCACCGATGCAGTGCAGTTCGCCTCGTGCCAGCATAGGTTTCAGCATGTTTCCGGCATCCATCGCGCCGTCGGTCTTTCCGGCGCCGACGATCAGGTGCAGCTCATCGATGAACAGAATGATTTTTCCGTCGCTCTTTCTGACTTCCTCCAGAACGGCTTTCAGACGCTCCTCGAATTCGCCGCGGTATTTTGCACCGGCTACCAAGGCTCCCATATCGAGGGAGAAAATGGTTTTATCTTTCAGGCTCTCCGGTACATCGCCGTTGGCGATTCGCTGGGCCAGGCCTTCTACGACTGCGGTTTTACCAACACCAGGCTCACCGATCAGAACCGGATTGTTTTTTGTCTTACGGGACAGGATACGGACAACGTTCCGAATTTCGGTATCACGGCCGATAACCGGGTCCATTTTCTGGTTTCTGGCTTTTTCTACGATATCCTGGCCATATTTTTCCAGGGTGTCGTATGTTGCCTCCGGGTTGTCGGTGGTAACTCTCTGGTTTCCGCGCACGGTGCTTAATGCCTGCAGGAAACGTTCTCTTGTGATGCCGTACTCCTGAAACAGTTTTTTCATGGACGGGCTTGGGTTTTTCAGCATTGCCAGGAAGAGGTGTTCTACGGAAACATACTCGTCTCCCATGGCTTTCGCCTCATCCTCAGCATTTATCAATGCTTTATTCAGATACTGACCGATATACGGCTGACCGCCGGATACTTTGACGCGGTCGTTCAGCGCCGTCTCGACACGGTTCAGAAAATGTTCTTTGTTGATTTCCATCTTTTCGATCATTTTCAGAATCAGGCTGTCGTCCTGATGCAGGAGATTATACAACAGATGCTCCTGCTCTATTTCCTGGTTGCCGAAATCGTATGCGGTCTTTTCCAGGTCCTGTACAGCCTGCAGCGATTTTTGTGTGAATTTACTGATATTCATAATCGGCTTCCTCCTTATCTATTTGGGTGCTAACATTCGCTCCGAACAAAAAGAGCGTTGATGTGAATTTTCTTTTCTTTCTTTGTTCTAGTCGTACTATAACACTAGTTGTTAGCACTGTCAAGAGGAGAGTGCTAATTTTTTTATTTTTCTCGGACCACGCTTTGTGTTGGGTTCCGTCAAAAAGAAATTATTTATTGCCATACACAGCAATAAAATGAATCAGTGCTTCCGTTTCCGAACTGGCATACTTTTTTGCAGAGGCTTCCAGTGGCTGCGAATGATATGCTTCAAAGGATTCGCCCTCTTTATCTCCAGATACGTAATGATCTATATTGATCTTCCACTTCCTCATTTCATCAAAATAAACCGTATTTGCAATTTCCGAACTCCAGTCCATATGCTCGATCAGATAATGTTCCATTCCATGATAACATTCTTCACAAATCGTTGTAAAAAATTCTTCTGCCGTCTGTGAGCTTAAATACCCTGGATCGTACCAGATTTCTTTCTGTTCGTTTGCGTTTGTATACAGCGCAATGCAATTCAATGACTCTATCTCTTTCATCTGCAGCGGAATTTCGGGAATTCCAAGCCGTTTTGTTTCAATCTGAATCATCCTCTGTGCATCACTTGTTCTTTCTTTCAGCGTTTTCTGACTCCACTCGCTCTCTTTTAAGCTCAGCAGAAATTCTTTATTTTCCCCAAAAATGGTCTCCTGATTCTGAACAAGGTTATAGTTCTTTTCTCGTTCGTAAAGTTCTGCCGCTTCGGACGGAGATTCAAACTTCTGATATATCATCATACACGTCGGCACCATACACACGCATACCGAAACAAACAGAAATGTATTTATGTCACTTCTTTTTAATCTCCAGGATTTTTTCGGAGAGTATTTTCCTTTTTTTCTATGCAAATCTCTTAGAACCGTAATAAGAAACATCCCATCCAGCGCAGCAAGAAACAACACAATTTTCAGTGAATACTGAGCAAACAAAAACAGCATCAGTATATTCGGCAGAAACGCATGGAACAAAATCTCATTTCCAGTTCCATCTGCACAATAGCTTCGAATGGGTGATGCCAGCCACAAAATCAGGCACAGCGCATAGGCAAAAAGCATTGTCCCCGCCGAAACATGAACTGACAGTTCTGTAATATGTACTTCAACCTGTTTTACATACATCACATACAAGATGCCTATCGGATACAAAACAGAACATTTGCTCAGCCAGTATGCCGCTGATTTTCTTTCCCGTTGTCTTTTCCGCTCCTCCATATCAGATCCCCCCTGATTTTTCTTCTGTTTTATTCAGAATACTTGTATGTTTATTTTAGCGTAATTTTTCGTTTTTGCCTATCCTGCATTTTAAGTCAAACCTTCCTGTAAACACAAAAATTGCGAAGCCCTTTTCTTTGCAGGACTCCGCAATTTCTTTTTACTCTATGATGCATAACAGGCAGCATATTTCATTTCGTATCAAACCTCGTCGCAATCATATGCACCACATACGGCACGAGAATGACCGGGATTGCAAGGTAGGCGAGAATGCTGTACGCTTTCTGGATCAGCGTCAGCAGGCCGAGCTGGGCGATGAGGAAGTCTGCGATGCAGCAAGCGAGGACGGCGAGGATCTGGGTGCGTCTGATTTTGCCTGCGGTTCTTCGAAGGACTTGGCATGCTGGACGAAGACTGCGACATTGGCAAGCTGGAAGGTTCCGTAGAGGAATGCGGCGTACAGGGCTTTGCCGAATGGGAGGTCTGCGGTTTTCATGGTGTTTACAGTATCGCCGATCTTTCCGGCTCCGGCGATGATGTTCGGGACGTAGACGATCAGCAGACCGGCAATAATGCAGATGGACAGCACTGACGCTACTTTCCGCACCAGATCCGTTCCGAATACTGAAACGACGAAAATAATTTTCCAGTTTCATAACGATTCTCCCTTCTTCCTAACAAGCAAAAGGGCATACTGACCTTCTGTTGGTCAATACGCCCTTGTATCTCCGATGTGCTTTAGTATATCACAGTTTTAACGCGAATGCACTCAATTTTAAGCAAAACGCAAAAGATCCCGGGATTTTTCTCTCCCGGGATCTGAAAATTCTTACTATGTAATTCTTTTTTAAACCACACGTCTTACCGCAAGAATCGTGGTATACGCTGCGTTGCTGCTGATCTTGATACCGTCGCGCTCATTGCTTGCGTGTACGATTGCACCGCCGCCGATGTAGATGGCTACGTGGCCGCTGTAGCAGATAATATCGCCCGGCTGAGCCTCTGCATAAGATACACCGCGTCCTACACCACGCAGTGCACTGGAGGAATGCGGAAGGTCGTATCCGAAGTGTGCGTAAACGCTCATGATAAAACCAGAGCAGTCAGCTCCGTTGGTAAGGCTTGTGCCGCCCCATACGTATGGATTTCCAATAAACTGTGTTGCATAGGATACGATGGCACTTCCGGTTGCGCTTCCGGTGCTGCTGGAGCTGCTGGAATCATCCGAGCTGCTGGTATCGCTGGACGAAGAATCATCGTAAGAGCTTCCTCCGTTAGACGGTGTTGTTGTCGTGGTGGAGCTTCCTGTGCTGGACGGTGTGTTGTCTGCCGTTGTTGTATTATTTGCAGCACTACTTGCGGCTGCTTCTGCTGCTGCCTGTCTTGCTGCTTCTGCCTGGCGGGCTGCCTCGGCTGCTTCTGCTGCCTGACGGGCCTCTTCGGCTTTTCTTGCTGCCTCTTCGGCTGCAATCTCCTCCTGGATCTGCTGGATCTTTGCGTTCTGCTCTGCCAGTACTGCGTTGTACTGTGCAGCCATGTCGTTCAGGTCTGCGATCTGGTTTTCGTAGTCATCGGAAACGGCTTTTTTCTGCTCAAGCATTGCCTCAAGGGACTGCTGCTGTGCTTCCTGCTCTGCCTCACTAGCTTCGAGATCTGCTTTTTCATCTGCAAGCTGATCGCTGTAGTCTGTTACCTGCTGTACAAGATCCATGTACTCCTGCAGGCACTCTCTGTCGTATTTGTATAACTTCTGGGTGTACTCAGCCTGGTTGAGAATGCTGCTTAAATCTTTTCCCTCCAGAAGAAGTGCTGCCCAGCCGTTGTCTCCGCCGCTCTCATAGAGGAACTGGATTCGTTTTTTCATCAGCTCGTACTGCTCGTCCTCTTCAGCCTGGGACTGTGCCAGTTTTTCCTGTGTTGTTTCAATTTCTGTCTGTTTCTCTGCAATTTCATTTTTCAGATTTTCAACGGATGCCATGGTTACGACAAGCTGTGCGTCCAGGTCATCAATCTCGCCGGTAATCTGATTCTTTTTAGTTTCCAGATCGTCGATTTCTGCTTTTGCGTTGTCAAGCTGTGCGCTGGTCTCGGCCTGTGCTGCCTGCTGCTGCTGTAACTTCTCCTGTTTGGAGGCGCTTACTGTCATTACCTGAGCTGCACTTACGATCACTGCTAAACTTAAGGCAAGAAATTTTTTTCTCATTCTTTCACTCCCAAATTGATTCGTTGTATGTAGGATTTCTGTTTCCAGTTTTACCTGTTTCTTAGAAATTCAATTATTCTGTAACAATTTTGAAATATTTTTCCCAATTCTTTTACATAATATCACAATTCACAAATGGATGCAAGGAAAAATATCCCGCCTTTTTGTAAACAATTCGTGAACAGTAACGATACATGTTATTTTACCTTCTGTACACTCACACAACTCAATTTGTATTGATCCGGCGAGGAAAGCGCATCGCCGTCGGGGATTGAAAAGTCCTCTGCGGAGAATTTCGCACAGAGTGCCCGGTACTGATCCTCTGTAAAAGACGGCACCGCATCCTGATTCCATTCCAGACTGATTTCCTGATCGGTCACGCCGCGCGTTACAATTTTCCCGCCTTCAAAATCCTTTTGTTTCATTTCTTTTAACGCATTGTAAACTGCAGTTCCATAATCCAGACGTACTTTCAACACGGCATTGGCGTACTCCTCCACGCCGCCGTTTGCGATCAGTGCTCCGCCTGCCGCAGATGCTGCTGCGCCAAGTACATTCTGATACGATGCACCGTCCGAGAAGAGAATCTGTCCGCTCTCACCGTACCAGCTTTTGATTTTTTCCAAATACGACGGTGATACGCTGCTGCTTTTCCGATACGTATAATCCAGCGTGATGCTGTTTTCTCCAAGTCCCAGATCCGCAGCGGCCGCCTCTGCACCGAGTGCATAACCTGTCCCGTACTTTGTTCCGTTCTCTTCGTTTTTCTGTCCGATATAGCCCAGGTGCGTGTAGCCGGCCTGTACTGCCGCATAGCCTGCCAGGTAGCCGGCCTCTGATGCATCAATTTCCAGGCTTTCTGTATTTCCGCGGAGACGGCTGCGGCCGCTCTCACTGACCGGTTCTGCCTCCAGCAGCAGAAAACGGACATCCTTCCAGTCGCGCTGTGCATCGTAAACGGCGCGGCTCATGCTCGTTCCGGCACAGACGATAACGGATGCTCCCTTCTGCGCCGCCTCTTTGATGGTGTTTTCATAGTCCTCTGTTGTCCGTCCTGCCGGAACACTTGCTTCATATTTCAGACCGCTCTCGTCTCCATACTGCGCAAGACCGTTCCATGCTGACTGATACACGGCATCGGAAGCTACCTCACTGCCGTCGGTTACCAGCACCAGATCCACTGGTTCCGTCTTTTCTTTTCCGCAGCCGCCCAGCAGCAGCAACGACACTACGCCAAGACAGAGCGCCCATTTCCAGCTCTTTCGCATGTTTACTCCCCTTGTATTTTTATTTTCCAGATTTTTTCTTTTGTATTTCTGATCTGCGTCTTTCACGCACCTTCTAGTATAGACAATTCCAGCGCAAAAAGAAAGAGAGAATACACGAACTACAAAGTTTTTTTGTATTCTCTCTTATTTTTTATAGAAGATATTTTACTGGAACAGATCGTTCAGGATTTCTGCCGGTTTCTTCCTGCGGTAGCCTTCACTGTCACTTAAGATACTGCTGCTCCAGGTGAAATGATTCACACCGGTCAGATAGGACCGGTCAAGAACTTTTACACCATACCGCTCATACGCAACCGGATAATACATTTTCATGTATTCATTTGCCAGCTCAATAGCTTCACTGTTAATGCTTCCTGTTGAAGAAACGGTTCCGCCAAGCTGAATATACGGCGGTGTCGCATGAATGACAACCACGCTGCCGTCCGAGCACTGGCCAATGACAATCCAGACATGACCGCTCTTGCTGACCACATCACCCGGCGTAAATTTCTGGGACGTATCGCCTGTCACGCAGGTTCCCCAGCCTTTTCTTGCAAAGTAGGCCGGCATTCCAGTGGAGGTTGTCGTTGCATACTCTTTCGTCACCTGATGTGCGGTCCATCCGACATAGCCGGAACAGTCAAGACCTTTTCCGTACTCATACAGATGATCGGAATAGTTGTAGGTGGAATTCTGTGTATTGAAGAATTGTTTCCACTGCGCATTGACGCCGTAACTCTCTGCCTCTGCGTCTGTGTGGCCGCCTCCCCAGATATACAGGGTATTTCCAAGCGGAAGCAGTGCATTTTTCAGAAAGTTCCGTACGGTGCGGACACCGATCTGCGCGGACGGTTCAAATCCGTCCGGACTCTGTACCAGCTTGCCGTCCTCATCGAACACATACGTTTTTCCGTCGATCACCTGTTTTCCGGTTATCATGCCGCCCCAGTTTCGGAAATAGTATGTATTTCCGCCAATCGACTGCCAGCCGATTGCCATTTTCGAGTCAGATCCAAGGTAATAGAGGTTATTATCATAGGTAATAAACGCATTCTTGTACATGCCGCCCCAGCTTCTCGGATAATAATAGTTATAATCCCAGTATACCCAGCCGCTTGTCGCCATAACGCCGTTTTTGTCTACATAATAATAGTTTCCGTCGTACTGAAACAGCTCGTCATCTCTTCTGGTTCCATTGGCGTTGATCCAGTAATACGTTCCGTCCAGAAGCAGCCAGCCCGTATGGCTTGTGCCGTCCTCATCGAAATAATATGTTTTTCCGCCGTTCTGCACCCAGCCGGTGGCAAATGTTCCATCTGAATTGGCATAGTATGTTTTACCGCCGATGGTAAATGTCTGATCATGGTACAGACCGCCCCAGCTCTGGAATGCGTATTTTGTTCCGCCGATGGTATGAATTCCGGTGTACATGCCGCCCCAGCTTCGGAAATAGTAGCGGTTTTTGTCGTAGGTGATCCATTCAGACGATGCCATCGTACCGTCTTCTTTCATCCAGTACCAGTTGTTGTCATATTTCACCCAGCCGGTCTGAAGCGACGTATCCTTGTTGATCCAGTAATACGTTCCGTTGGTCAGATACCAGCCCTCTTTTGTAATCTGCTCGCCGTCTTCCAGAAAATAGTATTTCTTTCCATTGATATCGCAGACACCTGTATAGAAGGTTCCGTCATCCTTTGCCCAGTATTTCTTTCCCTGCCAGGTAAAAGATTCGTTACGGTAAACGCCGCCCCAGCTGTGGAAATAATATCTTGTTCCGTCAACCTCTTTCATTCCGGTGTACATCACACCGTCACCGTCGAAATAGTATCGGTTGTTGTCATACGTGATCCATTCAGATGCAGCACGTGTGCCGTCCGCTTTCAGCCAGTACCATTTGCCTTCCAGCTTCAGCCAGCCGGTCTGAACAGAACCATCCTGATTGATCCAGTAAGTCTGATCTCCCAGCTGAACCCAGCCGGTCTGGCTGGCATGATAGATCGATCCGTCATTCTGCGCTATGTAGGTTTTTCCTTTTACGGTAAAGAAGGTGTTTCGATATACACCACCCCAGCTCCGGAAATAATACTCGTTTCCTCCGATGCTCTGGAAACCGTTTTTATAAATGCCGCCCCAGCTCCGGAAGTAATACAGATTGTTGTTGATTTCTTTCCAGCCGGATGCCATCATGACACCATTATCATCAAACCAGTACCAGTTATCATCGTACAGCAGCCAGCCGGTCTGCAGGACGCCGTCTTCTCTTACCCAATAATATGATGTGCCTTTTTTCAGCCAGCCTTTTTGTGTGATCTGCGCTCCCGTAGTATCATCAAATGCGCAGAGATCACCATGTCCATTCATTGTTCTGACTATTCCACGGGCAACGATACCATTTTCCTGTACATAGTACATTTTTCCACTGATGCTGAGATACACATTTCTCTGAATGCCGCCCCAGCTCTGGAAATAATAAAGGTTTCCATCTACTTCCTGAAAACCATTTTTATAGATTGCTCCGTCTCCCTTGGCATAATAAAAATTATTATCGTATGTGAACCAGCTGTTTTCTGCCATGCGGCCGTTCCGGTCCGGATCCAGCCAGTACCAGTTTCCATTCCGGTAAAGCCATCCTGTTTTCAGCTGTCCGTTCTCATAAAAATACCAGCCGCTGTCGCCTGCCTTAACCCAGCCATTCTGACTGGCCCGCACAGCAGCACCGCTGTCCTGTGAAGCCTGTGTCTGCGTTTCACTCTGTATCCCGCTCTGCTGATCCTCTGTCTCCACAGACTGGTCCATCACCGTGCTGCTCCCCACAGCACTCGCGGAAACAGTCGTCGGATGTACGCTGAGCATCAGCACCATAAAAAGTGTACCGCCCAGAAGACTTCTCAATTTTTTCTTCGATGTCATTGGCAAGTAACTCCCTTACTATATTATATCTGCTTTTCTCTCCATGTTATCATTAGAAATTATATTATCTTTTGTAATATTTTGCAATAAAAACGTAAAAAAAGAGACATTCACGAAGGAATGTCTCTTTTTTTCTGTGTTTTATTTCACGCTTTATTCTGTCTTTTCAAGACAATATCCTGTGTTATTAGAACAATCCTGTAATCTTTCCAGTAGCGTCTACATCGATACGCTCTGCTGCCGGAACTTTCGGCAGACCTGGCATGGTCATGATGTCACCGGTCAGGGCTACGATGAAGCCTGCACCAGCGGAGATTTTCAGGTTACGTACGGTAACTTCGAATCCGGTCGGTGCGCCGAGTTTGGTCTGATCATCGGTCAGGCTGTACTGGGTTTTTGCCATACAGATCGGGCAGTTGCCAAATCCGAGAGCCTCTAACTGTTTTGCCTGTTTCTGTGCATTTGCGGTCAGGACAACTCTGCTTCCGCCGTAGATCTTCTGAACGATGGCGTTCAGTTTCTCTTCGATGGAGCCTTCCAGATCGTATGCATAGGTGAAATCGTTCGGCTGCTCGCAAAGACGGACAACTTCTTCTGCCAGGGCTACGCCGCCCTCGCCGCCTTTTGCCCATACCTCGGACAGAACAACGTTGACACCGAGCTCTTTGCATTTCTCCTCAACCAGCTTCAGCTCTGCTTCGGTATCGGTCGGGAATGCGTTGATGGCAACGACACATGGCAGTTTGTATACGTTTGTGATGTTGCTTACGTGTTTCAGAAGGTTCGGCATACCTTTCTCCAGAGCTTCCAGGTTCTCGCCGTTCAGTTCTGCTTTCGGAACGCCGCCGTTGTATTTCAGGGCACGAACAGTTGCTACGACTACAACTGCATTCGGTTTCAGGCCTGCCATACGGCATTTGATGTCGAGGAATTTCTCAGCACCAAGGTCAGCACCGAAGCCTGCCTCTGTGATAGTGTAATCTGCTAATTTCAGGCACATTTTGGTTGCTGTTACAGAGTTGCAGCCGTGTGCGATGTTTGCGAATGGTCCGCCGTGAACGATAGCCGGAGTTCCTTCCAGAGTCTGTACCAGGTTTGGTTTCAGGGCATCTTTTAAGAGTGCTGCCATAGCGCCTTCTGCGTGCAGGTCACCTGCGGTTACCGGTTTCTGCTCGGATACTTTTCCGTAGGTATATCCGATGATGATCTTGGAAAGTCTTTCTTTCAGATCTGTGATGTCGCTTGCCAGACACAGAACTGCCATAACCTCAGATGCTACGGTGATGTCATAGCCGTCTTCTCTCGGCATTCCGTTTGTTCTTCCGCCAAGGCCGTCTACAACGCTTCGAAGCTGACGGTCATTCATATCTACGCATCGTTTCCAGGTGATCTTTCTCGGATCGATATTCAGAGCGTTTCCCTGGAAAATGTGGTTGTCGATCATAGCTGCCAGCAGGTTGTTTGCTGCACCGATTGCATGGAAGTCACCGGTGAAGTGAAGGTTGATATCTTCCATTGGAACAACCTGTGCGTATCCGCCGCCTGCTGCTCCGCCTTGGCGGCCAGCTCACCAGGTGTTGTCTTCAGCACTTGAGCGGCGTGGAACAGCAGCTCCTGATTCTTGTTCATGACTTCCAGGCTCAGCTTGCCCACCGTGGCCTCAATGCGGCGCACGCCGGAAGCGATGGCACCCTCGCTCTTAATCTTGAACAGGCCGATATTCTTCGTATTGGCAATATGAGTTCCGCCGCAGAATTCCATGGAAACCCCGTCCAGCCCATCCCTGCATCCGCCCACCTGGACCACGCGCACCACATCCCCGTACTTGTCGCCGAAGAACTGGGCAATCGCGGCATTGCCCTTCACGTCCGCATAGGCGCGTTCCGTGCAGTGCACGGGAAGAGACTCCTCAATCCAGCCGTTCACTTTCTCTTCAATCAGGCGGAGCTGATCCGGAGAAACGGCGCTGCTGTTAAAGTCAAAGCGCAGCCGGTCTTCCGAAACAAAGGACCCCTGCTGGGCCGCATCCGGGCTGACCACCTGATGCAGGGCGCAGTGAAGAAGATGCGTGGCGGTGTGATGCGCCTCAATGCGGCGGCGGCGTTCCGCGTCAATGCTCAAATGCACGCGGTCGCCGGGCCTCACCTCCAGCCCGGGACGGGCCTCCACCACATGGGCTCGGGCATTCCCTATCTGCTGGACGGCCATCACATGGTAGCTTTCCCCGCCGATTTCAATCAAACCGGCATCGGATACCTGCCCGCCCATTTCCGCGTAAAACGGAGTCTTGTCCGTGATGATGAACAGGGAATCCCCCTGGCGGCTAACTT
>OGPU01001764.1_pt1 | contig 17290 bp, 12 predicted proteins | sample 1552991 | NCBI WGS metagenome assembly OGPU01 (sample SAMEA2580296, study PRJEB22360) | human gut metagenome | biome: human gut; feature: human-associated habitat; material: faeces | place: Denmark | collected 2008/2010 | reverse complement strand
GGCTACCAAAACTCGGGCAAGACCACGCTCGTCGAGAAGGTCATTGCCGAGCTCACCCGCCGCGGCCTGCGCGTGGGTTCACTCAAGCATCACGGACATCACGGCTTTGATATCGATGTGCCCGCTAAGGACACCTGGCGCCATCACCAGGCCGGGTCCAAGCACGTGGGGCTCATCTGCGCCACGCGCTGGGCGGAGTACGCCGACACGCGCGAGGAGGACGAGATGTCCGCGCGCGAGCTGCTGTCGCGCTACAACGATGTCGACGTGGTGATCATCGAGGGCTACAAGACCGAGGGCTTTGACAACATCGTCGTCGCACGCTCCGGTGTCGACCGTCTGCGCGGCAAGAGCTCGCTCGACCTGGTCGACGGTCACACGCTGGCCCTTGCCTGCAACGAGGCCCTGGCGCGTCAGGCCTTCGATGCAGGCTTTGCGACCCGAGCCATCAACATCAACGACGCCCGAGCCATCTGCGATCTCATCCAAGACCACCTTTAAGGCTTGACGCTGAACCTGCCAAAAAGGGACAGGTTTATTTTGGCAGGTTTTATCTGGGCAAACGTCATTTCCACCACAAAGGGGCCAGGCTCCTTTGTGGTGGTTTTTGCTTAAGTAGATGTGTGGGACATGCCTTACAATCTACCAAGTAGTTCATGACGGGCGAAAAACGGAGAGAAGGGGCTTGATGCGTCCTTAATGTTTCGTGCGGATAGATTGATTTGACAGACGGTGGCGAATACCACCGCCCGTATTCGTATGAAACGAGGAGTCTCCATGCTCGCATCTCTTCTCTCAAAACCTCAACCTTCGCTGTCCGTGCAGGCCAAGCGCCTGGTGGCGATGCGCTTTCTCATCTACACCGGTTTTCAGACCAGCTACTTTATCGGCGTTATCGGAACACTCACCTATGCAGACGATGCCTCGGTCGTGGCGACATCGCTGGCCGTCCTTTTTATGAACGTATTCGTGATCCTTGGATCCTTTGCGGGCGGCGCGGCGCTTGACGCCTGGGTGCCCGCGCCGTCATTTCTTGCTGAGCATCGTGGGCACGCTGGCAACCGGCGCGGCGACCATTGCCTTTGGCAGCGCGACCGGCATCGTCCTGCTCGGCGCGGTGCTCCTGGGCTTTGTGATGGGGTTTGCCCAGCCCATCACCACATCCTATCCAGCCTACCTCACCGACGATCCTGTCGAGCTCAAAGACATCAACTCTGCCATCGCCATGTTCTCTAACGTGAGTATCATCGTCGGCCCCATGATGGGCGGCTTTGTCGCGGCGGCTACATCGTCACGCGCGGTGTTCGTGCTCATGATGATTTTTACCGTACTGGCGTTCATTGCCGGCTGGGGCTTTAGACCGCAAGCAGTTCGCGTCGCCGCGCGTGAAAGTACTCCCGCGGACAGCAGTACAACGGCAATCACTGCCAGCCAAAGCTCCAACCCCAGCACGTTCGCCCGCGTCACCTTCGCGACAAGCATCAAGACAGTCTTCACCAACAGTATCCTCGCCTTGCTGTTCTGCATCATCTTCCTCTCGAACTTTGGCTACGGTGCCTTCGATCCGCTGGAGTCGTTCTTCTACCGCGATGTCCTGCACGTCGGTGTCGAATGGATGGGCTGGCTCTCGTCGGCCTCGGGCGTGGGCGCGGTGCTGGGCGCCGTGGCCGCGCTCCGCTTGCCTCCGCACCTGGTCAACCTTAAGACGCTGCTTGTGGCGCTCATGTCCGTGGGTCTGGGAAGCCTGCTCTACGTGGGAACGCCGTACGTGGGCGTAGCCCTTGTCGGCCAGATTGCCCTGGGCGTGGCCTGGGGCGTTGTCAACCCGCTCCACAACACCATCGTGCAAACAACGGCCCCGCTCGAGCAGCTCGGTCGCGTCAACTCGGTCATGGGCTTTGGCAATATGTTTGCCGGCGTGGCGCCGCTGGCGATTGCCCCGTGGCTGGCGGCGACATTTGGCGTGCAACAGACGCTCGTAGGGGCGGGCATGGTCGTGACGGCAGTTCCCGCGGCGTTGCTGCTGTTTGGGCGCCGGCATTTTGATCGTGCCGCAAGGCAGTAAAAACCATCACAACATTCGATGAAAATCGCGATTTTGCCGAAAAACGTCGAATGTTGTGATGGTTTGCGCCCCGGGCCAGGCCATCCTGCGGGTCTGGCCACCACAAAGGGCCAGGCACCTTTGTGGTGGTTTTTGCGTTGACGGGCCGCGCCCGCGCCTTGGTATACCATGTACGCCGTTTGCGAATACACCCCACACCGCCGCTCTGCCCAGAAAGGCCCCCATGGACGCCACCTTCAGTCACATCAAAGCCGTGTTCTGCGATATCGACGGCACGCTGCTCACGAGCCAGCACACGGTGTCCCCGCGCACCGTGGCGGCGATCCGCGCCCTGCGCGAGCGCGGCGTACTCTTTGGCCTGTGCACCGGGCGCGACGCCCAAGCGACCGAGGCCATATACGAGCTCTGGGGCATCGAAGGTCTGGTGGACGTGCTCGTGGGTTGCGGTGGCGCCGAGGTCATCGACCGCGCGCACGACATCAACGAGCTGAGCTACCGGCTACCAGGCGAGACCATCGCGCGCATCTGCAAGCACATGGCGGACCTTCCGGCAACGCCCGTCTGCCCCCGAGACGGCGTGTTCTACGTGCCCGAGAGCAACGCGTGCGTCGAACACCTGTCGCGTGTCGACGGCGTGCCCTACAAGGTGGTCGATTTTGCCGAGTTCTTGCGCGAGCCGCAGCCCAAGGTGATGTTTACCATGGCGCCCGAGGTAATGCCGCAGGTGATTGAGCGGGCGTCGACGTTTGCCGATGACACTGTTAAGGCGGCGGCTCTGCAAACCACGCAGCGGCTCTACGAGTTCATGGATCCACGCGTGTCCAAGACGCGCGGCCTTGTGCGCGTGGCGGAGCTCAACGACATGGAGCTCCAGGACATCTGCGTGTTTGGCGATGCCGATAACGACACCTGCATGGTGGCTGACGCCGGCGTGGGCGTGGCCATGGCAAACGGCAGCGACGCCACCCGTGCCGCCGCCGACTTTGTAACCGCGAGCAACGACAAAGACGGCATCGCGATCTTTATCGAGGAGCATCTGCTGTAGCGCCGGGGGAGAACCACCGCAAAGGGGACAGGCTCCTTTGCGGTGGTTCTCAGGCGATTTGGGCGAATTGATGCCTAAAATCTGCGCGAAAATCCAAAGAACGTTGTCTGAACATTACGCTTCTAACCACCGATGAGTTAAAGATATTCCCATCAGCTTGGTAGTCTATTCCTCCCGGTTAATGACCTACTGTTCACGGTCGATTTTCGACCGTTCACAGGATGTTTGCTCTTGAGCAAAATGTTGTGCAAATAAATCTAATGCCATTAAAAAATAATAGGCAACTAAATTACCAGCAGAAACAAAAAACAGATAGCGAATAAACGAAGGCAAATCTGAGTAAATGTCAAGAGAATTGAGAACTGGCTACAAAAATGTCGGTTTTGTTGCTCGGATGTTTAAACAATAGTTACAATAGTATTACTAAGCGTGCGCAATTACAGGTTGCGCAGATACGTTTGATAGTGAAAGAGCAAGATCGCGGTCTCTTGGGGAGGAGACATCGATGAAAGCGAATTCAGAAAAAACTAAGCAGAAAAAAGCGACGCGCCGTGTACTGGCAGGCGTTTTGTGCGGAGCCTCCGTGTTGAGCCTGGTACTGTCGCTCGTCATGCCTCCGATCTCGCAGGCCATTGCCAACGATGCCCAGACGGTTTCTACCGAGGAAACTGTGACGGTGGATTCCTCAAGTGAGTCTGCTGACGTAGACAACACTACTAACGGGGATGCCGAAAGGCAGGATAACAACGACGTCAAGAATGACGAAGCCTCTGGCGACGCTGGTGCGGCGAGCCTGTTGTCCGATGACGCAGGGGTTGAGGATGCTGTACAGCCTGCGGATGACAGTGCTAATGATGAGGGCGATATTGCTCTAGCTGTGGAAGACGCGGACGGATATACGCAGATTAATACAGCACAGGACCTCTACGATTACCTTCAAAATGATAAAAAAACCGGCAAGTTTCGCCTGAATGCCGATGTCGAGTGTGCAAGTGACATTACGTTGGGCGCAGGTGAGGTGACCTTAGATTTAAATGGTCACAAGATTAAGCATAATGGCACCGAATCAGGTCGCAACAACATGCCCATGTTCAATGTGCCTGCGGGCGCGACGCTCACGATTGAGGATTTGAATCCAGGAGTCGACAGTGAGTGCAAGCAGGACTTCGACAAATTCGGGAACCTTGCTACGCTCGATTACGACGGCAACGGTACGCCCAACAAGCTCACGTACTACGTGACCAAGTCAACTCCGAATGGCACTGCTACCACTGAGACGCTCTACAAGCACGAGGTCAGCATCAGCGGCGCCATCGTGGGCACCGCTGCTCACTCTACGATGAAGCTCATCAACGTCTGTGGCGGTACGTTTAACCTTCAAAGCGGCGTGCTGACCACGAATCAGGACGCAAATGTTCGCCACCTGATTTATGCCGATAACGGCTCTACCGTCAGCATGAGTGGCGGATACGTTTGTGGTGCTTCTATGGGCAGCGATGGTGCTGGTGCTGGAATTCATGTTGAGGGCTCAACCCTGGATGAGGGCTCAACCCTGGAGATCTCTGGCGGCGTAATTGCTGGTAACTATGCCCCCAGTGGCGGCGGCGTTTATGCCCGGAATTCTACGGTACACATGGTTGGCGGTATTATCTCCGGTAACGGTACAAATAATTCTCAAAGCGGTTTTGGCGCGGGAATTTGTGCTGAGAACTCTAATGTGGCCATTACGGATGGTCACATTACTAACAACAAATATCAGCACTACGATGATAGTCACAAGGGTAACGGTTGCCACGGTGGTGGCGGCATTGCTGCTTTCAATGGCGGCAGTCTCGCAATTGCAGGCGGTTACATCACGGGCAACTACTCTGCCGAGGCTGGCGGCGGCGTCTATGCTGGCGCTTGGAATAGTGCTCTTTCCGGGTTTACGTTTTCTGGTGGAACCATAGCTAGCAACGTGGCGCAAAACTCGGAGGGCGGCGGTATCCGTATCTCTGCGCCTACAGTTGGTGTGTTTGAAGTGCCGAAAGGTTCACACGCTTATATCACTAACAATACGACCAATACCACCAACGACTGGGGTGGCGGCGGCGTGTTCGTTCAGGGTGGCAGTGAACAAGGCATTAAATCGGCGAGCCTCAATATATATAACGCGCTGATTACCAACAATCATGCCAATGGCTTTGGCGGCGGGTTTGCCGCTTGCCCGACTGGTAAGACTGCCATTACCGATACCAATGGCATCGCGGTTTTCGGTAATACTGACGGTAAACCTGACGGTAGTTATAACCGATCGGGCGGCACACACGAAAAGACCGATGACAAGGATTGGCTCCCTAACAACAAAGGCGGCGAAATAACTGAAGACTTTATAAAAGCCGGTCACCAGGATCTTTTTCTTGTTCGCGATAGTGCTAACGCTGAATCGCTGCCGTATATCGCTGCCGTAACAGGTCAGATGCTTGGTGGCGGAGCTGCCAACTGGTCGGGCACGATCGACAACGCACCAACGTCTATCGGCAAGTATGAGGGCGCCCAAGCTAAGTACATGATTGGTCTTAAATCTGAGCCGATTCTGGAAGATAAAGATGCTGCTACCGCGGCTGCGTCCCTCTTCATCACGGGCAACAGATCCAACATTCACGGTGGCGGCATCATGACCAACGGCGACGTAATCGCTGGCTCCACCACGCAGGTGAGTGTGTATCCCAAGATGAAGTTCAGTGGCACCAAGGCGCTGACGGGTCGCAAGCTTAAGAAAGGAGAGTTCAAGTTCCAGCTGCTCAAGCAGAACAAGATTACTAAAGAGAATGGTGAGATTTCATTAACAGTCCCGAGCTTTGACAAGGACAAGGACGGCAAACTCAAACTGGAACTCAATGGCTGCACAAAAGTTCGCGATGACGATGGGGTCACGAACGACGATAGCGGTAACTTTGTCTATGATTTGGGCAGGCTCAACTCCGCTGGAACGAACGTCTACTACCTCGTTGAGGACCCCGGCAGCGTTGAGGATCGCGTCCCTGGCGTGGACTACGACAATACCATCTACAAGATTGAGCTTACAACTACGACCGAAAATCGGCCGGTGCTGGATATTAATTACACCTACTATTTAGTTACGAAAGTAAGGGTTACTAATCTCAAAAATAATGAGGTGAAAACGTTTACTCCGAACAACGGTAGCGATGTCTCCATTAAGATCACCGATGGCAACACCGACAAGACCTTTACTAATGCATACAACCCCAAGGGCTCTTGGACGCCTCAGGTGACCAAGAGGGTCGATGGCGGCGAGATGCAAAGGTTCAAGTTCGAGCTGTACACCAAGGATTCCCGCGGCGTTGAGCACCTGTGCGATACCCCCCCAATTCACTGATAAGGGGACGGGTAGCGAGGCGACGGTGAAGTTTACTGATCAGGTAATATTCGGCCCCCTCGGGGTTAATGGTGAAGCAACGTTCACCTACTACATCCGTGAATGCCCCGCCAGCGAGGGCGATGGCACCAAGCACGAGGGCTACACCAACGACACCAAGTCTTTCAAGGTCGTGGTGACGGCAACGGACAACGGTGACGGCACGCTGAAATGCACGCCGGTCTACTACGAGGTCGACGCCAACGATAATGTGAGCGCGAATTCAACCCCTAACCCCACCTTCACCAACACCTACTCCACCTCTTTGCCCCTTTCTGGTATGTCGGGCGTCACTCTGACGTACCTTGCCGGCGCGGCGGTGCTTTGCGCTGCTGCGGCCTGGATGCACATTCGTCGCAAGGCGAATGCGAAGGGAGGCGAGCGTCGTGAATAAGAAAGTTTGCTCTTTCCCGATCTTGTTTGCGCTGCTTGCCCTCCTGATTGGCACCTGCGCGGCTGTGTTCCCCGCATCCGCGCAGGCCGTGCCGACCTCGACCGGTTCCATCACGGTGAGCGGCACCGTGGCGCGCAGCTACGACGCCTACCAGATCTTTAGCGCCAACGTCGTCGACGGCGACAGCGACGCCAAGATCGCCACCGACCTCGCCTGGGCAAGCGACGCAGTGCGCGACGCCGCGCTGCCTGTGCTGCACAGCGCCGGCATGTCCAACTCCCAGACCACCGCGCAGGAAGCTGCCGAATGGCTCAACGCCGATTTCCACCTTACGAGCGCGCTGAGCGCACAGCTCGCTCGTTCCCTCCAGAGCTCTGACGCCGTGCCCCTTAACGCGGGCACGGCGTCAGAGCTGCCCTGTGGCTACTGGCTCATCGTCGCCGACGACGACTCCATTTCCCAGGGCGAGGCCGGCACCGCGCCGGTCATGGCCCTGGTCGGCGGCAGCGCCGTCACCGTCAAGCCCAAGGCGGCGACGCCCAAGGTGGTCAAGCACGTGCTGGAGGACAGCACCGCCGCCTGGCAGAAGGCCGCCGACGCCACGGTCGCCGACGACCTGTACTGGCGCCTCTCTGCCACGGTCCCGGCGGGTCTTACCGCCTACGACACCTATACGGTGCAGTTCGTTGACACCATGAGCGCGGGGCTCGACCCCTCCAAGGTCGCTGCGAGCATGCATGTATACGTGGCGGCAGGCGCGGACGGCGACTTCGATGCCGTCTCGACCAGCAAAGACGGGCGCGTAGGCACCGACCCCGCGAAGGGCTGGACCGACATCACAGCCCAGTGCGCTACCAAGGTAGCGACCGACGGCAAGACCTTCGCCGTGCGCACCGGCGACCTCATCGCCGCGCTCGGCGGGGCCGACGCCTTCACCGCGGGCGCCCGCGTGGTCGCCGTGTACAATGCGCCGCTCAACAGCGCATGCAGCCACGGCATCGCGAAGGGCAACCCCAACGAGGTCTACCTGCGCTACCCGCGCTCTCCCTTTGCCGACCAGTCCGGCGATGCCGGCTTTACCCGCACGCCGAGCGACGATGCGTGCGCCTACACCTGGGATCTCGCGCTCACCAAGCGCGGCAGCGACGGCGACAAGCCGCTTGCCGGGGCGGTCCTGAGCATCGCCGATGACCGTGGTCGCACGCTGGCGGCCGACGGCATGTGGGATGCGGAGGGCAAGGCCACCGTCACCACGGGCGAGGACGGCCGCGTGACCGTCTCGGGCGTGGACTCGGGCAAGCTGGAGGTCCGCGAGCTCAAGGCGCCCAAGGGCTACACCGCCTTTGAGGGCACGCGCTCCGTGACGGTCAAGGCCGAGGGCCTGGACGTTAAGCAGGTGGCCGCCGCCAAGCCCAAGCTCACCATCACGGCCGAGTCGCCCCTGCGCGCCGACAGCGCGGACGGGTCGACGGGCAGCCTGGAGGCGTCGCTCATCAACACGCCCACCGGCACACCCCCTAGCATTACCACCGGAGGCTTTATGCCCTCGACTGGCGATATGGCAATGTACGCCGCGGCCGCCGCAGCGGTCGCCGGAGCCGCGCTCATCGTGGTCGCGCTCCTGGTCAAGCGGGGAGGTGGCAGCCATAAAGAGTAGCTGGCAGCCCCACAGAGAGCGGGGCGAGACGTAGCGAAGTAGATGCTAAGACACAGACAGACAGATTTAGATCAAATGGAATTCGAGCAGAAAGCAGAGGAAAAGAAGATGAGCATGAGCAAGAACATCGCACGCCTGGCAGTAACCGCCGGCCTCACAGCAGCGCTGAGCTTCGGCGGAGTCATGGCCCCGGTGACCATGGCGTTTGCAGAGGGTGCGGCGGGTTCGACCGTAACTTTCAATGACCCTACTTATCAAAAGACTACGACCTATAAGGGCATCCAGATCTTTACGGCTAATGTGAGCGATTCTGCTGTTACCAACATTCAGTGGGCCGGCTCTTCTCAGGTCGAGAAGGATGCAATTCGGGATGTTGTTGTCAGTGCAATTGATAAAGCCGTGAAGGCAGAAGATTCCACCAAAAGCTACAGCAGCAATAACGCACAGGAGGCTGCCGAATGGCTGAATGAACATGCTAAAACTAATGAAGCTACAAAGGTTGCGAGCGACAATGTTCTGAATGTAATTGCGAAAAAACTGAATACCGCTGCTTTTTCCGGTGCATGGAAGGCGACTAATCAGGACAATAAATCCCTTTCCGGCCTTGCCGCCGGCTACTGGCTCTTCCTCACCGATAACACGACAAAGTCCGATAACGAGTCGACTGACGCCTTTACCTCGCCTGTGTATGCCGTGATTGACGGTACGAATACGACGGTGACAATTTCCCCCAAGAAGAGCGTCCCCACGGTCGAGAAGAAGATCCTTGATGATGACTCCAAGTTGAAGGACGTTAACATTACTGACCAGACTGGCTGGGAAGATTACGCCGACTCTCAGATCGACCAGGAGGTCAACTATAAGCTCACCGGCACCATCGCCAGCAACTACGCCACCTTCAGCACCTACGCCTATAAGTTCACGGACGTGCTTTCCGGTGGTCTCGACTACGTCGACGGCTCGGTTGAGGTGTATGCGCTCAAAGACGGCGCTTACACCACGATCGATGCTAGCAAGTACGACGTTGCTTGGGCCAACAACACTCTGACGGTGGACTTCAAGGTCGACGGCACCAAGAAGGGCCTCAAGGACGTTGACGGCTTGACCGCAGACACCAAGATCGTCGTCTTCTACAGGGCCAAGCTCAACGGCAGCGCCGTGATCGGTAACTCCACTGATGGCAGCAAGGGTGGCAACCCCAACACCGTCACGCTCACGTACTCCAACAACCCGTATACCGAGAGCGCGGGCACGACGATTGGAGACACCGTCGCTGACTTCGCCTTCAAGCTCAACCTCATCAAGGTCGACCAGGGCACTGAGAAGGGCCTCGCGGGCGCCGTCTTCACCATCCAGTCCCATGACGCGAACACTAATGGACAGTATGTTGCCTCGAAGGCGGACACTACCGCGGGCGTTGTCGCGGGCCAGCTCGTACCCGATGTCGACGCTAACAACCTTCCTGACTACGTGAAGTTTACGTCCGGCGACAACGGCCTGATTGCCGTCTCCGGCCTCGATGCCGGCTCCTACACGGTGACCGAGGTCAAGACCCCCGACGACAGTAAGTACACCAAGGCCGACCCCTTCACTTTCACCATCACCCCGACGTATAACGACAGCACGATGAAGGTGACGGGCCTTGAGGCGGAACCCTCCGAGGATGACGTGAACCGCATCGACATCGCTTTCTGCAAGCTTGATGATGTTACCGGCGACAACGTTCTTCAGAAGGATGGCGATGCTCAATTTGATGTCAACAAGGGCGAAATCATCGTTTTCGTCGGCAACACCAAGTCCGTCGGTCTCCCGCTGACCGGTCTTAACGGCGTGACCTTCACCTGGATCGCTGGTGGCGCGGTGCTGTGCATCGGCGTGGCGCACCTCATCCGCCGCCGTAAGCAGGCTGAGGAGTCCGAGCAGGAGTAACGCTCACTCACCCATCCCTTTGGCAGGTGGGATGTGATGGCCATGAGACTTGCGGACACTTTTCTCGTCCATCCACGTTCTTGCTTTGCCATTCTCTTTTCGGGGCAGACTCCACACTGGAGTCTGCCCCGTTTTTGGATAACGCAGCCAGCCTCCATCGTCCGATGCGGGCTCGTTCGTCATCGCGTTTCTTGACTCGTATGAGGTTCGGTTTAAGGTCCGTAGGCGCACGCGCGGTGCGGACGGTAGAAGGCATTTGCGCCGCAACAAGCGCAAATAAGAATGCCCGGGGTTCGGAGCCCGGGCATTTAACTAAAGCTGAAAACTAGGCCGCCCGCGCTCTCGTACACTTACGCGGGGTGCGTCGTTTTCTATTGACATTGTATCCCGAATCGCCCAGCCGATCCGGGATATTCTGAAAACTCAAATGCTGGCTTATCCTCGACTGGACGGTGCAGTCTAGCGGCGTTGTCCGGCGCGGAGGTTCGCTAATCGGTTATTATTTGTTTAGACAACTTGAGTTATAGAGGAGTGACTGGCGATGGTGCAGGGCGCCAAACATATGAAGAGCAATAACGCCGCGGCCAACGGTGGCTCAAGCCCTCAACCAAAACCTAAGAGCCGCCGCAAGCGACTGCCGCGCTGGGCCGACCGGCTCATCACCATCGTCATCATCCTTATCGGTGTGGGCCTTATGACCTGGCCGTGGATCTTGGACCGGCTCGAGGCCTCGGGCGTGTTCAACCAGATTAGCACCGTGTCCAGCACCGTGGACGCGCTGTCTGCCGAGGAGCGCGAGCGCATCCTGCTCCAGGCGCGCTCCTTTAACGAGCAGCTGGCGGGCGAGGCCACCGAGCTCCCCGCCGACCAGATCGTGCCCTACGCTCAGCAACTTATCTTTGACCTCGACCCCATGATGAGCTGGGTCGAGATCCCCTCCATCGACGTGAGCATGCCCATCTACCACGGCACGAGCGACGACGTGCTCCAGATCGCTGTGGGCCATCTGGAATGGAGCTCGCTCCCGGTCGGCGGCGAGAGCACGCACTGCGTCCTCTCCGGACATCGCGGCCTGCCCAGTGCCAAGCTCTTTACGAACCTCGACCAGTTGTCAGAGGGCGATCTCTTCGTCATCCGCACGCTCGACGAGGTGCTGACCTATGAGGTCGACCGCATTCTCATCGTCCTGCCCGGCGAGGTGCAAACGCTCGGCATTGAAGAGGGGAAGGACCTCTGCACCCTCGTCACCTGCACGCCCTACGGCGTCAATTCTCACCGTATGCTTGTGCGCGGCCACCGCGTCGACAACCAGTCCGAGGCTGTACGCCTGACAGCAGACGCGATCCGCATCGATCCGCTGCTTGTCGCGCCCATCGCCGCTGTCCCGCTTCTGCTGGCGCTTCTTCTGCTGCTGGCTGTTACGCCGAAGAAAAAGCGCCGGAGCTAAAAATTATCTGCCGGAGGAACCGCTATGCGAAATTGGACAAAACGAGTCTGTGCGCATCTTCTCGCGCTTTTGTGCCTCGCCGCGCTGCTTCCCGCGCGGGCATCCGCTGCGGGCGTGATCGACACGGACCGCGATGTGCGCCTCACCATCGAATACCGGCACGACGGGGAACCGGTTCCGTCTGTCCCGTTTGACCTCTACTATGCCGCGTCCGTTGACGCGGATGCGAACTTCACCCTCGCGGGGGATTTTGCGGACTATCCCGTCAGCCTTGAGAAGCTCACTGCCGCCGAACGGAAAGCGCTTGCCGAAACGCTTGCCGCCTATGTGGACCGCGACGGACTCACGCCGCTGGACAGCAGAAAAACGGACACGCAGGGGATGCTTACGTTCCCAAACCGGCAGGAGCGCCTTGTGCCAGGCCTCTATCTGGTCGTTGGCCGCAGACTCGTGACGGATCGATACACCTACACAACCGAGCCATTCCTGATCGCGCTCCCAAATCTGGAAAACGATACGTGGCTCTATGATGTTACGGCCTCGCCCAAGCACACGAGAACGGAAAATCCGCCCGTTCCGCCCGATGATAAAGACGACTGGCGGGTCATCAAGATCTGGCAGGACGATGTAGAGGAGCTGCGGCCGGACGAGGTCGTGGTCGAGCTGCTGAAGGACGGCACAGTTTACGACACCGTGCGACTGAACGCGAAAAACAACTGGCGTCACACCTGGAAGAGCCTTCCGAAGTACCATGCCGACGGCTCTGCCATTGAATGGCGCGTCACGGAGCAGCCGCTGAAGCGCTACACCGTCCGCATTTCGCGCGACGGCAATACCTTCCTTGTCGTCAATACCTACAACCCGCAAAGCCCGGACGAAGACAGCATAACGCGCACCGTGATCAAGCGCTGGGACGACACGGGCTATGAGCAGAAACGCCCCGATACGATCACGGTCACGCTCCTGAAGGACGGCACGGTCTACGACACAAGGACTATCAGCTGCACGGACAGCTGGCAGTACACATGGAGCGGCCTTCCCCGGTATAACCCGGACGGCACGGAGATCGTCTGGACAATACAGGAAAACGCCGTTCCCGGCTACATTTCAAGCATCCGGGAAACCGGCGATACGTTCATTCTGACCAATACACCTGAGCATCAGAAACTTCCGCAGACGGGGCTTCTCTGGTGGCCGGTCCCGGTGCTTGCTGCGGCGGGCCTGCTGCTTCTGATTTTGGGCACGCTCTTGAAAAGGAAAAATGATCATGATTAAACGCGGAACGCTTTGCACGATTCTGGGGCTGCTGCTCCTTCTCGCCGCGCTGCTGCTCACGGCCTATAACCTCCGCCGCGATGCAGCCGCAGGCGACGCTGCCGAGCTTGTACTTGAACGCCTGACACCCGACCTGCCCCGGCAGGAAAGTCTTTCCCAGTCTCCCACTGGAGAGGGGAAAGAGGAGGCATTTGTCCCGGATTATGTGCTGAATCCGGAGCTGCCCATGCCGGAACGCGAGATCGACGGCCAGCGCTACATTGGCGTTCTGGATATCCCCGCGCTCGGCCTGTCGCTCCCCATCATCAGCACATGGAGCTATCCCGGCCTGCAGATCGCGCCCTGCCGCTACTCCGGCTCCGCGTATCTTGAAAATCTCGTCATTGCGGGGCACAATTACCGCAGCCATTTTGCGTCCCTCCCGCAGCTCCAGCCGGGCGATGCGGTCACGTTTACAGACATGGACGGGACTGTGTTCCGCTACAAGGTCGATTCCCTTGAAACGCTTTCTCCCTACGCCATATCCGATATGACCAGCGGCGGCTGGCCGTTGACACTCTTCACCTGTACCGTCGGCGGCCAGTCAAGGCTTGCCATCCGCTGCAGCGCCGGCTGACGTACTACAAAAATCAGAAAAGTCGTGAAACTCCGAATGTCCCATCGGAATTTCACGGCTTTTTGTTTTGCGTATTGCTTATTTCTTCGTGAGCGTCAGGTGATAATCAGTGCCGTCTTCACGGGCAGCCGCCTGATAGCCGCTGTGCGCGGCAAAGCGCTTGATGTTTTCAACGGCAGTTTCGTTGTCGACGAGAACTTCCAATGCAGCGGGATTGTCCTTCTTGATCGCGTTCTGCACCATCACGACGGGCATGGGGCAGAGATAGCCTCTTGCATCAACCATTTTTCTGCGCCTCCTGCTTCTTCATGCTGTTTACGATGGAGATCACCAGCACGATCACGATACCGAGCACCACTGCGACGCGGCCATTGGTGGAAACGCCGCCCGCAGAGCTTTCGGAGGCCGCGTTTCCGGCAAGGCCGAAGTTATGTGCGAACGCAGCGCCGACGATCATGCCGAACACCGTAACGGCAGAATCCGCGTTGCCGCTGCCGGCAAGAATGAGCTGACGCAGCGGGCAGCACCGAGCCCCAGCCCGCGAGCAGCATACCGAGGAAGTTCCACACATGGTCGGAATGTGCAACCGGCTGTCCGGCGAAGCCGAGATTGAATTTATGCAGGCAGAGATTGCCGATGAGGACTGTGACGAAAATGGCGATGAAGCCCCACAGCAGGTGCAGATCCTTGAACATCATCGTGTCGCGCAGACCGCCGACCATGCAGATACGGGATTTCTGTGCCAGCGCGCCAACAACCAGCGCGATCAGCAGCGCGATCAGGAACGGGGCGTGCTTGGAGCCGGGGCCCTCCTCAGAGAGCTTGAACAGCGTGGGAACAGCCAGGAACAGGATCAGCAGGCCGACCATGACAGCGGGCAGCACCGTGCCGTCGAGCGTCTTGGTGGCGTAGTTCCGCTGAAGCGTGAAGCCCTTGCGGATGAAGATCGTGCCGAGGAAGATACCGGCGGCGAAGCCGGCCAGACCGACGACGGCGTTCAGATCGCCGCCAGCCAGACGCAGCACCATGCGCAGCGGGCAGCCGAGGAAGGCCAGCGCGCCGATCATGACGAATGCGCCGAGCACAAAGCGGAGCGCGGAAGACGAACCGGCTCTGGCTTTCCATTCCTTAGAGGCCAGCGCCATCAGGAAGCTGCCGAGCACAAGGCCGATGATCTCCGGGCGGACATACTGGACCTTGGCAGCAGAATGCAGACCCACAGCGCCTGCGATGTCGCGCTCAAAGCACGCGATGCAGAAGCCCATGTTGGCCGGGTTGCCGAGCGCCGTCAGCACGAGTGCTGCGATGCCGATGACAACACCGGTCAGAATGACGAACAGGTTTTCTTTTTTCATGTTCTCTTTCCTCCGATATAGTCGAACTAAGTTCGCCGAAGTTCGATATTCTGGAACGAGAATATCGAAAACGACGTGAATGCGGGCTTTTTCGCCCGCATTCGTTACTCTTGAATCAGAATAACACGCTTTTTCACGATTGTCAATCATTTTTCTGTTCGACATTTTCGAAAAATATTCAGAATAGAAGAAACGTTCAGAGCAGCAGCGCCGAACCCTGTTCCAGATCGTCGGACAGGAACCGGCGGTTGAGCGCATTCAGGACCCGCTTTTTATCCGCGCTCCACATGGGAGCGATCAGGCTGCGCTTCGCGCCGTCTCCGGTCATACGGTGAATGACCAGCTCGCGCGGCAGCACGCGCAGGCAGTCTTCCAGTACGGACAGATACGCATCCAGCGTCATGGTTTCGAAGTTTCCGGCGGCGTAGTCCTCAGCAAGGTCTGTCCCGGACAAAACGTGCAGCAGATGGAGCTTGATGCCGTCCGCGCCGCTCTGACCGATGTAGCGTGCGGTCTGCACCATCATCTCCGGTGTTTCGCCGGGAAGTCCAAGGATCATATGCGCGACCACATGGATATCCAGTGCCTTGAGCTGCCGGACGGCATTGTCAAACACGGAAAGGGGATAGCCGCGCCGGATATACCGCGCAGTGGATGCGTGGATCGTCTGTAAGCCAAGCTCGACCCAGACAGGCTTCCTTTCCCGCAGCTCCGCGAGCAGCGCGAGGATCTCCGGCGGCAGGCAGTCCGGTCTGGTCGCGATAGACAGCGCGCAGATCTCATCCCGGTCGATTGCGGCCAGAAACAGCGGCCTTAATTGATCGGCGGGCGCATAGGTATTGCTGTAATCCTGAAAATAGGCGATATATCGGGCATCCGGCCCGGCCTTTGCCGCGACAAGGCGTTTGGCCTGGGCAAGCTGTTCAGAAACCGGGAGCGCGGCGGAGGCGGCGAATTCACCGCTTCCGCTGCAAAAGATGCAGCCGCGTGCGTCGAGCGTCCCGTCGCGGTTCGGACAGGTGCATCCGGCGGAAAGCGCCAGCTTATAGACCTTGCAGCCGAATGTCTCGCGCAGATACGCGTTCAGGGAGCGGTAATACATATGTCCTCCAAATGATTTGCGCGCCGCAGTCTCTGCGGCGCGCAAGCTGGTTCCTTACGATTCGGGAGCATCCAATGCTTCATCCTGCATGACCGCCTCAAATTGAGCGCGGTTCATATTTTCGTTTTCCATCAGGAAGCCCGCGATCTTATCCAGCCGTTCCGAATGCGCGGTCAGGATCTCCTCGCAGCGCTTGTATGCCTCGCGCATGATCGACTGCACCTGCACGTCGATCTCGCCTGCCGTTGCTTCGGAATAGGGCTTCGTTTTTTCGTAATCCCGGCCAATGAAGACCTCCTGACTCGACGAATAGGAGACAGGGCCAATCGCGTCCGACATTCCGTAGGTCGCGACCATATCCCGCGCAAGTTTTGTCGCACGTTGGAGATCGTTCGAAGCGCCGGTAGAGATATCGCACAGCTTCAACGCTTCCGCAACACGTCCGCCAAGGAAGGAGACGACCGTCTCGAACATTTCATTGCGCGAAGCGTAGGATTTGTCATCCTGCGGCAGGCTGATGGTCATACCGCCCGCCTGTGCGCGGGGGATGATGGTGATCAGGTGCACGGGATCCTGCGAGTCCAGACAATACATACACACGGCGTGTCCGGCCTCATGGACGGCAGTGAGCATTTTTTCGGAGTGGCTGACGACGCGGCTCTTTTTCTCCGGACCTGCAATAACCTTGATCATGGCAGCTTCCAGATCCTGCTGCGTGATGGCGGCTTTGCCGTTCCGCGCAGCAAGCAGTGCGCCCTCGTTCAGCAGATTCGCAAGATCGGCGCCGGTAAAGCCGGCGGTCGCCTTTGCGATGGCGGGCAGATCGACATTGTCTGCCAGCGGCTTTTTGCGTGCGTGGACCTGCAATATCTCCGCTCTTCCGCGCCAGTCCGGCGCGCCGACATAGATCTGCCGGTCGAACCGTCCGGGACGAAGCAGGGCGGGGTCGAGAATATCCTTGCGGTTGGGCGCCGCGATGACGATCAC
>OGPU01001760.1_pt1 | contig 17338 bp, 20 predicted proteins | sample 1552991 | NCBI WGS metagenome assembly OGPU01 (sample SAMEA2580296, study PRJEB22360) | human gut metagenome | biome: human gut; feature: human-associated habitat; material: faeces | place: Denmark | collected 2008/2010 | reverse complement strand
GCTCCGGCGAGGAGCTGGGCCTGAACGATGACCTGTTCCCGGGCTCTGAGGTCTATGGCCTGCTCATCCTGCCCGAGGATTCCGTTCCCGGCACCGACATCGCACCCGTTGTCGGTCTGGATGACTATATCTTCGATATCTCCATCACCGCAAACCGCCCCGACTGCCAGTCCGTGCTGGGCATTGCCCGCGAGGTCGCTGCCATTCTGGGCAAGCCCCTGCACATGCCCGCCATGGATTACAAGGCTGTCTGCGAGCCGGATGCTCCCATCAACGTCCAGGTGGAGGCCCCTGACCTGTGCCCCCGCTATATGGCGCACTACGTCCGCAACATCCGCATGGGCGAATCTCCCCGCTGGATGAAGCGCCATCTGGCCCTGTGCGGCCTGCGCGCCATCAGCAATGTGGTGGATATCACCAACCACACCCTGCTGGAAATGGGCCAGCCCATGCACGCCTTTGACCTGAACAAGGTCGCCGGCCGCACCATTGATGTGCGCCGTGCCCACGATGGCGAGAAGATCGTGACCCTCGATGAAAAGGAGTTCACCCTGAACCCCAACAATCTGGTCATCTGTGATGCCGAGAAGCCTGTGGCTCTGGCCGGCATCATGGGCGGTGCCAACTCCGGCATGGATGAGAACACCACCAGCCTGCTGTTCGAGTGCGCCACCTTCGCTCGTGACTGCGTCCGCAAGACCAGCCGTGCCCTGGGCCAGAACAGTGATTCCTCTGCCCGCTATGAAAAGGGTGTGGACCGCAACTCTCCCGAGCTGGGCCTGGCCCGTGCCCTGCACCTGATCCAGGAGCTGGACTGCGGCGATATCACCACCCTCGAGTATGACCTGACCGATGGCCGCCCGCTGGAGCGCAAGCACATCGTGACCACCCCTGCCAAGATCTGCGGCGTGCTGGGCATCACTGTGCCCGAGCAGACCATGATCGATATCCTGCAGCGCCTGGAGTTCACTGTGGATGTGCAGGCCGATGGCAGCTGGGATGTGTCTGCTCCTCTCTACCGTGAGGATGTGGAGAGCTTCCCCGATCTGGCGGAGGAGGTCATCCGTGAGTACGGCTATGACCACATCAACCCCACCTTCCTGAACACTGCCTCTGTCACCAACGGCGGCCTGAACTATGCACAGAAGCAGCAGCTCAAGACCAAGCGCCTGCTGGCTGCACAGGGCTTCTATGAGGCCTCCACCCTGGCCTTCTACTCCAACGCGGAGCTGGATATGCTGCACATCCCCGCTGAGGATGCCGCCCGCAAGGCCATCCGCATCCTGAACCCCATCAGCGAGAACCTGTCCATCATGCGCACCCTGCTGACCCCGTCCATGCTGAATGTCATCGTGGACAACCTCAAGAAGGGCAATGCCGAGGGCCGCCTGTTCGAGATGGCTCCCGTCTATCTGGCCAAGGAGCTGCCCATCAGCGAGCATCCCCATGAGCGTCAGACCCTCTGCATTGGTGCCTTTGGCCCCGAGGAGGACTTCTTCACCGTCAAGGGTGCAATGGAGGCGCTGGCCGCAGGCTTTGACCTGACCTTCACCTACGAGCGCGAGACCACCCCGTGGCTCCACCCCGGCATCAGCGCCGCTGTCTACTGCAACGGCAAGCGTCTGGGCATGTTCGGTAAGCTCTCCAATGAGATCAACGGCGAGCTGGAGATCGCAAAGGACCAGAAGGACAGCCAGAACATCTATCTGGGTGAGCTGGACTATGAGGCTCTGATGTCCTGTGTGGACGGTGAGCTGCGCTATAAGCCACTGAGCCCCTACGCTGCCGTCAAGCGTGACCTGGCTCTTGTCTGCGAGGAAAAGGTCACCTGCGGCGAGATCGAGGACACCATCAAGAAGGCAAGCTCCCTCATCACCGAGGTCAAGCTGTTCGATATCTACCGCGGCGCAAACCTGGGCGAGGGCAAGAAGAGCATGGCCTTCTCCCTGACCCTGTCTGACCCCAGCGCGGAGATCTCCGCTGAGCAGGTCGAGCGCACCGTCAAGAAGGTGCTGGGCAACCTGAAGTTCAAGCTGGGCATTGAGATCCGGTAAACGGTGATCTATACACAGCACTATGATTCTCCTCTGGGCGGTATCCTGCTGGCTGCTGACGACATCGGCCTGACCGGCCTTTGGTTCGAGGGGCAGAAATACTTTGCCCGCACCCTGGATGCGGTGCATCAGGAGCAGGAGACCGCCGTGCTCTCCGAGGCCAGACGCTGGCTGGATGTTTATTTCGGCGGGCAGAAGCCGGACTTTACCCCGCCGCTCCATCCCGCTGGCTCTGCCTTTCAGCAGGAGGTGTGGGCGCTGCTGCGCCGCATCCCCTGCGGCCAGACCACGACCTATGGTGCACTGGCAAGGCAGCTTGCCGCAGAGCGCGGTCTTTCCCGGATGTCTGCGCAGGCTGTGGGCGGGGCTGTCGGACACAATGTGATCTCCATCATCATTCCCTGCCACCGCGTTGTCGGAACAAACGGCAGCCTGACCGGATATGCAGGCGGCATCGATAAAAAAGCCGCGCTGCTGAGACTGGAAATGAAAATGACGCGGTAAGAAATACGGCAAACGAAAAAATCCGAACCTTTTTCCCAACGGAAAGAGGTTCGGATTTTTCTTGTGTGGTGGACATAACGGGAGACTGAGCGAATTTATTGGATAATCTGCGGAAGCGGTTTCTGCATCCATGATAAGGTTGAAATCGGCCTCGGAACGGTTTTGTCCGGAATAATTAAAGGCGATCCTTAAGTGATCATCGGACAGGTAGACCACTGAGACAAAGGTATCGATGACTTTACGCCGGAACTCTTGGCTCTGCAAGCTGCCGCCCTGGAACTGCTCCAGCCAATAGAGAATTTGCTCACGCTCCAGACGAACATGGCTCAGCTTCTCTAACTCAATAGCACGCTTCAAATCTTTCGCTTTGGTTTCCAGATCCAGCAGGCGCTGTTTTGTGGTTGCAGTGATGATGCCTGCTTCGATGGCCTTCATCACGTTGTCGGTGGCTTTCTGATTTTCTTCCAGTTCGGCGGTAAGAGCAGCCAGCTGCGACGAAGCAGCCTCCCGCTCCTGATACTCCATCACGGAATCTGTGATCCATTCCATCACATCGGGACGGAGAACGTAGTCTAACGCGGCCTTAACAACTACCTTTTCAATCCACTCGCGGGGAACGTTGGCCTTTTTACAAGCCCGCTCCCGCCGCCGCTTCTGACAGCCATAGTAGTAGTGAGATTCGCCATTCTTCGCGGTGCCGGAAAAGCCGACCATATAAGAACCACAGTGGGCGCACTTCAGCTTCCCGGTCAGCAGATAATCCCCACCATCATGGTGGCGGCCCCGGACGCGGCGATTGGCGTTCATCCGCTCATTCGCGGCCAGGAATGTGCCCGGGTCGATGATCGCTGGCATTCCGCCCTCAATGCGGATATCGGAAAAGTGGTACACACCGATATAGGATTCATTTTTCAGCAGGACAAAACTGTTTTTATTCCAACGTCCGCCACGACTGGTTTTCAGGCCCTTATTGTTCAGCTCAGTGGCAATATCTACAAAAGGCACGCCGGCAGCGGCTTTGCGGAAAATATCTCGGACGATCTCAGCGTTCGTCTCGTGAATCGCAAAGCGGCCATCCGGGCCCTTGCAGTAGCCGAAGGGGATAGAACCGGAATTTACTTTGCAGTTCTCGGCATTGAAGCGCATCCCACGGCGAATGTTCTGAGCAAGAGATGCACTATAATACTCGGCAGAACCTTCCAGAACGGATTCCAGCAGGATCCCCTCGGGGCCGTCCGGGATGGATTCCTTTGCATAGAGAACCCGGACACCAGCTTTTTTGAGCTTATATTTATAAGTGGCAGAATCGTAGCGATTGCGGGCGAAACGGTCGATCTTCCAGCAGATCACGAAGGGCCAGTGGCCGTGGGACGCATCCTTCAGCATCTGTTGGAACTGGGGCCGGTTATCGGTAGTGCCGGACAGATGCCGATCGGCATAGATCTTCACGACCCGGAGACCGTTTTGCTGCGCAAAAAGTTCGCAGTCAGCCACCTGCTGCTCAATGGAACAGTCCCGCTGGGAATGGGAAGAGTAACGTGCATAGATCACCGCGTCCTGAATATCCGGATCGGGTACAGAAGAAAATTTCTTTTTCATGGTTTTCCTCAGCTTGTGCGCTGAGCAGGATCATGGTACAATGAAATTGCTCAGCAGGTGTTTTCTTATCTTATGATTATTCTCCGACAGACAGATTCCCCATCTGGCCCCGGCGGCTCTATCGTACAGAGCTGCCGGGGATTCTTTATGACTGGAATTATGGACGCTTCAAAATATTGGCCCAATCCTCGGGAAATCCCAATGCAGGAAGCTTTACATACTCGGAATATTCTTCCAGCAATCCTTTGATTTCAGGGATGACATAGTTATTCCATTCATCCGGGGTCGAGTATAGGAAGGACATGATATAGATCTGATCGAAAATCCGTCCGCTGGTTTCCTTATACTGGTGATGATGTTTGCATTGGGTCGGAGTACGGCCGAAGTTGAAATCATAGATCCGCATATAATGGGCAAGGTGGTTTCGGGTAAAGGTTAGATTCTCGATCCAATTTTCCAGCTGAACCGGGCCAGTATGATAGCTGCGGGCCAATACTTTCTGATAAGGACCTTTCAAATTTTTGTAAATGGCTGAAAGATTCCCCATCGTCAGGATCTCAACGGCAACCCACATGGGAAGATTTCCGTCATATTCTTCAATGTGATGCTTGATAAAGGGGAGATTTCGATTGTTTCTGAGTTCATGGTAGAATAGGCTGGAAAATTTCAAGAAATCTGATTGATTGCGGTAGAGTGAGCTATCAAGATAAATCAGAGGATTTTCAGGGAAAGCGGATGTAAGAGAATAGGAAAGCCTTGTTTTTAAGGTTTCCTCAATATCTTCCAGGGCAAACATCAGAATACGAGTTAATTTGCGGTCAAAGTCGTACAGAGCTTTGATCTGCTCCAGCGTAGTACCGGAAAGATAATGTGCTTTATCTTCCTGCTTGAACCCATGGAGATAACCGGAAAGCCGATAATAATTTACATGATAGAGCAATTCTTCTGCCGCTTGCTTGTCGGCAATAACAAGCCCGCGGGATTCCAGAAGGGCGACTTGCTCTGTAAGGGAAAGATGTTTCTTTAATTCTTTCATAGAAATATCTCCGGATAATAAAAAAGCGACCCCGCCATGGTACGCATCGTTGAGAGGCGGGGCGGGGTCTGTATCATGGCTACATTATACTCCGACCAGGGCCTGTTGTACACAAAATTTTTATGAACTGTTGCGAACATCACAAAAAAAGTTAAAAAAACCTATTGACAAGTATCTGAAATACAAACTTTATTCATAATACCCCACCGGCCCGCCCGGCGGGGGTATTGTTTTGCCCCGCTGGTGTTTGCCCCACTGGCGGGGTTATTTGTTTGCAAAAAATTTGAGAAGCTGATAAGCAGCCGCAAGAATGACCGGCGCAGCGAGTGCTGCGGCAAAAGCTGCCTTGTCCTCTTTTTCGTTCATCTCGTACATTTCCGGGTGGTGGTGGTAAAGGGATTCGACGATGCCAAAAGCTAAGAGGAAAAAGATGAAAGAAAGTACAAAACTGCCGACAATTCCGGCCACAGCAATGAAAGGAGGACAGGGAAGATAAAAGACGATAAACCCAGCGGCAGACAGGCTGGCAAAGATCAGAGCGCTATGGATGCGGCTGGCATCAAGCTGGTGGGTGCGAAGCTTTTCGGCCTCAAGATCAGCCTGGCAGGAGTTCAAGGACTCCTTAAAATAAACCAGTTCGCTGGAAAGACGGGAAGCATGATTGTACATTGCCCAAAATTTGTTTTCATCGTGAGTATGTTCAAAGGTTTCACTGATTTTTTGGAGTTCGTTGAGTTCAGCGAGATATTGCTGGGAATCTTCAGGAGAGAGACTCCCTTTGTGATGAAGTGGATCATAATCTGAGAACATAATATGCCTCCCAATACAAATTGACCGCTTCTTGACCGCTTCGGGAAACCGAGGCGGTTATTTTTTATGCTTCCTTTGCAGCCACGCCATGCGCAGCAGCTTTTTTATAACGTCCGGTGAGAACCAAATCCTCAACATACTCCAGTGCTTTGGTCTGGCCCTCTTCGTTCAGCTGGTCGAAGTTGTCCAGCAGGGCAGCCTGGGCGGGGGGATTGTTTTGCCCCGCTGGTGTTTGCCCCACTGGCGGGGTTATTTTTTATGTACTAGAAAAGGATGCGTAGAAGAGAACCAAGAAAGATGTTAATATGCATTTGCTGTAACTGCATATAGGTCGCATCCCTCAAAAGCTCGTGGTGCAAGAATATAAAATAACTCGGATTCACCTGCGTACAATGGATTTGCATAAGTGAAATATCCACCGATAATCTCACCTTTTTGTGCAAAAATAGCTGATACCATAATGCCCTGTTCTTCGGTACTATTATTTGTAACAGTGCCGGAAACTGTATAAAAATCATTGCTGGAGGATGTGGAAATATTGCTAATTGGGAACGCTGACTGATAAGGTACATAATCGTCAGAATACATACCGATATTGTCCATAAAACGAAGATCGACAGATGTTGGCGCACGACCAAAATATTTGAGCGAATTTGAGAATCGAATGGTATCACCGGGGGCAATAGGCACTATGTACCCTGAGGAAAAATCCAAACCACGGCCTTCTTCATCGAGGCAGGTGATGTTAAAGGAGGAACCGTCAAAAGTACGAGAACTCTTATTGGTTGCTTCAATGCTGTAAAAAACATGGATATAACCGTTTTCGGCATACCATGATGCACCAAGAAGTTTGATAGATGTTTGCCCGGGTGTCCAAGAACCGCTTGCCATAGTACCGCCAGACGAATCGGAACTGCCACAACCGACTAAAAGTAAAACAACAATGATAATACTGAGACTTGCAGATAGAAGTTTCTTCCTCATTTGTGACCCCTCCATCATATACAACTTAACCGCTTTGGGTGACCAAGGCGGTTATTTTTTGTTTTTTTCCTTGTACTGCTCAAAAGCAATTGCATAGACATCTTGATAGCGCGGAATCTCTGTCAGCTCGTGTACCCGCTCTATTGCTTTTGCTTTTCCATCGTCGTTTAGTTTTTTGAAATCTTGAATCATTTCCGCTATACGAGATTGTTCTTTCTCTTCTGAAGCCTGAATCTGAGCGAGAAGATCATTGATTTCTGCCTGATCGGCTTGCGATTCCCACCCCATTAAATATGCTGGGGTGGTCTGCAAAATTTTGGCAAGTTCAGCAAGGCTGTCGACAGGAACTTTTTCGATGTCACCCTTTTCGTATCTGTAAATGGTAGCAGGAGAAACACCAAGCTGATCTGCAACCTTTTCAGCGGAGAACCCTATTTCCTTTCGACGGAGTTTTAGCCTTTCGCCTGTGGTCATAATATCACCCCTTTATTAAGAGAATAGCCTAAACTTTGCGAAAATGCAATACAAAAATGGAAATTTGAAAAAAATCTTTGCAAGAATGCAAGAGATGTATTGACTTTTAGGCGGATGAGTGGTATCCTGATTCCAGAATCTCGCAAAAATGCGAGATTCCAAGGAGGTGAAACAGAATGTCAACTGATATGAACTTATTGCGTGGAAAGCTGAAGGAACGCTGTATGACGCAACAGGAACTCGCAAAGAAAATCGGCGTTGACTCCAGCACTATTTCTCGAAAACTTGCGTCAGATGGTTTGAAGTTTACAGTTGGAGAGGTACATGAAATTGCCGAAGTGCTGGAATTGTCGGCAAGTGAATGCAAGGATATTTTTTTGTTTTGAAACTCGCGTATTTGCGAGTTTCTGGGGCCAACAGCTTGACCCCACCGACCCAAAGAAGAGCGCATGAAAAAGCCCCGGCGGGGAGCCGGGGACAGAGAGATGAAAGGAGGGGGAAGAGGTGAGTGTGCAGCTGGTGATTGCTGCATGGCTAATTGATTTAGCGACAGTATGGATTGCGAAGCGATGGTTGGGCGGCGAGATTCAGGGCTACATTCTTTTTTCCATTATGCTGAGTTACTTATGTGCGGTGCTTACGCTCTACGAGTGGGTGGTGCATCTGTAATAGTTCCTGACGCATGGCTTCAAACGCTTCATAGGCAGAAGCATTGAATGCTTTTTGTGATTCAGGTGTCGGATTTGATTGAAATTCCATCAACTGCGAAGAAAAACCGCTTAATTTTGCACAGGTATCCCGGCTGGAAAACAAAATGGCACGGGCGCAGCAGGCAGTAAGCCTGCCAGCGTCGGCATCTGGAGAGCGGCTCATAAAGGATTGAGCGGCTTCAAAGAAAGATTCGTAGGCTTCTACCTGAGCATGGAAGAACATTTTTTCAGATTCCAGCTTGTAGGCAGATAAATTTGTAGCTTTAGCTATGATCACCTGAGCAATTGCAGTGAAAAGCGCAGCAAGGGCAGAAACGAGAGCAGCAAGTGAGGAAATAAGGGTAAGTCTTTCAACGAATGTCATGTAAAACACATCCTTTCTGGTTGGATTGTACCACCAGGGGGAGAACCGGACAAGAGCACATGAAAGGAGCAACGAACGATGGACCGTTATATGATCGTGATCCCGGCGAAGAACCGGGCATTCAACATGAAGTGTGATGATGGTGACAGCATGAAGCTGGAGACCCTGCAGAAGCTGGTGGGCGGGCCGATCGAGCCGGTGCCCGCCTTGCTGAGCGCCGAGTGGGCGCGGGAGAAGGAAGTGGACGGCATTCTGCTGCTGGTGAACGAGGAAGGGCTGATGAAGGAGCGCCCCCTGACGAACCAGCGCGCCAGTGAGATGACGGCGGCAGAGCTGGTGGGCCCGGCAGTCGTGGCTGCAAAGCGCGGCGATGAGCTGATCGGCTTTGCAAAGCCTGTGGTGGAGACCATCTGCGCCGAATGGCTGTGAGCCGGAGAAGAGAAGATGAAGAGACGGAGAGCAGAGCTGACAGGCTGCGGAATGCCTACGCTGGACGTGCGGACGATACCACAGTACGAGCGGCAGAACGTAGCGCAGATCGTTTTTGACGCGGTGCAACGTGAGTTCCAGCGGCCGGAAGTCCGGGAGGATTATGAACGCTGGAAGGAAGAAAGAAGAAAAAGGCCCGCCGGTGCTGGAACACCGACGAGCCAAGCAGGGTGATGGTTTGACAACACATCACCAGAAGTTTAGCACAGAGTTGGAGGATTTGCAAATGAAAAAGAAGATCACGGGCAGCGTGCTGAGCGCCGGTGCCATTGTGCTGGGACTGGCTGCCGCAGGCTGCGGCGGGGCCATTGAGAACGCGGCCAACGGCTGGGCAATGCTGGGCTACACGCTGCTGGCCATTGTGCTGGGGTGTGCAGCCCTGGCGCTGGCCGGGCTGGGCCTGGTGGCAGAGCAGCGGAAGGAGCCGCAGAAGATCCACAAGGTGCCGGAGAACACGGTGAAGAAGGCCGTCTGCGGCAGAAAGGTGGGGTAATCGTGGTACGGATCGAGATCAAAAAGACGGTCAAGGGTCAGATGATGTTGGCGGTGGAAGCTGAGCATGAGAGCCTGGACGAAGTGCTGACATGTGCTGCCCGGTGCTTTGTGGGTGTTGCACGGAAGCTTTTAGGTCCCGTTTCTACTGACCCGTTATTTGCCGACGAGGCGGCGAAACTTATTAAGGATTTGCTGACGGACACGGAAGGCTTTAAGGTAACGGAAGGGTACGAGGGCAAAGAGGCAAGATTTATTGCAGCGCTGAACGGTATGAATGCGGGGAAACAGAAATGACGCTGGAAGAGTACAAGAACATTTTGATTACCGGGACACCGAGTGACCGGGCGCGGGCAATTGCCGAGGCCGGGAACGACAGGAGCCTGACCGACGAGGAGTTCCACGAGCTGACGGCCATGATCAAGGGCGTTGTGCGGCCCGGGCGGCGGAAGATGACCCCGGACGAGGCAAAGCTTTGGGCCGAGGTGAGCCGGATCAACACCCGGTTGAAGGACGAGATGGTGAACGCGGGCTTTGCGGTGAGGGCCCTGCCCGGCGACCTGCAGGAGGATGCGATCAACGTTCTTTCCTGCACGGTGAGCGGGATGCTGGGCGACCTGACCGCCATGATGGCCGAGACCGGGGAGCCGTGAGATGGACGGCACCCAGTGTGTACATGTGTTTGAGATCACCCGGAGCCGGTGCCTGAGCTGTGGGGGCCGGAACCGGGCGTGCGGGGAATATGAAGAACGGAGAAGTTACCATGAAAACAAAGATGAGCCTTTCGGCGGAGATGGACCTGACCCAGGACAGCGTGGTGCAGCTGACCTGCTGGTGCGGGCAGATCGCCTTACATGAGCTGTGGGGGCTGGGTCGCACCCGGCTTGACCGGATCACCAGACGGAAGGAGCTGCTGGGCAGCCAGAGCCTGGCTGTGGTGATGCAGCCAGACAAGAACGGGATGCCCCAGACGGAGAAGGCCCGGCGGATGCGGGCGGAGGCGATCCCCAAGGGCGTGCCGACGGAATTCCGGGTGCCTGCGTTGCGGACACCCCGCACCCGGCGGGAGCAGCAGCTGAAAATGGTGGGCGACCGGGCAGCGACCATGGCCTGGCAGCTGATGGCGCTGGCCTGTGTGCAGGAGTTGGGGTTTGGAGCAGACCGGCTGAATCGGCTGTATGCAGAGATGCGCCACAACTACGAGCAATTGAATGAGTGGGGCAAGACGGACGGGCTGGACGTGGCCATGGAAAAGCTGCGGCGCTGCGCCTGCGATGCCTTGCAGACTGAGGACATCGTGGTGGAGAACGTGGACGATGAAAAGACAGTGCAGACCCTGAGCCGAAGCTACAAGGAGCAGGAAGCAGAGTTTCTGAAGCGGGCCGTGATGATGGCAGCGGGCCGCAAGGCCTGCCGCCAGAGCCTGAATGTGCTGAACGAAGAGAGTGTTCGGCAGAAATGTGCGGATGCCATGGCAGCGGCTACCGGAAGCAACCTCTCACCGCTGCGGTCTGGCTATGCCAGCGCCTTGCAGAGCTCCCCTGATATGGGAGCCAAGGATCAAGGAGGACGATAAGATGAGGAGTGGATGCAGATGGGTATACACCCTGATGGACTGGGACACCGGCGAGGTGGTGGCCAAGGGCACCAGCGTGGAACTGGTGGAGCAGGGATATTTTCCCGATGTGAACAAGCTGAGCAGCGTTTGGAATAATCTGGAAAAATGCAAGAACCCCAGCCCGAAGAACTACCGGTGGAAGATGGAGCGGAAGAGCACCAAGGACGACCGGGTGGAGAGGGCCCGGGCAGAAGGTCTGAGCGCGGACGAGCGGGCCGAGACCCGGATGGTGCGGGTGTACAGCTGCTACGGTGCGGACGGCACCCTGCTGGGCAAGGGCACGGCGGCAGAGCTGAAGGACAAGGGATTGTTTGGCAGCGAGGGCACGGTGCACGAGTGCTACCGCAAGCGGGGCGGCGTGTACAAGCCCGGCGGCGTTACGCGGATGGAGATGGAGCTGTGCCAGAAACGGATCCGGCACCCCATGAAGCTGCCGGATCAGCCGGTAAAGGTGAAGCGCAAGCCCATTGGCGGCGTGCTCGACCACAGCCCCCTGGCCTACGACGTGCATGATCTGATGATCTACAACGAGAAGGCCCGGAAAATTGGAAAGCCGGAACTGACCTACGGATACTGGGCGGAAAAAGGAAAGCCCGCCACGCCTTAAACACATGAATCTATTATGAAGAGCAACGGATACGATGGACCTGACACGTCCACCGTATCCGTTACGTTTCATAATACCTTTATAAGGAAAGAGGGGGAAGAGCCCTCTTTGGGGAGCTAGTATACCCGTTATTTCTGTGACGGTGGGGTCACGGGAAAGAGAATATCAGCAGAAAGTGAAAGCCAGCAGGAGGGCACCGGGATGCGCTGTAACTACATCCGAGAGAAAAAATACCAGTGCGGGGATGACTACATGGCAGTCGGAGTGTTCTCCATCATCCCCCAGGAACACCGGGGCCGGGGCAAGAAGCGGAAGGAATCCAGCGAGGGGCAGAAGGCGAAGAACAAAATGGATTCCCTGCGCAAGCGCCAGAGAAAGGCGCTGACCAATTTCAGTCCGGCGGGAATGTTCCTGACCGGTACATACGAGGATCCATTTCTGCCGGAGGACATTCTGGCCTGCCGGAGAGACGTGGAGAACTACAAGCGGCGGGTGATGGCGGCCACCTGCAAGCGGTTCGGGGCAAGGCGGGAGGACATCCGCCTGATGCTGGTGGCGGTGCGCAAGGGAGAAGCAGGACGGCTGCACATGCACGGTTTTGCGGAATGCCCGGGCCTGACCGCGGCCCAGCGCCGGGAGTGGCGGGAGATGCTGGAGGATCTGTGGCGGCGGCGTATCCCCGGCTCCAACGAGTTTGAGCCGCTGGGAACCATGAACGTGGACAGAATCGATATGAAAAAGCTGCTGGGCAAGAGCGGGCAGGGCGAATACGGCACGGTGGGCTACCTCTACGGCCACAAGGAGCGGCTGTGGGTGGAAACGGCCAACCTGCGCCCGGCCATTGAGCAGGCCCCCAACGATGGCAGATGGAGCCGGAAACAGCTGCGGGCCGCCTGCGGGGAAAAGCAGAACGATGCCAAGTGGTGGGAGCAGCGGTTTCCCGGCTGGAAGATGGAAAAGTGCATCGTGCTGGAGCCCGGCGGGCTGCATGAGAGCCCGAAGCGGGAAGGAACCGGCTGGGAACGGCTGGAACCGCAATGCTATGTGATCCTGCGTCGGCGGGAGGCTGCGATTCTTCGCACCTGACAGATAAAACACCGGTATTTTGCGCGTTATACCCATGCGAAAAGAAGGTGGGGCGGTGACAAAAGAGCAGAAGAAAGCGACCCGGCAGGCTCTGCGCCGATATGGCGAGGGGTCTGTTTGTGCTGCCTGGGCGCAGGTGATCGGGGCGGTGCTGGCCTGGTACGACCGCAATGACCCGGTATGCGCCCAGCTGCTGCGGCTGCGCTACCTGCAAGGTCTGCCAGAGGAAAAGGTGATCGCCCGGCTGTATGTGGGGCGGACGACCTACTACACCAAAGAGCTGGAAGCCCTGAGCACCGTGGCAGTGTGTGCAGCGGATGCAGGGCTGCTGCCCGGCGGGCAAATGTCCGGGGTAGTTGCACCCGGCGGGGCGTGATAGGCTATTTGCAAAGGCAGGTGAGAGAGTTGGCGAAGAAGCGGGCGTACTGCAAGAACACGGTGGCCGGGAAGCAGCGGGGAAAGAAATACCCGGCGGCGTTCCGGGCCGAGGTGGTAATGGCAATGCTGGGCTCCAACTCCATCTGCGCTGTGGCGAAGAAGTACGGCGTGCCGGAATCGACCATCCGCAGCTGGATGAGCGAGGAGGCAGGCCGCAGTGATGCCTTTGCAAAGGCCCGGCAGGAAGCCGCGCGGGAGATCGCCATCCGGGCAAGCCTGGGGGTACGGGCACAGGTGACCTTTTTGCAGGGCCGGGCCGCTGAGAGCCAACGGGCGGCGCAGATCACGGAGAGGCTGCACCGGCGTTTGGACGAGGACACCCGGGCCCGGGCCTTTGCCGTGGGCACCCTGCTGAAGGATGACCCGGAGGAGCTGGCGGATGCCACCGAGACCGGGCTTGTGGTGTATGGAGGGGCCGGAACCCGGAACTTGCGGCTCTACGAGGACGAGCGGGACCTGTTAAATGCCGAGCTGGAACGGTACGAGGGCCGGGTGATGAGCGACAAGAACGCGGCCGGTGTGGCCAAGGTGCTGATGGAAGTGGCCGAAAAGGCTGCTGCCATGGCCCCGGCGGAGAACACCGACAGCGAGAGCGGCCCGCCGATGGTGGAGATCGCGGCAGCCAGTGAGACGGACGGCCAGCAGGAGGTGAAAGTGGATGGCAGCACAGAGGATGCGTGACGGCAGACCGGTGATCTGGTCACCACAGCCCGCCCAGGCGCGGTTCATGCAGCGCACCGAGAACGAAGTGCTGTATGGCGGGGCCGCAGGCGGCGGAAAGAGCGACGCGCTGGTGATCGAGGCCCTGCGGCAGGTGGAAATCCCACACTACCGGGGGCTCATCATCCGAAAGACGTTTCCCCAGCTGCGGGAGCTCATTGACAAGACCATGCGGTATTACAAGCCGGTTTTCCCAAAAGCCCGGTACAACAGCAGCACCCACTGCTGGACCTTTCCCAGCGGGGCAAAGATCTATTTTGGCAGCCTGAACCATGCCCAGGACAAGTACAACTATCAGGGCCAGGCCTACGACTTTATCGGCTTTGACGAGCTGACCCATTTCACATGGGAAGAGTACAGCTACCTGCTGAGCCGAAACCGACCCAACGGCCCCGATACCCGGGTCTACACCCGGGCCACGGCCAACCCCGGCGGCATCGGCCACGGATGGGTGAAGGCAAGGTTCGTCAGCCCGGCCCCGCCCGGCACCCGGATGGTGCAGATGGTAAAGGCCAGGGCTCCAGACGGACGGGAGATCGTGCAGCGGCGGACCCGCATCTTTATCCCCAGCACCGTGTTTGACAACGCGGCCCTGCTGGAAAATGACCCGGGCTACCTGGGCACGCTGGCTGCATTGCCGGAAGCGGAGAAGAAAGCCCTGCTCTACGGCGACTGGGACAGCTTTACCGGGCAGGTGTTCACCGAGTGGAAGAACGACCCGGCCCACTACGACGACCAGCGGTGGACACATGTGATCCGCCCGTTCCGCATCCCGGGACACTGGAAGATCTGGCGGGGGTACGATTTCGGCTACTCGAAGCCATTTTCCGTGGGGTGGTATGCGGCGGACGAAGAGGGCAGGCTTTACCGCATCCGGGAGCTGTACGGCTGCACCGGGACCCCCAACGAGGGCATCAAGGCTGACCCTGTGAAGCAGGCGAGGATGATCCGGGAAGCAGAAGAGAACGACCCCATGCTCCGGGGCCGCACCATTCTGGGCGTGGCCGATCCGGCCATCTTCAACGAGAGCCAGGGCGAGAGCATTGCTGCCATGCAGGAAAAGAGCCCGAACTTTCTGCACTGGGCTCCTGGCGACCACACCCGGCTGGCGGGCAAGATGCAGTTCCACTACCGGCTGGCGTTCCAGGCGGACGGGCGGCCCATGCTGCAGGTGTTTAACACCTGCAAGCACTTTATCCGCACCATACCGAACCTGGTATACAGCGAGAGCAACGTGGAGGACATTGACACCGACCAGGAGGATCACATCTACGACGAGTGCCGGTATGTGCTGATGGAGAATCCCATCAGCCCGCCCCGGACAGAGCCGGTGCAGCCCATGCTGGATGACCCGCTGGAGCTGGGGAAGAAAGCGAGGTTTTTTAGAGTATGACCGACGTGATCGGCACAGAGCAGGTGGCGAAGGCCACGGCGCTGTTACAGAGATACAAGACCGGCAAGGCGGCGCTGGACAAGCGGATCGTGGACAACGAGCTGTGGTTCCGGATGCAGCACTGGGCCAACTACAAAAACGAGATGATGGAGGGCAAGCCCAAACCTTCCAGCGGGTGGCTGTTCAACAGCATTGCCAACAAGCACGCGGATGCCATGGACAACTACCCGGAACCCAACGTGCTGCCCCGGGCAGCGGACGACGAGCAGACCGCCAAGGTGCTTTCCAAGATCCTGCCGGTGCTGCTGGAACAGGCAGAATACGAGCAGGTGTACAGCGACACCTGGTGGCGCAAGCTCAAGCAGGGCACCGGCGTGAAGGGCATCTTCTGGGACCCGGGGTTACGGAACGGCGTGGGAGACATCTCCATCAAGAGCATGGATCTGCTGATGATGTACTGGGAGCCCGGCGTGATGGACATCCAGGACAGCCCCCACCTGTTCAGCCTGGCGGTGGCCGACAACGAACAGCTGAAGGCCCAGTACCCCCAGCTGGAAGGCCGCACCGGCAGCACGCTGGAAGTGACAAAGTACATCCACGACCAGAGCATTGACACCTCGGACAAGAGCGTGGTGGTGGACTGGTACTACAAAAAGGCCCGGGAGAACGGCCCGCCTCTGCTGCACTACTGCAAGTTCTGCAACGGCGTGGTGCTCTACGCCAGCGAGAACGACCCGGCCCTTGCTGACCGGGGATTCTACGACCACGGAAAGTACCCCTTTGTGTTCGACACCCTGTTTGTGGAAGAGGACAGCCCGGCGGGCTTTGGGTACATCGACGTGATGAAGGACACCCAGACCGCCATTGACGAGATGAACGCAGCCATGGACGAGAACGTGAAGCTTTCGGCCAAGGCGCGGTACATCATCCAGGACGGTGCGGGCATCAACGAGAAGGAGCTGGCCGATTTTGGCAAGGACATCGTCCACGCGGCAGGGCGGGTGACGGACGAGACCCTGCGGCCCTTACAGACAGCGGGGCTGGCGGGCAACCTGATCACCTACCGGGACGCGAGAGTGGCGGAGCTGAAGGAGATCAGCGGCAACCGGGATGTTTCCCAGGGCGGCACCACCAGCGGCCTGACTGCGGCTTCTGCCATTGCGGCGCTGCAGGAGGCTGGCTCGAAGCTCTCCCGTGATATGCTGAAAAGCGCTTACCGGGCCTTCGCAAAGGAGTGCTATTTCATCATCGACCTGATGCGGCAGTTCTACGACGAGAGCCGTGTCTACCGCATTACCGGCGACAGCGGCCAGCCGGAGTATGTGCAGTTCTCCGGGGCAATGCTGCAGCCCCAGCCGGGTGGCATGATCGGCGGGGTGGAGCTGGGCAGCCACGAGCCGGTGTTCGACATCACGGTATCGGCTGCCAAGAAGAGCACCTTCAGCCGCCTTTCCCAGAATGAGACGGCAAAGGAGTGCTACCAGATGGGGCTGTTTGCCCCGGCCAACGCTGACGCGGCGCTGGCGGTGCTGGACATGATGGACTTTGAGGGCATCGAAAAGGTGCGGGAACGGGTGCAGCAGAACGGTACCCTGTACACCCAGCTGCAGCAGGCCATGGAGCAGCTGCAGAAGCTGAGCGCCATCATTGACCAGCAGAACGGCACCAACATGAGCGCCATGGCCGGGGCCGCTGCACAGGCGGCCGGAACCACGGGCGGCGGCAGCGGCGGACAGACCACCGCAAAGACGGCGACCAACGGCCTGGGGGCTGTGGTGGGCGGCGGAGGCAACAGCCTGGCCACCCAGGCGGCAAAGCGGGCCATGAACGTGAATAATCCGAATAAATGACCCTCTCAGCGCGCAATGCGTCTGACGACGCAGTTGCTTGCAGCTCCCCCGAAGAGCAACGGCGACGACCGCCGCCAGTGGCGGAAACAGGGAGGAGCTGTTGGGGCCGC